>ERZ773055.21-NODE-21-length-121598-cov-4.298833_pt1 | contig 121598 bp, 112 predicted proteins | sample MGYA00580515_ERZ773055 | MGnify/ENA primary metagenome ERZ773055 (study PRJEB29015, sample SAMEA2737993) | human oral metagenome | biome: human oral; feature: human-associated habitat; material: dental | place: China | collected 2064 ...
TGAAAAGTATGCATATAAGGTGGACCACTAGAAGATAAATAGCATACTTTGTCTTGCTCAGTACTTTTTTCTTTTTCATTTTATCTAACTATCCTTGCTAATTATTCTCTCGTTCACCTGCAATATGAACTTTAAAACTAAAATTAACTATATTATTATTCGAATCAATGTCCAAATTCATAAAGTATTGATTCCAAAAGAATTCATTGTTACCTGTTCCCCACTGCACACCGTAATGTCCCAAATATTCACCTCTCGGATTGCTTGGAGTCAGCCATATTTTTTTACCAAATACTTCCTTAAACTTATTTTCATCAAGCTTCTCTAGCAAATCTATACCATCTATATTATATGAAATTCCATATTTTTTAGCAGCAGCTGTGCATTCAGAATCGAAGCAAACCTGCGTAACTACACAGTCCTTCAGTTCCTCATACCTCTTTTTATGCCCGTAAACACCTATGCAGCCAACTACTACATTCTTCTTTACAAGAAGATAAGTCGATCGTGTGACTGCAGAGTCATATGACTTAAATCCTCTTGGCACTGTTACACCGGAACCTTGGTATTTATAATAGCTTCCCGATGTCAAAAGCTCATCATACTCGGAGTAGTCCTGTTTACCATTTGATACATATATATCATACCCCTTATCCATCAAATCCGACACCTTCGTCTCAGATAACTTTATCTCCGTATTACTAATCATCAAAGCTGGCGCCTTGTCAGGTAAACCTATCAGTATGTATGCGAACATCAAAAATATAAATACCATAAGTACTGCAACAATGTATATCCATGATTTTCCCGTTCTCTTACGCGCATTGAAGTAGGCCATAATCGATGGCGTTGCAATCGCAGAAGCAATTGGAGCTGCATCGTGTCTAAACTTGCTCATTATAAATAAAGCAACCGCAAGACTGATTAGGATCATCGAGATATAAAAGATGTTCTCTTTCAAACTCAGCTTGCCGGTTCTGGTTTGCTCATTCGCAGGCGCATCGTACATAGGTACACCATTCACATCGTTTCTCTTCAAATATGAGCGCAAGCCAAGAGCTATGCCTATGAATAATAGTGCTAAGAAAACCAGCAACCCAATAAAAACTAATCTTTCCATCTAAAACCTTTTCTTTGAATAAGTTCTTATCTTTCAAATACATCCATAGTATAACACAAATTTAAATTGTTTTCAAAGTATAGGAAAAAACCTTATTAGTATGAGTAGAAGAATATTAGGAGAGAAGGTTGTAATTATATTACTTTCTGCTCCAAGTGCGATGGGCTACTATCCTAAAATTGGTTTAAACAAAGCTGAAAATGCGTTTATTATACCTAGGGAGAAATAAAAATAATTTAGTGTTTAATATTCAATTATATAAGGCATGCTAGTTTTTCTAGGTTTACAAAAATTAATATTATAATAAATATGGTTGATAAAAATTTACATATCCCATTTTACTGGCTAGCTTTATATTCAGTAAGTCTATTTAAAAACGCATACTCGCTATCTACTCCAAACCAAATGGTATCAACTGTAAATAGATAAGTATCATAAATTAAATATACTAAATGTATCCATGTATGCTCAAGGGGAAGAAATGTTTCAATTTTGATGTTTTTGATATAAAAAACTTGGCCATCATCAATTAAAGTTTTTTTGTTTTCTATTTGTATTTGAGGTAAGGTATATAATCCCCAATAAACTTTACATTGTTTACGCCCTTCTAAATATTTATTTTCGATTTCTCCTATGTATATTTTTGATTGTTTAAATAAACCATCGCTATCTGTTTCAATAGTTTTAAATATTCTCTAATGCAATTGACTCTTTCGTCAATATAAAACCTGTATTTAAGGGCTTGAATATTTCTTCTCCCTAAACATAAAAGACATCATTTTTGCTGTTTTTTTACATATAAGTTACTTGTTATTGCTTTTTCTGGAAGACTGGAAGACACTATAGTATAAATTATATTTTCTCCTATTTATATATGAATTTGACAATTTAATATTTTTTTGAAATTAGTAAAAATCTATTATTTTTATTAGTATGTTTTTATATTCCTAGTTACTATTATATTATGAGTATATAATAATATGAATAATACATCATACGCTTTTTATGATATAATTATAAGAAAAGAGTGATGATTGAAGAGAGAAAATGTTATTCATATATCATATCTAAAAGCTTTGCTGATTGCTATAACAAGATAAATATATTAATTTCTAAAATGATTGATAAAGAAGTAAGTAATAGTTTGATTTTTAATGATAAAGAAAAAATTTTAAAAAGAGAAAAGTTTAAACAAAGTAAACTCTAAAATAAGGAGGAGATTAAAATGGGAATAATAGCAAATTATCAATATTTAAGTGATGCGAATTTACAAGAACTTAAATCTTTTTATGCTGAAGAAGATGATATTTTTGAGGAAGTTGAAGATTGGAATGATGAAGCTGAGATACTTCTTGATATCGATAAGATGTGGGATGCTCTTCATTTTGTACTTACAGGAGTAAGTTGCAGTGAACCTATAAAAAATAATACTCTTAGCGAAGCAGTTGTTGGAGTATTCCCTATTGATGGTATTGAGGAATATATCAGTTATATAGAAAAATCAAGAATTAAAGATATAGTCTTTGCTCTTGACAATTTTGATATAGAAAAAGCTTTAGAAACTTTTAGTATGGAAGAATGTAAAGAAGCTGAATTATATCCAAATATCTGGGGTTATGAAGAAATAAAAGAAGAAATAATGTATTATTTTCAAGATATGAAAGACTTTTATAAACAAGTGTTAGAAGAAGATGGTAATGTATTGGTTACAATTTATTAAAGTATTATAGGTAAGGTAGAGTAACGATGAATCAAAAATATAGTTTGCTTTATCTATGTTCGATGCAGGTTAACTAGAATGTTTTAAAAAATAGTTTACTTTGATTAGAAGATTAAAAGTGTTGGAGGAAAATTAAAATGAGTAAAATTAATCATGAGTTTTTTGGCGAGATAGATACAGAAAAAGGTGTAGATGAACAATTTGGGGAGAAACTTGATGATGTTCGTGTATTATGGGAAGAAGAGTATAATGGAATTATGACGACACTATGGTATGATAGTGGTTATGAATTTAAAGTAGGAGTTCTTGATACATTTGCTGAATTTTTACGCAATAGTGAAAACTATTTTGAAAAAGCTAAAGAGGCCTTAGAATACTATTTAAAAGAGGATGACGAGTATATTATTTTTCACAAAGAAGAATTGGAATTGGATATACCAGATGATATTTGTGAATTTGTAGAACAAATGAAAGTAGAATTAATTTTGCTATGGGCTGGGGAGAACTTTATTAGTGTTGATTTTATGATTAACCCAGAAGAAAGTGATCAAATTCTATGCGTGAAATTCAATGATGGTTTAGAAGTAGAAAGTATAGACTGGGAGAGTTAAAAGAACCCTGTAGAAATTAATAAAGTAGTTTTTTGTAGTTAGTAATGTGCTTGGGATGGCGATATTTATGAAGAAAGTAATAAAAAAATTTTGGAATGTATTAAAAAGTGAATATGAAAATAAACATAAAGAAAATATGTTTAAAAATTATAGTCAAACAGAACATGTTTTAAAGAACTTTAGAACATATTTAAAAGACCTTTTTTGTAAATATCCATCTAATGTAGATGTTGTTTGTATTTTAGCTTCTGTAGAATTAGAATTAAGACATGAAAAAGATGCAATTAAATTATTAGAAGATTTTATTTTAAAATATAATGAAGTAATTAATGATGTTGATAAAGCAAGAATTTATACTAATCTAGGATTCTATTATGAAGCTGATAAAAAACAAGATGAATATTTGTTAAAAGCCGAGAAGCTTAATTCTCCCTTTATTGAAACATATAAAGGCTTAGCACTAACTAGTTTTTCAAATTATGAGCATAATAAAACAATTGAAGATTTAGATAATAGTCTAATGTATTTTGAAAAAGCGTTAAAAATAACTAAGGATTATGAAATACAATTTGGATATGCAGTATGTTTATTTGAAATGAAAGAATATCAAAAGGCAAAAGTTATTTTTGAAAAACTATTATCAGAGTATCCAGATAGAATGCGCTTGTTGTTATGTACGGCTTATTGTGAAGTATATTTAGGCAATAAGGAAGAAGCAATCTATTATTTAAAAAAAGTTGAAGTAGGGCAAGATGAGAAGTATTATTTAACTACTGATGATATTGCAGATTATCAAGTGTTTGAAGCTTATTATGTTCTAGGAGAATACGACTTATTTTTGGAAGAGTGTGAGAAAGTAATTCTTGATTATTACTTTGCAGACTGGGAACATTACTATTATACACTTTGGTTTAAAAATAAACATGAAAAATTTTACGAATATATAAGTAAGTATAAAAATGAAATACTTAAAAATATCGAGGAAACGAAAGTTGATGATGATTTTTCTTGTGAAGAAGAGAAGCAAGATTATATTAAAAGTTATGAAGAAGATTTAGAAAAATTAATAACAATGTCTAATAAAATTCAAAATGAGAATTATAAGCCTGTAATTAAGTTAGAACTATATCCTGAATATGGTTGCTTCTTGGTTGATTGTATTAGGCATAATTTTTAAAGAATATTGTTGAGTACAGAAATAATCTTTAAAAGAAATCATACACTTATAGATTTACAAATTAAAAAGATAAGTGTTTTAGATATCGATAAATTTTTTAAAAAATAGGGTGTAATAAAAATAAATAAGTATAAACACATTGAAAATCAATAAAAAATATATAATAAGGTAGGATGGTAAGCATATGAAAAAAATTAATACTCAATATATTAGTGACAAAAAAGCTGATTTGGATGAAATAAAGTATATAGTTGATAATATATTTACAGAAGATAGTGAAGAATGGCTATGTCTTTATGATACTTCAGAAAAAAATCCAAATTACGTTCAGATACACTCAGATATTGAATATTTTGAAGACGATGCATTAAATTTTTTACAGAAAGTTTTACAAATTCCATTAGATAACATAGATGAAATAGAAGGTATTTACTTAGTAGAATGTAGAAAGTATAAAGATAAAGCTGATTTTAGACATTATCGTGCCTTTTTCCTAGATGCAGATGTAGTATATTCTTATTTCGAAACATACATAAATGATGAAGAAATTAATGTTGAGGGTTGGTATGATGTAACCAAGGAGTTTTAGAAGAAAAAATTTAAAGATGAGATGGGTTATAAAAAAAGATTTTTGAAGAAATACTATCAATATGTATCTATAATGGTAGGATTACTTTATTCATTAGTAGCAGTCTTTAACTTTGTGGATAAATATAGTTAGGTCATAGAATATCTTTAAAAGGTTTGTTTTGAACACTTTGTAGAAACAGGATATAAAGCTTTGATACTATTATGGGAATCGGATTGATTTTGTTTTCCCCTATCTTTAATCTAATAGAAAGTAAAGGAGAAAAAATAATGGATTGTATATTAAAAAAGGAAGATTTTATTTTTACCAAAACCCCATATTCGTCTTTTTATGAATGTGATATAGATGGATTTAAACTTAATATTGACGAAGAAGATTTTACAGAAGAAGAATTAGTTTTTTCAAGTAGGTTACTTGATTTATATTCTGAAAATTTAACTAAAATAATAGATGTCTGTGTGAAATCGGAAACTTTTAAATATTGTTATCCTGATGAAGATGTTCATAGTATTAAGGAAAAGTTAGGTAAACCAATAATTAGAAGAATAGGGGAACGAAGCATTTTAACTTATACAGAACATGAGCTTGATGCGGATCATATTTTAGATATTGAAATTGAAGGTTTGTATGATGAAATATTAGAGATTTCTATAGATGGTTAAACAGTAAATTATTAAGTTTTCAAAAAATAGGAGATATTAAACTTGATAATAGTGGTTGGAATTATATTTATAGATTAGGGAATTAGATAAGAATTGTAAAATGGGAGTATGCTTGATAAAGCTTACTCCCATATTGTATGTTGAGCTCGTACACTATAATAGAATGGAGAACCATCTGCAGCGAAGTTGGCCTCGATGCTATATCTTTGCCATAGAGTGTAATCAGCTGTTTGTAGTTTGAGTTGGAAATCTGTATCATGCTTTATTTCTTTATAATCTACAGGGGTTAGAGAAAAAATATCCGTTAATTTTTTTGTTTTAAAATCATGGATAGTAAGTTGCGATAAGTCTATATGATTAAATTTAACAGTAGATAGAACCCTGCTATTTGCCGGAATTTTATAATATGTTATGACGCAATCCTTAAGTTTATCAACATCTTTCCATGTAGGGGTAATGCTCATAAAACCATAGGATTTACCATCACGAACTATCTCTACAAGTTCCCCGTAGTAAAAGTGATCATTGCGTTTATTTATAATTTCACTCTCAGGCGTTTTTTTAGTAAAGTTGAAGCCAGCTGCTAAAAGCTCGGAGGTCTTTGTTTTACCGATAATAACATTAGTTTTATCTAATTGGATTTCGATAGGTTTCGCAGGAAATCCTGTCATTGATATACAGAGAGTAAAGGCGAACGAGGTAAAAAAGATTGAACCGATTACAGCGTTTGACGAAGAATATCGGTAGACTGGTTTCTTTATATTTAGTAACAGCAGAATAAGTCTAGTAGCGTGGGTAAATATTATGACTGCAAAAACAATAGCAAATTCTGCTTTTAAACATGCGTACAATGCTACTAGAAAGTTGTGAGTTTTGTAATACATGATAATTAAAACAACTATATTAGCTAGAAAGAAATTAAGAATAAATAAGGTAGCTTCTTTTAATGCAGTGGGGTCTGTAATATCATCTAATTTAGCAATAGAAAATCTCCCCCTAAATCCTTGCCCAAATTTATATATCCATTGAGGAACATCATTTCTCTCTAATACAGCTACTATAAGTTTAAAATAGATGTAAATTGTAAGTAAAAATAATAGTAATACAATAAAGTAAAAAGATAAGGTTGTTATAAAAAATCCCATAGATAGCTCTCTTTTCTAAATAAAATTAATATACTATTATTATATCATTATATAAGGTTTTAAGACAAAAGAATTTAGTAAAAAAGTGATAAATAATCTAATTATTTAAAGTTTTATATTTACGTTGATATTTACAAAAATTCAAAGTTTTACAATTTAGTTATAATTTTTAAAAACTATTTGTAAGAGATACATATAGTTTTTAAGTGATGATTGAAAAAAAGAGGGGAATTGGTATAATAGTTATATATAATATAGGTTTTAGTGGATTAGATAATTTAGTTTGTCGAATTATAGAATATAGTTTTTTAAAGAATGAAGAAATACTAGAGCTGAATGTGGTTATTAAGAAAATACGAGTTTAGTTAGAAATAAGAAACGAAGTATTATTTAATAAATATATTTAATGAGGAAAATTTAGATTATGAGAGATTCTATTGATGAAAGAGAAAAATTAGCAAAATTAATATTACGAAGTTCAATGGGACTAGATATATTTATTTATGCAGGCTTTTTCTTCGGTTTTGTATTTGGTATTGCTGGAGCAGAAATTGGATTTTGGTTATTAGGATTTGTTTTTAGATATGGTGTGCATATAGGAATAAGTAGTGTTGTATTGAAAATAGTTGTTATAATTTTATCTTATAAGAAGGATACATATAAAAAGAGGGAATTTCTTTCAGTTGCTTCATCTTCAATGGTTCTGTTGTTTATTATAGGTGCAATAATAGGGGGAATTTACTATATTGGCAAGATTATGACTACTGTGGGATAGGCAAACTAAGAGAGTACAGCAAATAAAATATAGAAAAAGTATAAATCTAAAATATTTATACATACAGTATTAGTGAAATAAATAGTAAAATCATCTTTTCTTAATAAGATAATAGCACATAAGGCTCAAAAAAAGAAAAGATGATTTTTATAAATTAGTAAAAGATAATTTTAACGATACTATGAGAATTTTATAAAATAAATTTAAATCAAATTTTCTGTGGATTAAAAATAAATTTAATTGTTTTACTATAGGATATATTTTAGTGTTAATTTTGCGGAATAGTTCCTAATTTTATTAGATTTATCTTATTTTATACAGAAGTTAATTGTATAGTATGTGTAAGTATGATATAATTTAGGTGAGGTTAAATAGATAAAAAATAACAAAGTTGATTGTGATTTTATGATATCGAGTAAGGAATCTTGCTTTCATTCTCACTTTTGCTCAGTCTGCTTTATTATTTTATAAGGAATAATATAAACTCCGAGTAGTAATGATGAAATTTCAAGGCTGAGCAGTGATGATGTTCGGTCTTTTTTGTTTATTTCTTAGTAGCTATTTTTTAATAATATCAATAATTATAGTAAAAAATATTTTTTACAATGCAAGAAGGAGAAGACGCATGAAGAGATATATTAAAATAGTGATATAAATGTTTACCTTCAAAATTTAGTATAGTATATACTTAAAACTGTTACTAAAATACTTAAAGAAAAGAGGTAATATTATGGGACTTATTAAAGCAGCAGTAGGTGCTACAGGTGGTGTATTAGCTGATCAATGGAAAGAATTTTTCTACTGTGATTCTATGGATAAATCAGTTATGGTTGTTAAAGGTCAAAAACAGGTATCTGGACGTTCATCAAATACCAAAGGAAGCGATAATATTATTTCCAATGGTTCAGGTATTGCGGTGGCTGATGGACAATGTATGATAATTGTTGAACAAGGTAAAATTGTTGAAGTTTGTGCGGAACCAGGTCAATTTACTTATGATACATCTAGTGAACCAAGTATTTTTACAGGAAGCCTTGGAGAAGGCATTGTGAATACCTTCAAACAAATCGGTAAACGTTTTACTTTTGGAGGAGATACTGGAAAGGATCAACGAGTGTATTACTTTAATACTAAAGAATTAGTTGATAATAAATTTGGGACACCAAATCCTATTCCATTCCGTGTAGTAGACTCTAAGATTGGACTAGATCTTGATGTTTCTATTCGTTGTTCAGGTGTATATTCTTATAAAATTGTAGATCCTCTGTTATTTTACACAAATGTTTGTGGTAATGTTGAGAAAGAGTATTTACGTGAAGAAATAGAATCGCAATTGAAAACAGAATTTGTCAGTGCTTTACAACCTTCTTTCGCAAAGTTGTCTGATATGGAATTACGACCAAATCAAATTGTTAGTCATAATACAGAATTAGAAAATGCTCTTAATGAGATTTTGTCAGAAAAATGGGGACAACTTCGTGGTCTTAAAGTAATTAGTATTGCACTAGGCTCTGTTACTCTGCCAGAAGAAGATGCAGAGATGATTAAACAAGCACAACGTACTGCTATTATGAAAGATCCAACTATGGCTGCAGCAACATTGGTTGGAGCACAAGCGGACGCTATGAAAGCAGCAGCAAGTAATGAGGCAGGTGCTATGACAGGGTTTATGGGCTTCGGTATGGCGGCTAATGCAGGTGGTATTAACAATGCACAAAATCTTTTTGCTATGGGGCAAGAACAACAAGCTGCTAAACAAGAACAACAAGCACAACAAATACCGCAAGCACAAGAAGCTACTCCAAATATGGCTAAGTGGATTTGTCCGAATGGTCATGAAGCATCTGGAAAGTTCTGTCCTGAATGTGGCAGTCCAAAACCTGTTGATAATAGTTGGTCATGCTCTTGCGGTACAACAAATAGTGGAAAATTCTGTTCAAATTGTGGTAGTCCAAAACCAGAAGTTAATCAGGTGAAACAATGTTCAAATTGTGGTTGGACTGCTCCTGATTCAGGGGTAACACCAAAGTTCTGCCCTGAATGTGGTAAAGCTTTTTAGTAAAAAGATTCTAAATTCATTCGATATAAAGGGAGAGGGGATGATTATATGGCTGACAATTTAGAATACAAATGTCCTAGTTGTGGAGGGGCTATAGCTTTTGATTCAAAAATTCAAAAAATGAAGTGCCCATATTGTGATCTTGAGATGGAAATGGATAGTTTTCAGTCTATGGATGAACATTTGGAAGAATTACATCCTACTAATTCGTCAACTTCAACAGAGAATTCTGCTGAAGAATGGCAAGAAGATGATGACCAGATGAATGTCTTTGTGTGTAAGTCTTGTGGTGGAGAATTGATTGCTGATGAAAATACTGCCGCAACGGCATGTCCTTATTGCGACAACCCTGTTGTTCTTAAGGAGCGTTTAATGGGGGACTTGAAACCTGAGTTGGTTATTCCTTTTAAACTAGATAAAAAAGCGGCAAAAGAAGCATTAAACAAGCATGTTCAAGGTAAGCGTCTATTGCCAAAAGTATTCAAAGATCAGAATCACATAGATGAGATTAAAGGGATTTATGTGCCATTTTGGTTATTTGATATTACAGCAGATGCTAATTTAAAATATAATGCCGAAAGCATAAGGGTGTGGAGTGATTCGCAGTATAATTACAGAGAAATAAGTTATTACTCTGTTGTAAGAGAAGGACAATTGAATTTTACTCATTTACCTGTTGATGGTTCTAAAAAAATAAGTAATACTTTGATGGAATCTATTGAACCGTTTGATTTTTCTGAGGCAGTCGATTTTCAAACAGCTTACTTGGCTGGGTATTTAGCAGATCGCTATGATGTAAGTGCCGAGGAAAGTATTGATAGTGTTGAAGATCGAGCAAAGACTAGTACAGCAAGAGTCTTTGAAAATACGGTTAAGGGATATGATACACTGAGGATTGAAGATAGTAGCATTCAATTGTATCGTAATAGTGAGGCTATGTATGTTTTGTATCCGGTTTGGTTTTTGAATACCACATGGAATAAAAAACGATATACTTTTGCTATGAATGGACAGACAGGAAAATTTGTTGGGGATTTACCATTAGATAAAGGAGCATATTGGAAATATTTTATACTATTTTCAATAATAGCAGCTATTGTTCTTTACATTATAGTTTGGTTGATTAACTATATGTTTGGTATAGATTTTATTAGGGATACTACATGGGGGGACTAAGGTTATGAAAAAAATAATTACACTAGTTCTTGGTATTTTCCTATGTTTTACTTTAGCTGGTACTGCTTTTGCAGATAAAACAACGGAAGGGTTTATTCATGATCCGATAGGTCTCCTAAAAGCTGAAGAAAAACAAAAGTTGGAAAAGGAAGCTCAAGATATTTATAATAAATATAAAATTAAAGCACAGCTACTGCTTTTGGATGTAGAGCAAGATAAGTTAGTTGATAAATTTAAGGAATATTATGGGAATAGTTTTACTGTTGAATCAGGTGTTATACTTACAGTAAATAAAAAAATGGATGTTAGCCTAACATATTATACTGGGAAAGGAAAAAGTCTTTTAGGAAAAGATAGTGATAAACTTTTCTGGGGAGCTTTTAAAAGTGGTAAAACTTGGTACGAGAGTGGTCATAACTATTTATCTTCTTTAGCAGCTAAATTTTCACCACAACCACGTTTAGTAGATAAGGCTGATTTGTTGAGTGATGAACAAGAAAAAAATTTATTAGCTAAGCTTGATGAAATTAGTAAACGACAAAAATGTGATGTTGTTGTAGTAACAGTGAAAAGTTTGGAAGGGAAAAAAGCTGAGGCTTTTGCTGATGATTACTTTGACTATAATGGTTATGGGCAGGGAGAAAATTTTGATGGAATACTTTTATTGGTAAGTACTGGAAGTAGAGACTGGCATATAAGTACAACTGGCTATGGAATTAAAGCTTTTACTGATGCAGGATTGAATTATATGTCGCGTAATTTCTTACCTGAGTTGAAACATAATAATTATTATGAAGCATTTAATATTTATGCAGATTTGAGTGATAAATTCTTAACTCAAGCCAAAACAGATAAACCTTATGATAAAGGTAATCTTCCGAAAGAACCTATTAGTATATTTTGGATTCCTATAGTAATAGGAATAGGTATGTTTATAGCTAGATTTATCGTGAAGGGAATGGAAAATCAGCTTGAAACTGTTAGACCTGCTTTGGCAGCAAATAGCTACATTAAAGAAAATAGTTTAAATATAACAAAATCAGAAGATCAGTTTCTTTATAACACAGTTAATAAAACTGCAAAACCAAAAGAGACAAGTAGCTCTAGTGGTGGAGGTAGTAGCACACATACTTCATTATCTGGACGTACTCATGGAGGCACAGGCGGTAAGTTCTAAAAACAAGCTTAAACAGCACAATTCATGTTGTTTAAGACCATTAACGAAAGAGGGTTTGTTTTTATATAAATGATAGGAACAAATCCTCTTAATTATATTGTATTATTTTGAATATTTGATACAATTAGTATAAAAGTAAATAAGATACTAAATATAATAAATCTAAACTTTTAAAGAAAATTAGAATAGATTATTTAAAGTATATTAAGAGGAATAACGAAAATGAAGCATAAATTATTAAAAATAAAAAAATTAGCAGTAGTATTTGGAGCTTTTGCACCAATGCATACAGGTCATGTAGATTTTATAACTAAAGCGAAAAGAGAAAATGATGCTGTTTTAATTATTGTATCAGGAACAAATACCGAAGAAGATCGAGGAACGCGTGATGGGCTACATCTTAATCGTCGTTTTCGTTATGTTCGAGAGGTCTTTCATGATGATGAATTGGTTGTAGTTGATAAACTTGATGAAGAAGGTATGCAAGCATATCCGAACGGATGGAAGACTTGGTTAGAAACTCTTCATAAGCTTATTAAAGAGAACACAGATTACCAATTTGAAAAGATGACATTTTATGTGGGGGATGAAAATCATCAAAAACCATTGCTTAGTCATTTTGAAGAAGTTTTTTCTAACGAATATATCGATATGAAGGATGGTAACAATCCTCTTAGTGATATTAAACAAAAAGAAGTGGTAATTAAAATGATTGACTCAACTATAGTACCGGTATCTAGCACTGAAATTCGAAAAAATCCGTTAGTTTATTGGCGTTATATTACAAAACCATTTCGACGCCATTTTACGAAAAAAGTTTTGGTAGTAGGTTCGGCTTCAGGAGGAAAAACTACACTTATTAAAGATCTTGGACGTGTTTTTAATGCACCTATATCCCTTGAGTATGCACGTTATTATCAAGAATTTTATAATGTTCGTGATGATGAACTAGATACTAACGATTATATTCGTCTTTTTGCAAATCAAAATGAACAGACTTCAAATGTCATTGATAGTGGTAGCCATACAGGTATTGTCTTTGTAGATACCAATGCTACTGTGACTATGGCTTATGTAGATTATTATCTTAAAGATATTATTTCAGAAGAAGAGTACCAAGCACTTAAACTATCATATAAAGTAGCTATCTCAAAAGAAAAATGGGATCTTATTATTCTAATTCCACCAAAGTCAGCATATGTTAATGATGGTTTTCGTGATATGAGCATGGCAAGTCAAAATATTCGTGATGACTTCACAAATCATCTTATTTATTTACTAGAAAGAGATGGATTTAAAGATAAACTTTTAATTCTTGATAGTGATGTAGATACTTTCTTTTTGGATAATTATAAAAAAACTATTAAAGCTATAAAGGACCGTCTTAATATTGAAATTTAAGAACAACTATAAAAGATAAAATATAATACCTATAATACTTAATTGCTTGTAATAAGTTGTAAAATTGAGCATAAGTTAGAAGAATTTAATACAATATAATTAATATGAATATTAGTTTTATTAATATGAGGAATATACAATGAAAGAGTTTATTAGAAAATATTACATTTATGTTTTAGTAATACTAGCTTTTTATGGAATCACACCGCTACTTTGTAGGAATGAGGGTGGTGCATTTCTTACGTTGTTAGTGATTTTCCCCTTAATTATCTTGATTCTTTCTTTTATACATAGCAAGACACTGGGATTTAATTTGTGGTTGTCTTTAATTATAGGATTACTTTGGATTCCGGTTATTGTAATATACCTAAATGAAAGTGCTCTAATATATGCGTTAATATATGGAGGGATAAGTTTTTTAGGACAAGGCTTAGGTTTTTTATTTAAAAAGAAAAAGTAAAGAGGATTATCAAATAAATTTTATTTATGTGACAAGGTTATTAATTACTTTATTAAGAGAAAAAAGAGGTCATTTATGAAAAAAACATTATTAAAAATATTAGGAGCAATAGTTTTAGCTTCAGCTTTATCTGGATGTTCTACAATTTCATCAACGAAAAATAATTCAAAAAATGAAGAGGCGCAAGGACCAGTAAAAGATTTTGATTGGAACGCGAAAGTGGAGCCAGTAAAATTGGATCGCACATATACAGAACAAAATTCTGGGAATAGTTTTACAACTAGATTAACAGGTATAGAAAAAGCTCAAGTGAAGTTAGAAAGTAAAAAGAAAAGTATTTCTGATGAAAAAGTAAAGTCGGCATTAAAAGTGGTAGATGCTGTTTTTGTAAATCAGCAAAATATTGATGACTTAGTAAAAGCAGCAGGTTATAATAACCAAAAAGAGTTATTTGAAAATGTTTGGAAGCAAACTATTACAGATGTTGCAAAAGAATATAACTTCACTCCGAATGAAGACTTTGTTTTTCAAGGGGAAACATACAAAATGAGTATATATGGTCCGATGTCATTTAAAGTAAACACTAATGCCTATGGAAAAGCAGGAGCTTATGATTTAAATGATTATAAAGTTGAAGGGAATACAGTTTATCTATATATAACGACTCCACATATTGATAACTATCAATATTTTGTAAAAGCTAGTTATCTTCCGAATTATGAAAGTTTTTTTGAACCATTAGCTTTGGTAGTTAACACGGCACGTTCAGAAAATAAAATTGGTGAAGTTTTGAATAGTAGAGCTATTTATAATCTAGCAGCTTTAGAATATAAAGCAAATCGTTATGTAGATCTACAAGGGATGGATTATCATCCAACAGCTAAGCAATATATCGCAATACAAGTTGATGATAGTGGGAAAGTCACTATAGATATGGAGAACCTACAAAATTTACTACATATAAATTCTAAGAAATCTAATGAAACTAACAAAGTTAAATTTAATATAACACAATAATTATAAAATAGCATTCTTTATTTTAGAGAATAAGGATGCTATTTTATAATTTAGAGAAAATAAAAGTTATGAAATGAAAACTATATATTTATATGATTGTAAAAATATAGTAAAATAGAATAAACATACCATCATAATAACACAATGTGGTGATATATAAAATGTATAGTGAATGTTACAATACTAAAAAAGGAGACAACAAATGTGTGAAGAATGTTATTCAGATAAAAATAGAGTGACTCCGTTATTAAATCCAGTAGACTGTCTTAAAAATCATACACAGTACATTTGTGGTAGTTGTGGAAGATGTATTTGTATTGAGAGGGATTCTATTAGAGGTTTGCAAAGATGGAATTTTCCATTTAAAACATTGGATATTGCGAAGCTTTATTTACGCACAGCAGATTTCACATTAAAGAAACCTTGTGGAATCTATGAAATAGAAAGTTCAAATGGAAGGTTGTCTTATAAAATATTTGCAGATAATAATGAACTACAATTATTTTTGAAAAAAAATAAAAATAAGAAATGCAACTCATTACAGCCATTGTTTTCTGTTCAAGAATATAAAGAATATTCAAATACAGAAGTAAGAAAATTAACAGAGGCTGAAATAGGAAAGTATATGAGTGAGAGATAGGGTATAGTCAAAAATGGAGGATTTATATGGCATCAAGTAAAGAATATTTAAATTTTATATTAGAACAGCTAGATGATTTAGAAAATATTAAATATAGAGCCATGATGGGAGAATATATTTTATATTACAATGATAAGATTGTCGGTGGGATATATGATGACAGACTACTTGTAAAACCAGTGAAATCAGCCTTAGATTATGTATCAAATATAGAATATGATTTACCCTATCCAGGAGCAAAGGAAATGTTGTTAATTACTGAGGTAGATGATAAAGAATACTTAACAGGTTTATTTATGACAATGTTAGCAGAATTACCAGCAAAAAAAGTAAAAAAGTAAGCATATTAAACATAAAACATGATTTTTGAAAATGGAAAAATAAAAATCATTGAATCAGAGGCTGTTTATGTAGATGGTAATTCATTAAAGCTAGAGATTTAAGATACGGTCGTAGAAAATAATATTGTTAGGTCAGGAATATAATTTATTATGGATAAAAAGAAGGAACGCATTCTTTGTCAGAAACTTTGGGCGAAAAATAAATATTTGGTGTTAAGTAAATCGAATCAGATATACTTAGAGATTAGACAATATTTAAAACAAGAAGATGTTAGCATAAAAGTAGTAGAAAGATATATTGAACAAGCGATCCAGTTACCTGAAGATAAAGGTCAGGCGACAAATGCTTTTCATCACGTTTGGGGATATTTCAAAAAGAACGCAACATCAGAGGAAAAATATAAGTTCTTTGCAAAGTTAGATGAGTATAGAGATGGAAAAACAACACAAAACGAGATTTTAAAAGAAATAAGAGTATTATTGGGGAAATATCCTAATAAATATTTACAGGAATCAACTTTTATTATAGGAGAAAATTAATGAGATTATGGCATGAGGATTTAATTCGCAAACTACCAAGACAACAGCTTTTAGGACAACATCGTGAATGTTGTGCACTAAGGGGAAATGGCTGGGGAAAGAGACATTCAACAGTTAATTATGTATTTGATTATGAACCATTTTTGTTATATAAATATCATAAACTAATAATGGATGAAATGACAGCTAGAGGTTACAATGTGAGTGAAGAATGGCTTGATAAAAATTATCGAGGAAAAGTTTGTAAACCATATACAGACTTGAAAGAAGTAAAAATTAGTTCGCCAATCTACAAAGAACATAATGATAGTTATTATATGGAATGTATAAATAACTTAGCGGAGAAGGGAATAGAGATTTAATATTTATAATACAATAAAAGAAGCTCCAAAACATAAAAAGTAAGGAGGAAAAGTAATGAAGATATATAAAGAGAATATTAAAAGATGTGAAAGCTTTTATAAAAGTGATTTTTATAATGAGTTATTGAAATGTAATTCAGAATTTATAGAGGTAATATTTACAGAATTATGTCTAGATGCAGATACATGTGATATAGAATTATATCAAGAGCTAGCGGAAAAATTTGGATTAGTTCCTAAAAAATATTATTTAATAGATTATGTTGGAAAAGAAGAAATATTATTATCAGCAGATGTTATTTGCGGTAGAAAGCAGCTTGCTAAAATAAGAAATTATAACTTTAATTTTTGGATAAAAGATTATGAAAATATTCGTAGTAATATAGATTATCATTTTATTTGGCCGAAGCATAAGCTACCTACAATAAATACATATAGATATCAAATATATAAGGATAGAATAGATTGTTTATTGTATGATTTAAAACAATTTTATAGGGGGGAAGAGACTCCTATGTTAAAAGCGTATCAAAATGATAAAACAGCTATTTGGTTAAAAAAGTTTTTAAGTTTTGAAGATTTTATTGTTAAAATGAAATTTGATAAATTTGTTAATGAAAACTTTGAAGTTTTGGATTTATCAAAAAATGACGGATCTAGCATAAAAAAATATATAAGAGGGAATGAATTAATTGATTCACTACCAGCATATATTGAAACAATTTTAGGAGACTACATTAAGAGTTAAAGAAGAAAACTACGTATTTTATAACAAATTGGATTTAAACTTAATGAGTAAATTGTTTTGTTATTATATATAGTCAAGAGTATAATTAAAGATAATATGTAAAATATAAATTAGGAGATAACTATGAAAGTTTCTGTATTGAATCTTGTGCCATTAAGGCATGGGGAAAGTTTTAAAGATGCTATGGATGCTATGGTACGCCTTGCAAAAAGAGTTGAAGATTTAGGATATACTCGGTATTGGATTGCTGAGCATCATAATATGAGAAGTATTGCAAGTAGTGCAACCCAACTTTTAATTCAGCATACACTAGCAAATACTAAAAAAATTAGAGTTGGTTCTGGTGGTGTGATGTTACCTAATCATAGCCCATACTTGATTGCCGAGCAATACGGAACATTAGAAACATTGTATCCTAATAGAGTAGATTTAGGACTTGGACGTGCTCCAGGTACAGATGTACCAACAGCAAGAGCTCTACGTAGGACAAAAGATTTGAAAACTGATTTTGAGAGAGATTTAGCAGAATTATCAGGGTATTTTAAAGGTTCAAATTATGTACAAGCTTATCCAGCTCATGGACTATATTTGCCATTTTATATTCTTGGTTCTAGCACTGATAGTGCATATTTAGCTGCAAAATTAGGGTTACCTTATTCATTTGCTGCTCATTTTGCACCAACGATGATGGAAAACGCTATAGCAATATATAATCGTTACTTTCAACCATCAGCTATCCTTGACAAGCCTTATGTAATACTAGGAGTGAATGCAATACTAGCTGACACAGATGAAGAAGCTAAAAGACTATCAACGACAATGATACAATCATTTTTAAATATTGTTACAAGTAATCAGAAAGGACTTATGCCACCACTTCAATCAGAAGAAGCGGTGTGGAGACAATTTATCGCAACAAATAAAGTACCTCACTTTGGTCCGATTGCTTTTGAAGTAGATAATTTGATTAGTCATGAAAAGGAAATAGTGGAGAAAATGACTAAGGTATCTTTTATAGGTAGTAAAGAGTCAGTTGCAAAACAAATTAAAGATTTACAAAAAAGAGTTAAGTTTGAAGAAATTATAGTTAATTCTTACATTTACGATGAAGAGGCTCAATATCATTCTTACAAACTTTTAGCAGAAGTTATTGAGGAGAATTTTAAAGAATAGGGGTGAAGCAATGTTTTTATTTGAAAAATTTCAGTTAGTAGATGGAAGAGAATGTAAATTGATTCTTCCAGAAACAAAGTATGCAGAGGAAATGTATAAGATAATTGATAACGAACGAGAGCGATTAGGCGAATACTTATCTTGGGTGCATAGTTTAAAAAGTGCAGGAGAAGAGAAGAAAGTCATTGAATATTGCTTACAACAAATGTTAGATAAAAAGATGTTTGTTTTAATGATTTTGATTGATGATAAAGTAGCGGGTATGATTGATCTTCATGAAATAAAAGTTAATGTTCGTGCTGAGGTTGGCTACTGGTTAAGTAAAGAGTATGAGAGTTTAGGAATAATTACAAGAAGTGTAGAATATTTAACAGAATACGCATTTACTGAGTTGAATTTGCATAAACTTACGATACGAGTTCAAACAGAAAATGCCAAGAGTGCAGCTATACCGAAACGATTAAATTTTTTCAAAGAAGGGATATTAGTCGAGCACGAAATGTCTAATGGGAAATTTGTTTCATTAGATTTATATTCAAAAATAAATAATTAATATTAATAAACGGTATATTTGATTTATAGTTTGGTTCTTCTTATCAATAGTAACTAATTAATATTTATGATAAACTATATAAAAAACTTTGTGGAGGGAGAAAAAATGTTAAAAACAACATTTTTAGGAATAGAATTAGAAAATTGCTTAATGAATGCATCTGGTGTTCATTGCATGAGTATTCAGGAACTTAATGAACTTGCTGAAAGTGCAGCAGGAGCTTTTGTTACAAAGACTGCTACAAGAGATTATCGTGCAGGAAATCCTGAACCACGTTATTATGATACAAAATTAGGAAGTATTAATTCAATGGGACTTCCTAATAATGGATTTGATTATTATTTAGATTATGTATTAGAGCGTCAAAAACAAGGAGCTAAACTTCAATTTTTATCAGTAACAGGTATGAGTTATGAAGAAAATATTGAATTATTGAAGAAAATTCAAGAAAGTGATTATGAAGGGGTAACTGAATTTAACCTATCTTGTCCAAATGTTCCTGGTAAGCCTCAGATTGCCTATGATTTTGATTTAACAGAGAAGTTGCTAACCGAGGTTTTCTCGTTCTTTACAAAACCACTAGGAATAAAACTTCCACCGTATTTTGATATCGCCCATTTTGATGCAATGGCAGAGATTTTAAATAAGTTTCCACTAACTTATGTAAATAGTGTTAATAGTGTAGGTAATGGATTATATATTGATTTAGACAAGGAAGAGGTTGTTATCAAACCAAAAGGTGGCTTTGGTGGTATTGGTGGAGAATATATTAAACCAACTGCATTGGCAAATGTGCGTGCCTTTAGACAACGTCTTAATAAAGATATTAAAATTATTGGGACTGGTGGGGTTACTAATGGACGTGATGTTTTTGAGCATATACTGTGCGGAGCAGATTTGGTACAAGTAGGTACAATTCTTCATCGAGAAGGAGTTGGAGTTTTCGAGCGTTTAGTAGCTGAATTAGAAGAAGTAATGCGAGAAAAAGGATACTCAAGTATAGAAGATTTTAAAGGAAAATTAAAAACTTTAGACTAAAATAAAGGATAACTAGATAGAATAACAAAGAAATCTAGTTATCCTAATTTTATTTAAGGAGATGACGTGGAGGAAAAGAAGTATAATTTTGTAATGTTAGTATCAATTTTTACATTTTTAATTATCGCAATAGGTTATGATAGCTTTTTAAAAAATTTTGATTTGAGAATAATTAATTTTATTCAAGGTCTTGAGAGTAGCGAATTAACTATTTTTTACAAGTCTATAACTGATATAGCCGATACATGGCAGAGTACAATACTAGTAGTTGTGATAACAGTAATTTTGTATTTTTTAAAGTATAAAAGAGAAGCGTTGTTTTTGGTACTAATAATGTCAACATGTGGAATAATAATGTCTTTTATAAAAAATATATTTGAAAGGCAACGACCAGAAGTTTATCGATTAATAGAAGTTAGTGGGTTAAGTTTTCCAAGTGGACATAGTACATCAGCAACAATAATGTATCTAACATTAGGATTAATCGCTATTAATGTATTTCAAAAGACAAGTAAATATCTTATTTTACTTATATCAATTTTAGGAATACTGATAATTACAACTTCAAGAATATATTTAGGAGTTCATTATCCTACCGATGCTATAGCAGCAGTGTGTTTAGGTATTTTTGTTGTAACATTTTATTATAAAAATTACTATAGGAGAATAAAAATAAAAAAATAAGTTATAAAAATAATATAGACGTAAACATTTATTAGCATAATTTATAATTGATATAATAAATTTCAAGAAGAAATGTAAGCGGTGCAGTTATAATTCACTATCAATTATAATAAAAAATACTTGTAATTTTAAAGGGGAACTGATATTATATTAATTAAATAATATAGCACATATAAAGGCAGGGATATGGCTTGCAAGTTTCTACCATCGAACCGTAAATTTGATGACTATGGGCAACTCTCTATCGATGCAAGAAAGTTATAATAGTGAGTATTATATATGTTAGTAAGCTGTATTATATAGTCGAATAAAAATATAGATCGAAACAGGGATTAAATATTTTTATGAGAAAAAAGGAAAAGAAGTTTATTAATTATTATGTAAAAAAATTTATAAAAGTAGTATAAAAATCTACTTTTTTCTTTTGAATTAAATTAAATGTGAAAAGTAAAGTTTAATTTTTAGACTTTACTTTTTATTTTTTTCCTCTATGATATAATATAATTGAGGTGTTTTTATGGAAAAAATTTCTTTTGAACAATTCAAAAACAAGTTAGAACAAGGAGAAAAAGATTTTACAAATTTGATTTTAGAAAATATGGATTTAGAAAATTTTAATTTGAGCGATATGGATTTTTCCCATTCCAATTTTATTAATGCTAATTTATCAAATGTAAATTTTTATAGTAGCCAACTTGTTAATGTTCTTTTAGATGATTGTAATTTGCAAAATGCCAACTTAAAAAATGCTAATTTAGAGCGTGCTTCTCTGAGACGAGCGAATTTGACTAAAGTAGATATAAGTGGAGCAAGATTATATGCAGCTGTTTTAGAAAATGCTATTTTAGATGATATAATATTTGATGATAATACAAAAAATTTTCGTATTCATTGTCCTGAAAAGGGAGCTTTTATTGCATATAAAAAAGGATTAAATAATTTAATTGTAAAATTGTTGATACCTAGCGATGCTAAAAGAGTGTCGTCTACAATGAATTGTTGCAGATGTGACAAGGCTAAGGTTTTAGAAATAAAAAATTTTGAGGGGACAAAGTTTTTTGATGAAGCGTGGTCAACGGTAGCAGAAGGTTTTTGCTATAAGTTAGGTGAATGGGTATATGCCGAAAATTTTAATGAAGATCGCTGGTATGATTCTACTGGTGGAATTCATTTTTGGATGACTGAAGAAGAGGCTAAAGCCTATTAACTATTTGTAGAAAAATATATAAAATAAAATTTTAGGAGATAAGAGTGAGAGTAGTTTTACTATGTAGATATGATGGAAGTGGTTATCATGGATTTCAAATCCAGCCAAATAACAATACTGTTCAAGAAGAAATAGAAAAAGCATTAAAAAAGATAAACAAAAAAGATATAAGAGTATATATGAGTGGTAGAACTGATAGTGGGGTGCATGCTTATGGACAAGTACTTCATTTCGACACAAACTTGAATATCCCGAATGACTCATGGGAGAAAGCATTAAATGCTAATTTACCAACAAATATTAGAATTTTTGGTGTTACAACAAGTGATGAAGATTTTCATGTTAGGTATAACAGCACAGAAAAGACTTACCATTACAAATTATATGTAGGTCACAATGTAGATCCGTTCTTACTGAATTATGTAGGACAACATAAATATAATTTTAACTTTGAAAAAGCTCAAAAGGCTTTGAATTATTTTATAGGAGAACATGATTTTTCTTCATTTTGTTCAAAAAATTCTAGTGTTAAAGATAAGGTTAGAGAAATTTATCATTTTAATATGTATTATGATAAAGGTAATCCACATGTTATTAACTTTGATATTTGTGGCAATGGATTCTTATATAATATGGTGCGTATTATAATTGGTACTATTCAAGATATAGCAGCTGGAAAATATGAAGCGGAATATGTAAAAGAGATTTTAGATAAAAAAGAACGAAAATATGCTGGGCCAAAAGCAGATGCAGCTGGATTGTATTTAAAAGAAGTTATTTATAATAACGAAGAAATCAATAAGTTTATAAAAGAAGGATTGGCTAGATACGAAAATATATAGAACTAGTAAAAATATATGTATGGATTTTTGAAATAACAATCTTGGAGAACACTAAGTTATTACTTGAGTAATTATAAAAGTTTAAGTTTGAGAAACATACTGAAATTTGGTATAATGAAAGGATGTTTTAAAGAAATGAGTATAGATAATGATAAAGTTTGACAATGTATTTTTCAAGTATAATAATTCTAAAAATATGACATTAGCAGATATAAGTTTTGAAGTACCAAGAGGTAGTTGGTTAACAATTCTTGGAGAAAATGGTAGTGGAAAGTCTACACTGATGAAACTGCTTTATGGGCAAAATTTGGCAACTAAAGGAAAAATTCTTTTTGAGAATAAAGAATATACAAAAGAAACATATAATGATATTCGTCAGAAGATTGCAGTTGTTTTTCAAAATCCAGATAATCAGTTTGTAGGAGCTACTGTTGAAGAAGATATAGCATTTGGATTAGAAAATAAAAATCTCCCTCGTGAAGAAATGGAGCAGATTATATGTAAAGTATTAGATATAGTAGATATGAAAGATTACAGAAAATTCGAACCAACTTCACTTTCAGGAGGCCAAAAACAACGAGTGGCTATTGCCTCAGCATTGGCTTTACAACCAGAGGTTTTAATTTTAGATGAAGCGACAAGTATGCTAGATCCTGTTGCTAGAAAATCTATATTAGGATATATAAAAAAAATAAATAGAGAGCAAAAACTTACAATTATATCTATAACTCATGATGCAGAAGAAAGTATTTATTCAGATAATATTATGATTTTGGAAAAAGGAACAATCGTCTATAATGGAAGTTATAATTTTTTATATAATGATATTAATATACTGAAAAAATACCATTTAGAGATACCTTTTTTAGAGAAAATAAAGAATGAATTAAATGCTTATTTAGATATAAAAACATTTGAAATAGAAGAAGATGAGAGGAGTGTAGTTGAAAAAATATGCAAATTAATTTAAAAGATGTTAGCTATATTTACAACGAAAAAACTCCCTATGAGAAAAAAGTATTAACTAATATTAATTTAACGATAGAAGAAGGCCACTATACTGTTATAGTAGGAAAGACAGGAAGCGGGAAGTCTACATTAATAGAGCATTTTAATGGTCTATTGATTCCGACAAGTGGAGAGGTTAATGTAGATGAAATGGTAATAGTAGCGCCTAAGAATAAAAAAGAACGTCGTGAATTAGCGAAGAAGCTACGAGAACTTCGAAAAAGTGTGTCTGTTCTTTTTCAATTTTCAGAACAGCAACTTTTTGAAACGACCGTGTTGAAAGATATTATTTTTGCTCCATTAAATTATGGGATAAGTGAAGAAGAAGCTATAGAAAGAGCGAAAGAATTAATATCTCTTGTTGGATTAGATGAAAGTTATTTGGAAAAATCTCCATTTGAATTATCTGGTGGGGAAATGAGAAAAGTAGCTCTTTGTGGCGTACTGGCCCTTGAACCTAAGGTATTGATTTTAGATGAACCAACTGTAGCTCTTGATTACAGAAGTCGTGAGGAAATAATGAATATGGTCAAAACTCTGCAAAAAGAGAAAAAAATGACTATAGTTCTTGTGACTCACAATATGGATTATGTCTTGAAGTATGCAGATATCGTCCATGTCATAAATTCTGGTGAAATAGCATTTTCTGGGTTACCAGAGGAATTGTTTTCTAATAAAGAGTTATTAAAAGATAATTCATTAGAACTTCCCGAAATTTTGAAATTTTATTATCAGTTGAAAGAGCAAAATATTGATATAGGATTATTTCCTAGGGAATATAGAGAATTGACGGATAGTTTAAAAAATATGATAAAGAGGAAAAAGGAAAATGAATAGTTCGTTGATAAGTAAGTATATACCGTTAAATACTATTATTCATAATTTAGATCCTCGAGTGAAATTATTTTTTGTAATTTGTTATTTTATTGATGTTTTTATTGCACATAGTGTGGGTGAGTTATTAATCTTATCTTTGTTTTTAGTATTAGCAATTATATTATCTAAAACAAACATTGCCTTTCTAATTGATAGTGTTAAAGCTATTCTATTATTAATAATATTTACTTCATTAGTTCATCTTATTTTTAATAAAAGTGGGAATATTATTTTTGAATTTTATGCCTTTAAAATCTATAGTGGAGCTTTTTATGGTATAGCACTTATCACAGTTCGTTTTGTACTTGTAGTTATGATGATGGTTGTATTTATGGGGACTACTTCACCGAGTGATATTACTCATGCTATAGAAAAGAGCCTAGGATTTTTGAAAAAAATAGGAATTCCAATTTCTACATTTGCACTTGTATTGTCTATTTCTCTTAGATTTATTCCTACTATTTTAGAAGAAACTAATAGAATAATAAATGCTCAGGTATCACGTGGTTCAGATTTTAATGAAGGAACTTTAATTCAAAAAACTAAGAAATTCATTCCAATTTTGATTCCATTGTTTATCGGAACATTAAAAAGAGCGGATGAACTTGCGACTGCAATGGAAGTAAGAGGATATAGTACAACCACTATAAGAAGCAGATATAAAGAACTAAAATATAATAAGTTAGATTATTTAAGTTATATGTTAATTATTCTGACTACAATATTTATAGTGATAATGTAATAAGGAGATTATATGGGAACTGAGATAATAAATATTTCTAAAAGTAATGATAAAGAAGAAATATATAATAAATTAACTACTTACTACAAAGATAATAAACTTATTGCTATTCCAACAGAAACAGTCTATGGGTTAAGTGCAGATGCAACGAGTGATGAAGCGGTTTGCAAAATATATGAAGCAAAAGGTCGACCAAGCGACAACCCATTAATAGTTCATTTTTATGAAATGAATCAGCTTAATGATATAGTTGATTATCAAGATGAACGTGTAGACAAGTTAATAGAAAACTTTTGGCCAGGACCAATGACACTAATTTTGAATGCTAAAGAAAACAATGGTATCTCGAAGAAGGTTAGTGCAGGACTATCAACACTTGCGGTAAGAATGCCATCTAATAAGACGGCACGCCAGATTTTAAAGGAGACTAAAGTTTTATTAGCTGCACCTAGTGCGAATACTAGTGGGAAACCATCTCCGACAAAATTTGAGCATGTTTATCATGATCTTAATGGTAAGATTGATGTTATAATCGAAGATGAACAATCGGATATTGGTTTGGAAAGTACAGTTATAGACTGCACAAGAACACCTTTGGTTATAGCAAGACCAGGGGAGATAACTAAAGAGGATATTGAGGGAATCTTAGGTCTAGGTAGTGTTAAATACAATGATGAAGTAATGGTTGACACGCAAACTCCTATAGCACCTGGAATGAAATATCGTCATTATTCACCAGAAGCAGAGTTGTTATATTATGAAGATTCTTTAGAAAAAGCTTTAGAATTTTTAAAAACTAAAAATAAAAAAACAGGTTTTATAACTTATAAAAGTAATGAGCATTTGTTTGAGAATCTAAATATATCTGTAAAATATTTAGCGGATAATGAGAAAAGTGTTGAACAATCTAATAAAAATTTATATAATATTCTAAGAGAGTTTGACGAAGAAAAAGTAGAAGAAATATATATTCTACCAATAAAAGAAACTAAAGAAAATATTGCGTTATTGAATAGACTTAATAAAGCAATAAGTAGAAAATAAAAATAGGAGATTTATAATGAAAAAGTTATATGTAGTAATACCTTGTTATAACGAAGAAGAGGTATTGTTTGAAACTGCAAAAAGATTAGAAATTAAAATGAATAATATGATGGATGAAGATTTAATTTCTAAGGACAGCCGTGTAGTATTAGTAAATGACGGTTCTAAAGATAAAACATGGCAGATGATTGAAGAACTTCATGAAAAAAATCCATTATTCAGTGGTATTAATTTAAGTAGAAACCGTGGGCACCAAAATGCTCTTTTAGCGGGGCTTATGACTGTTAAAGATCATTGTGATGTAAGTATCTCAATGGATGCAGATTTACAAGATGATATTAACGCGATGGATGAGATGATGAAAAAATATCTAGCAGGTTGCGATATAGTTTATGGAGTTCGTTCAGCTCGTACGACTGATACATTCTTTAAACGCTTCACTGCAGAAGCATTTTATCGTGTTATGGAAAAACTAGGCGCTAATACTGTTTTTAACCATGCTGACTATCGTTTAATGAGTAAACGTGCTTTAGATGGTTTAGCAGAGTTTAAAGAAGTAAACCTATTTTTACGTGGAATTGTTCCTATGATTGGATATCCAAATGATATCGTAACATATGAAAGAGCAGAGAGATTTGCTGGAGAAAGTAAGTATCCACTATCAAAAATGTTAGCTTTTGCTTTTGAAGGAATTACATCTTTATCTGTAAAACTAATTAGATTTATTACAGTTGGTGGAGCATTGATGATTTTTATTGCAGCAATAGTATTCTTCTATACATTGTATAGTTACTTTGCAGGTTTTGCTAGACCTGGATGGTCAAGTATGATGATTTCAATGTGGTTTATCGGAGGAATGATTATGATTTCTCTTGGAATTGTTGGAGAATATGTAGGTAAAATCTACTTAGAGTCTAAAGAACGTCCAAGATTTATTGTTGAAAAATTCTTGAACGAAGAAAAAAGTGAGAAATAATCTATGAATAAGGAAATATTTACTAAGTTATCTAATTTTTTAGTAAAAATAGTAGCTATTATATTTTTTGTACTAATGGGTTTAAATACTCTACTAGTACTTACAAAAACTGCAATATTTCCTAGCGATTATCAAGAAACATTATATTATAAACAGGATAATGCTATACTAAATATTATTTTCTTAATAATATTTAGTATAGTTATCTTAATATTAGTGAAGTATTTGAAAAAGATTATAAGTGTAAAACGACTTGTACTTCTTGTTATGATATATACTTTTATTATAAGTATTTTGTTTGCGATATTACGCCGGGATTATGTTCAGTTTGATCCATTTCATGTAATTGATCAGGCTAATAACTTTATTCGTGAAAATTATAGCGGACTTGATAAAGGAGATAACTATTTATATATCTATTCACATCAAATTACAACGGTATTTATTTTTCAAATAATATTATCTTTATTTGGAAGAGCAACATTTATTCTTTATATAATGCAAAGTTTTTCTATAAGTTTTATAATTTTTATGTTGTATAAAATTGCGAATATACTTTTTGAGGATGAAGATACCAATTATATTGTTGTCATATTAGGTGCGTTATGTTTTCCACTTATTTTTTATGTAGCTTTTGTTTATGGCTTATTACCTGGAATGTTTTTAACGCTTGTTGCATATTATTATTTTATAAAGTATACAAAAGAAAAACATTGGTATCAGCTTGTAATAAGTGCCTTAAGTATCAACTTAGCAATACTTCTAATTGGTAATAATTTAATACACTTGTTGGCAATTTTTGCAGTAGCTGTAGTTTATTTTATTCGTAATAAGGATTGGAAGGTAATTGCGTTTATTGTAAGTTGTATGTTTCTAATGAGTGCTTCAAAGAGTGTTATTACAAATTATTATGAAGTGAAAAGCCAAAAAGAAATCGCTGAGGGTGTTCCGAAGATTACTTGGATAGCTATGGGAATGCAAGAAGGTGAACGTGAGGCTGGTTGGTGGAATAGATTTAATTATGACATTATGCCAGAAGAGGAGTATGATGCAAAACGTATTACTGAAATCTCTAAAACCTCAATGAAGCAGAGGTTAAATGTTTTTCGTGATAATCCAAGATATGCTTTAGATTTTTACCAAAGAAAATATGAAAACCAGTTTATAGAACCTACGTTTCAAAGTTTATTAGTAACAGCACCACAACGAAACTTTAGCAATGAAACAACACTTGAAAAAATTAGAGACTTTTTTGTTAAACAAATTTATTTTAATCACACACATAAAGTTTTAGAATTTATAATGAAAGTATTTCAAGTTTTTTCTTATTTATTCACATTTGTTTTTGCGGTTGTTATGTATAAACAAAAAAATGAATTTTTTGCTATTATACCTATTGCTTTTATAGGTGGGACATTATTTAATATGATTTGGGAAGCGAAGAGTAGATATATTTTCCCATATTTTGTATTTCTAATTCCACTTTCAGCTTATGGTTTAATAATTGTTAGAAATAAAATAAAAGAGTATAAAAAATTAAAAGAGGAAGAAGATGAAAAAAGTACTATATAGCACTTTAGCAGTTCTTACTTTAAGTTTTTCAGTACCACAACTGACCTTGGCGAATGATGTCTATGTACCTTTTGGTGAAAAGAATTTTTCAGAGGTTGAAAGTGGTGAGAAAATAAATTTTGAAGATCTGAATTTAAAAGAAGCATTGCTAGAGTATTATAAATTTCATATAGATAAGAAGTATAAAGGAAAAGACATTACGGTTGGGATGATGAAGCAGTTTACTAGTTTGTCATTACCGTGGATGAATATTTTCTCACTTCAAGGATTAGAACATGCGACTAACCTGAAAAGTTTAAATCTTTCTAATAATTTTATCGAGGACTTAAAGCCATTAGAGAAATTAACAGAATTAGAAGATTTAAACTTAACTAATAACAAAATAAAAAATCCCGAAAGTTTAGGAAAGCTAACGAAGTTAAGACAATTAGTTATTCGTAAAAATTTAATGAATAATTTAGATTTTCTAAATAATCTAAATGTTGAATCATTGGATATTTCGATGAATGGAGTATTGAAGGACTATATCCCGAATAATTTAAGATTAGAAAACTTACGCAGTCTAAATATATCTGGAATTGGTTTTGACAATATTTCTTTTTTAAAAAATGCAGTTAAATTAGAAAGTCTTATTGCAGAAAAAAATGCTATAAAAGACTTAAGTCCACTAGCTGAATTAAAGACTTTGCGTACATTGTATCTAGATAGAAATAATATACGTGACATAAGTCCATTGAAAAATTTAGATAATCTTGAAGAATTATTACTATATAAAAATAATCTTGAGGATATTTCAGTATTAGCTGGGAAGAAATATTTATATCGTTTGATGCTAAATGAAAATCTAGGTTTAAAAGATATTAATGCTTTGAAAACTGTTGATCATTTAGCAAGTTTAGATATTTCTGATACTGGAGTAAAAGATATAACACCGTTAAATAATCATAAGTATCTTTACTATGTTGCAGTAAAAAACACAAAAATTAGCAACAGTGATTTGGATAAATTTGAAGCAATTAATATGGCTGTAAAAAAAGATAACGATATTGATAAAAATCTAGAGATAGTAAAAACAGAAGCAGCCAAATACTTTAGTATCAAAAACTATATATTTATGTTACTGATTGTCTTAATAACTTTTAGTGGTATAAGAAGTTATTGGAGAAGGAATAAGTAAAATATTAGATAGTTTGAATAGTTAGAATAAAGAAAATTTATTTCTAAATTTCCTCTTGAAATTGAAGAGTCTTTGTGCTAGAATTACATTAATGAATAAAAATACATATATACTTAGGATACGATATATGGCTAACTTATTTTAGAGAGGGTATGGTGCTGGAAATACCTATAAGTGTTATATGTTACTACCTTGTTTATAGTATAAAGTTAGCAAGCTTTAATTGCACTATGAGGAAGTATTTACTTCGAATTTGGGTGGTACCACGAAATTATTCGTCCCTTCTTTAGTTTAGGCTGGAGAAGGGCTTTTTATTTTATATAACAAATATATGTAAAACTAAGTATTCATATAAATAAAAGGAGATTTTTATAATGGCAAAATTAGTTTTTCCTGATGGAAATGTTAGAGAATATGATAATAAAACAGCGTTAGAAATTGCAGAGAGTATTAGTATCAGTCTTAAGAAAAAAGTTATTTCAGCGAAATTAGATGAAGACTACATCGAGTTGAATAAACCAATTACAAAAGATGGACACTTAAAACTTATTGTTGCTGATGATGAAGACCAAGATTCATTATATGTACTTCGCCACTCTTCAGCACACTTGCTTGCACAAGCACTGAGAAGATTATATGGGAAAGATGTTCACTTCGGTGTTGGGCCAGCAATTGACGGTGGATTCTACTATGACTTTGATTCAGAATACAAAGTAAGTGAAGAAGACTTTAAAAACATTGAAAAAGAAATGAAAAAAATAATTAGTGAAAATCATGCTGTTGAGGGACGAGAAGTAAGTCGTGCCGAAGCTTTAGAAATTTTCGCTGCAGATCCATATAAAGTTGAATTAATTAATGACCTTCCAGAAGATGAAACAATTACTGTTTATACTCAAGGTGATTTCACTGACCTTTGTCGTGGAGGACATGTAGCTTCTACTTCTAAAATTAAAGAATTTAAACTTTTATCAGTAGCGGGAGCTTATTGGCGTGGAAATAGTGATAATAAAATGTTACAACGTATTTATGGAACAGCTTATTTTACTAAAGAACATTTAGAGCAACACTTAGTAAGATTACAAGAAGCACGCGAACGTGATCACAGAAAACTAGGTAAAGAATTAGGAATCTTTACAACAAGCCAAAAAGTAGGAGCAGGGCTACCACTTTGGTTACCAAATGGTGCTACTATCCGTCGTACAATCGAAAGATATATCGTCGATAAAGAAGTAGAATTAGGATATGACCACGTTTATACTCCAATTATGGGTTCTAAAGAGTTATACATTACAAGTGGACACTGGGATCACTATCAAGAAGATATGTTCCCACCAATGGAAATGGATCACGAAACAATGGTACTTCGTCCAATGAACTGTCCTCACCACATGATGGTTTATAAAAATGAACGTCACTCTTACCGTGAATTACCTATTCGTATTGCTGAACTTGGTATGATGCACCGTTATGAAGCAAGTGGAGCAGTAAGTGGACTTCAACGTGTTAGAGGAATGACTCTTAATGATGCGCATATTTTTGTTAGACCAGATCAACTTAAAGATGAGTTCAAATTAACAGTAGGATTAATAGAAGAAGCATACAAAGATTTAGGAATTACTAACTTTAGCTATCGTTTATCTTATAGAGATCCAGAAAATACAGAAAAATATTTTGATGACGATGTAATGTGGAATAACGCACAACAAATGTTAAAAGAAACTGCAGATGAATTAGGTCTTGATTATGTTGAAGCTGAAGGAGAAGCTGCCTTCTATGGACCAAAACTTGATGTTCAAGTAGAAACTGCAATAGGTAAACAAGAAACATTGTCAACGATTCAATTAGACTTCTTATTACCAGAACGTTTTGAATTAGAATACATTGGAGAAGATGGTAAGGCGCATCGTCCAGTAGTAATTCATCGTGGTATTGTATCAACAATGGAACGTATGGTTGCCTTCTTATTAGAAGAATACAAAGGAGACCTTCCAACATGGTTAGCCCCAAACCAAGTTCGAATTATCCCGGTAAATAATGATTACCACTACGATTATTCTAAAGAAATCATGCAAGAACTTAAAAAAGCTGGTGTAAAAGTTGCTATCGATGATAGAGATGAAAAACTTGGATATAAAATCCGTGAAGCAGCTAACAAAAAAATACCTTATACACTAGTAATAGGGGATAAAGAAGTTGAAAATAAAGGGGTTAATGTTAGAACATTTGGTTCACATGACCAAAAAGAAGAAAGTTTTGCTGAATTTAAAGAAAATATCTTAAAAGAAATTAACGAAAGATTAATTGAAAAAAACGCATAATAATAAAAGAAAAATAAAGGGGAAGAATCATTCTCTTCTTCTTACCTTGGAGGAAATATATGTTACCACAATTAACAAAAGAAATACTTGATGGAGAAATCAAAGTAACTATTAAAACAACTCATGGAGACATGGCATTTAAACTTTTCGAAAAAGATATTCCTAAAGCAGTAGAAAATTTTTTAACACACGCTAAAAATGGATATTATAATGGAATAATATTCCACCGTGTTATTAAGGATTTTATGATTCAAGGAGGAGACCCTACAGGAACTGGTATGGGAGGGGAATCAATCTGGGGTAATAGTTTTGAAGATGAATTTTCAATGGATTACTTCCACTTTTATGGAGCTTTAAGTATGGCAAATGCAGGTCCAAATACAAATGGTAGCCAATTCTTTATTGTTCAAAATAATCACCTAGATGCAAGAACTTTAGATGCATTAGAACAAGGTGGTTGGCCAGAAGAAGCTGTTAAAGGATATGCTGAAGTAGGTGGGACACCTCATTTAGATCATCGTCATACAGTTTTTGGTCAATTACTTGAAGGTGCAGAAACTTTAGAAAAAATTGCAGCAGTGGAAACTGGAGCTCAAGATAAACCAGTAGAAGAAGTTGTTATTGTTGGAATAGATGTAGAATAGAAGATAATTAAAGATAGATTTGCAGTCAAATTTATATTTTGATGCTAATTTATCTTTTTTATTATTCTGTAAAAAAAATACTTTTATTATAACTAGCCTTGTGGTATAATTATGAAAGTTTGAATAAAAGAGGATAGACTTTTATCAATCTAATTAATAATATAATATTAAGGAGAAAAAAGATGACACAAGAGTCAAGAATAAAACCAGTCTTAGATGTTCATGAGAAGCCGAGTATCGGGCTTTGGATTACACTAAGTTTGCAACATTTATTCGCAATGTTTGGGGCAACAGTTCTAGTACCGATTTTAACAGGATTACCAGCTAGTACAGCACTGACAACATCAGGTATTGGGACATTAACGTATTTATTAATAACACGCGGAAAAATTCCAGCATATTTAGGATCATCATTCGCATTTATTAACCCAATTATAGTTTTATCAACTACACATAATGTAGAGACAGCTATGCTTGGTGCTTTCTTAGCCAGCTTAGTTTACGGTGTAGTAGCAATGTTTATCTATAAATTCGGTGTTAACTGGTTATTAAAACTTTTACCACCAGTTGTAGTAGGGCCAATTATTATTGTTATTGGATTAGGTCTTGCACCAACAGCAATTGATATGGCTATGAATAAAACTGTTGATGGCGCAAAAGTCTATGATTTGAAATACTTTTCAGTAGCACTTATTACACTACTAATTACAATTATTTGTGCGGTAGCTTTAAGAGGATTTGCTAAGCAAATACCAGTATTATTAGGAATTGTATTTGGATATATAGTAGCGGTTATAGCAGGGCTAGTAAATTTCCAACCTGTTATAGATGCTCCATGGTTTAGCTTACCAAAATTTACAGTACCATTTGTTACTTACACGCCAGAGTGGAATGTAGCTGCCCTTGCTATGGTACCTATCGCGATTGTAACTATTAATGAACATATAGGCCATCAAATGGTATTATCAGAAGTAATAGGGCGTAATGTTCTGAAAGATCCAGGACTTCATCGTTCAATTTTAGCAGATGGAACGGCAATGATGTTTGCATCATTATTAGGTGGACCACCAAGCACAACTTATGGAGAAAATATTGGAGTTCTTGCTATTACTCGTGTGTTCTCGGTATTTGTTTTAGGTGGTGCGGCTGTGTTTGCACTTATACTAAGCTTTGTAGGTAAATTTTCAGCTTTAATTTCTACTATTCCATCACCAGTTATGGGAGGAGTATCAATTTTATTATTTGGTATTATAGCTTCGAGCGGACTTAGAATGTTAGTAGATGAAAAAGTAGATTTAAGTATTAATAGAAACTTAGTAATTTCATCAGTAATCATTGTTCTTGGAGTAGGTGGAGCAATGTTAAAATTTGAAAGTATTCATTTTGAATTACCAGCTATGGCTTTGGCAGCAATAAGTGGTGTTCTGTTAAATGCGTTTCTACCTAAAAAAGAAAAATAAAAAAATAATTGAAGAGGTAGTTGCTAAAAGGTTTGACTACCTCTTTTTAATCTGATATAATTTACAAGGTAAATAAAATTGTGTAAGGTGAGAAGCTTACCTTATTTTTAATTTTTTATTATAAAATATTTTTAAAGGAGTACTAAATTGAAAAAGTTATCTGCACTTTTATTAGGTTTTGCGGGTATGTTTGTTTTATCTGGATGTTCAGCACAAGATAGAAGTGGAACATTCTACGAAACATTTGTAAAACCAATGGATATATCTTTAAGTAAAATCCATGACTTTGTTGGAAGTTGGGGATGGTCAATTGTTATAATTACTTTAATTATACGTATCATTATTTTACCATTCATGTTGAAAAACTATAAAGCTCAAAATGAGGCACGTCGCGGGCAAGCGCTAGCTCGTCCAGAATTAGAAGTAGTTCAAGCAAAACAAAAAGCTGCTCGTGAAAAAGAAGCTCGTGCTATCTCTAATGAAGAAAAAACACAAGCAAGAGCTGAACTTATGGAGCTTCAAAGAGAACAAATGGCAATTATGAAAAAATATAATGCAATGCCGCTAACTGTTGGTGGATGTTTACCATTATTAATTCAAATGCCATTCTTAACAGGATTATTCTTCACATTATCTAACCCGTTATATTCAGCAGGAATCATTGATTCAACATTCTTAGGAGTGTTTAGTCTAGGTACTAGATCATACATACTACCTGTAATCGCATTTATAGTGTATGCAATTCAAACGCGTTTAGCAATGAGAATGACACCACAAGTTACACAACCTGGTCAAGAGCAACTTCAAGGTCAAATGCAAATGATGCAATGGCTGAGTCCAGTAATGATTGCCGTATTCTCATTTTGGGTTGCAGGAGCGGTAGCCGTGTATTATATTGTAGGGGGAGTATTCTTAATATTCCAAACGTACTTAGGATACAAAATTTATCCACCATACAAACCTGAAAAACAAAAAAAACAAGCATTTGATCCAAATAAAGTAACGCTTGTTTCTAGTAACAAGAAAAAAAGAAAATAGTATAACTTTAAAAGGTCTGGCTGATAGCTAGACCTTTTACTGTATCCTTACAGAAAGGAAAATTAGTTGTGATAAAAAATATTTTTAAAAAATTAAAAAATCGGACGGGGAAATATGAGGAGGTTTTATTTGAAAATTTGACAGTGGATACAGTTACCTTAGATAAAACTTATTTAGATAAAGAAAATATAATAAGGGAATTTATAAAAAATCCCAATAAAAGATTTGGGACTGTAGGTGAACAGGGAGAATATTTTGAAAAATTTATTGCCACGGTTTTTGAACTTGCAGGATACAAAGTATCGTTGACACCACTTCAAGATAAAGGAATAGATATTTTTGTAGAGAATAAAAAGAAGAAGTACCTTATTCAATGTAAAAATTATAATGTTACTAGTCAGAAAGTAAAATTAGTAGGAGAGAGTGAGGTTAGAGAATTCAATGGAGTAACTGAGGAAGGCGAGAAAATATTAATTACTACTTCATATTTTACAGGATATGTAAAATATGAAGAATTTAAAAATATAACTTTTGTAGATAGAAGTGGAATTCCCTCACTATTAAAAGAAATAGTACCTGAAATTTATAATAAATATGAAAAAGAATGCAAGAAAAACTTTAGTGGAGAAATTTGCGAAATATGTAATAAAGGTGTCTTGGTAAATAAAAGAAAAACAGATAAGATAGTTTTGCTAGGATGTAGTAATTTTCCTAACTGTAAAAATATGATAAAAAAAGTTAAGAGTAATATATCTAATGAAAAAAATCTTAAATAGAAAAATCAATAAAAAGTTTTAAATAATAGTTGACGACTATAGTTATATGTGTTAGAATTGTAATGTTGAGTAGCTCCTAAAATAGCTACTACAACCGCACGTGTAAGGTAACAAAGTGAGCAATCCACCTTATATGGCGAGTCTTAGTAAAAAATATTTAAGGAGGTGCAGATATGTACGCAGTAATTAAAACAGGTGGGAAACAACTACGTGTTGAAGAAGGACAAACAATCTTAGTTGAAAAGTTAGCAGCTGAAGTTGATTCTACAGTTACTTTTGACGAAGTAGTATTAGTAGGTGGAGAAACTACTAAAGTTGGTGCTCCTTTAGTAGCTGGTGCGACAGTAACAGCTAAAGTAGTTGCTCAAGGTAAAGGTAAAAAGATCACAGTATTCAAATACAAACCTAAGAAAAACAATCACCGTAAATTAGGTCACCGTCAACCATTCACTAAATTAGTAGTTGAAAAAATTAACGCTTAATTATGATAAAGGTTGAAATAAAAAAAGAAGTTGAAATTATTAAACAAGTTACCGTTGATGGTCATGCAGATTATGCAGAACATGGTTCTGATATAGTTTGTGCGGGAGTATCAGCAGTAGTTTTTGGATTAATAAATGCAGTAGATGAATTAGATGAAGATGTTCGGTTTGATATTTCAGCAAGTGAAGATGAAACAGGCCATTTAACATATAGATCATTAAAATCTACAGAGAAGGAACAACTTTTGTTAAATGCAATGTTAGTTGCATTAAAAACTATAGAAGAAAATTATTCAGATTATATAACTATCGAAATAAGAGAGGTGAACTAGAGATGATGTTAAAATTAAATTTACAATTCTTCGCATCTAAAAAAGGGGTAGGTTCTACTAAAAACGGACGTGACTCTGAATCAAAACGTTTAGGTGCTAAAAGAGCTGATGGTCAGTACGTAACTGCAGGTTCTATACTTTACAGACAACGTGGAACTAAAATTTGGCCAGGAACTAACGTAGGAAAAGGTGGAGATGATACACTATTTTCACTAGTTGATGGTGTTGTACGTTTCGAAAGATACGGACGTAGCCGTAAAAAAGTTTCTGTATATCCACAAGCATAAGATAACAAAAGATACTTACATTTATTGTAGGTATCTTTTTTATTAAAATAATTAAGTTTTGATAATTAAAATTATTATAACTAGAATCATTTTTTATAATAATATTTTAACTATTGCCTTTAAAATTTTAGTTGTACTTTTAAAATTTATGTGGTAAAATCTATTTGTGCATTTAATGATGTACTTAACATATATTAGGAGGACAAAAAAGTGTCAGCACTTTGGCAAGAAATTTTATTTTCTTTTTTAGGAGGTCTGGGGTTATTTCTATTTAGTATTAAATATATGGGAGACGGACTTCAATTAATAGCTGGAGATAAGATGAGATATGTTTTAGATAAATATACATCTAAACCTCTGATGGCAGTACTAGCCGGAATTATTGTTACTATACTTATTCAATCTAGTACTGGAACAATAGTTATTACTATAAGTTTAGTAGGGGCAGGCCTATTAAAAACTAAACAAGCAATTGCGATAGTTATGGGTTCTAATATTGGAACAACGTTAACATCATTTATTATTGGTTTTAATATTTCAAAATACTCACTACCATTAATTTTTATAGGGGCAGCGTTTTTATTCTTTACCCGTGCTAAATTAATAAATAGTATAGGACGTGTAATTTTTGGATTTGGTGGGATTTTCTATGCTTTAAAAATGATGTCAACGGCCATGGGACCCATGAAAGATATGGCGTGGTTCCAAAATATCCTTATGCATATTGATGATAGTGCATGGGTAGGAGTTGGAGTAGGGACATTATTAACGCTTCTAATCCAATCATCGGCAGCTACAATTGCGATTTTACAAAACTTATATGCGGATGCAGCATTAAATCTTAATGGAGCATTACCTGTGTTATTCGGAGATAATATTGGTACTGCTATTACGACTGCAGCGTTAGCAATGGTAGGAAGCAATATTGCGGCAAAACGTGTAGCAGCATCTCACGTACTGTTTAATGTAATAGGAACTATTATTTGCTTAATAGCTCTAGTACCATATACAGCGTTTGTTTCTTATTTAGAAACTACATTTGGGTTAAATCCAAAGATGACAATTGCAACAGCACATGGTACATTTAATATTCTTAATACAGTATTACAATTCCCATTCATTTGGTTATTAGTAATTGTTGTAACTAAGTTAATTCCAGGGGAAGATGAGCAAATTAAATACAGTACACAATACCTAGACAAATCGCTTATTTCTAGTGCACCAGCGGTCGCACTGGGTCAAGTACAAAAAGAATTTATTGAAATGCTTATTTTATCTAAGAAAAGTTTACGTAACGCAGTAGAATATTTTATGACTCGAGAAGAATCGTTAAATGAAAAAGGAGAAACTTACGAAGAGGCAATTAATAATTTTGATGAGCAAATGACAGATTATTTAACTCTATTGTTTAGAGAAAAATTAAGTCCAAAAGAAGGGCAAGCTGCATCGATTTTGTTAGATGGAACACGTGATATTGAAAGAATTGGAGATCATGCTCGTGATATTGTTACTTCAGTAAATTATCAAATTAAGAAAAAATTAAAATTCTCTGATGATGCAAAAGCAGAAGTTCAAGAGATGTATGAATTATGTAATGACATTATTCTAAAAACAATTAAATCATTAGAGGAAAATAATATAGCAATAGCAGGAGCAGCATTAGCGGCTTGTGAAAATATATACACATTAGAAAAAGTAGCTCGTAAGAAACATACTAATCGTATGAAAGATGGAGATTGTGAAATCCCAGCAGGAGTAGTCTATATGGACTTAATTCAACACTTTACGAGAGTATGTGAACATGCTAGAAATATTCTAGAAAAAGAAATTCAAGGAAATATATAGAATGTCTAATAAACAAAAAATATATTTTATATTATTTATTATTTTTATACTGATAATACTTATTTTATACAAGTTATATCAGATACAACTAACTTAATATTCTAAATAGTGTTAGTTAAATATATTAAACCTTAATAAAAAAGAGAAGTGATTCAGAAAAATTGATTTTTAAAGGCTCACTTCTCTTTTTTTCTTTCTAAATAAAAGTATTCATGATATAATAAAATAGTCGATTTATATAAAGAAATAGAAATAAAAGCATTGAAAGGAAATAAAGATGTTTCAAGATAAAAAAATATATACAACACAGTGGGCTGGAAAAGAATTAACTGTTGAATTAGGAGAAATGGCTCGTCAAGCCAATGCGGCAGTTGTTGTAAAATACGGAGATACTGTTGTTTTAACTACAGCGGTAGCATCAAAAGAAGCAAAAGATGTAGATTTCTTTCCATTAACAGTTAATTATGAGGAAAAAATGTATGCAGTTGGAAAAATACCTGGAGGATTCTTGCGTCGTGAAGGACGTCCAGGAACAGAGGCTACATTAGCAGCTCGTTTAATAGATAGACCGATAAGACCATTGTTTGCAGATGGTTTTAGAAATGAAGTTCAAGTTATTTCAACAGTGTTATCAGTAGAATATGATTGTGATCCAGTTATGGCAGCTATGTTAGGTAGCTCATTAGCCTTATCTGTTTCTAATATTCCATTTAAAGGCCCTATCGCAGGTGTTACTGTTGGATATGTTGATGGAGAATATGTAATTAATCCAAACATAGAACAATTTGAAAAATCAAAAATAGATCTTAAAGTTGCTGGAACCAAAGATGCGATTAATATGGTTGAAGCAGGTGCAGAAGAAGTTTCAGAAGAAGTTATGCTTAATGCAATTATGTTTGGTCATGAAGAGATTAAGCGTTTAATAGCTTTCCAACAACAAATAGTTGATGAAATCGGTCAAGAAAAAATGGAAGTAGAGTTAAAAGTTATTGATGAAAATATCTATAATGAAGTATTAGAATTATCATTAACAGAAATGAAATCTGCAATTGCCATTAAAGATAAACAAGAGCGTGATGAAGCAATATCTGTTGTTAAGGAGAGAGTACTTACAGTTTTTGAAGAACGTGTAACAGATGAAGATGAATTAGATATTGTTAAAGAGGCAAAATTATCATTGGATAAAATTGTGAAAGATGAAGTTCGTCGTGAAATTACAGAAGATAAAGTTCGTCCAGATGGTCGTGCATTAACAGAAATTCGTCCATTAGCATCACGTATTGATGTACTTCCAAGAACGCACGGATCAGCATTGTTTACTCGTGGTCAAACTCAATCACTAGGTGTAGTAACTTTAGGTAACTTATCTGACGAGCAAATTATTGACGATTTAACTCAAGAAGAGAATAAGAGATTTATGTTACACTATAACTTCCCAGCATTTTCTGTAGGGGAAGTAGGATTTAGTCGTGCACCAGGGCGTCGTGAGATAGGACATGGCGCATTAGGAGAACGTGCATTAGCGCAAGTTATCCCTTCAAAAGAAGATTTTCCTTATACCATTCGTATTGTATCAGAAATCTTAGAGTCAAATGGTTCAAGTTCTCAAGCAACTATTTGTTCAGGATCTATGGCACTTATGGCTGCTGGTGTACCGATTAAAGCACAAGTAGCAGGAATAGCTATGGGTCTTGTAAAAAAAGATGAACACTATACTATTTTAACTGATATACAAGGTATGGAAGACCACTTAGGAGATATGGACTTTAAAGTAGCTGGTACATCAGAAGGTATAACAGCACTTCAAATGGATATAAAAATTGAAGGGTTAAGCGAACAAATTTTAAAAGAATCATTAGAACAGGCGCGTGTAGGAAGATTACAAATCTTAGATCATATGAATAATATTATTTCTGAGCCACGTGAAGAAGTTTCTACTTTCGCACCTAAGATTAAAATTATTAAAATTAAACCAGAGAAAATCAAAGATGTTATCGGTTCTGGTGGTAAAGTTATTAATGAAATTATTGAAAAAACTGGAGTTAAAATTGATATTGAACAAACAGGGGAAGTATTTATTTCATCTCCTGAAATAGATGGAATTAATAAAGCTATCGAAATTATTGAAAATATAACTCGTGAGGCGGAAGTTGGAGAAGTTTATTTGGCAGAAGTCAAACGCATTGAAAAATTTGGAGCTTTTGTAGAATTATTCCCAGGAGTAGATGCATTAGTTCATATTTCTAAACTATCAGCTGAACGTGTAAATAAAGTAGAAGATGTTGTTAAAATTGGAGATACGTTAAAAGTTAAAGTTATAAAAATAGATGAGAAAGGCCGTGTAGACGCGACAGCTCATTTCTAGGAGATGCTATGGAATTATTTGAAAAAGAACGTCGAGGAATATATGTCTATTTCAAAAGTTTTAAAGATTTAAGTAAATTAGAAAAGTATGGAAATTTTATTTCTTATTCTAAAAGGGGACGTTATGCGTGTATATATGTTGATGAAAATCGAATGGATAACATAATAGAAGACTTAAAGAAAAAGAAATTTGTAAAGAAAATAGAAATTTCGGAAATGTCTAACTTACATTTAAGTTTCGAAAATCTAGAAAAAATGTCCAAACAACATGAAATTTCATAGAGTTAGAAATATATAATTTAGGGGAGACAAGCTAAAGGCAAAATCTCCCTTATTTATTGGGTATATCTTAACAAGACATATATGACTATAAAACTAGATAATTATTATGTTAGAGTGAGGAATAATGAGAGTTATAGCTGGTAAATATAAATCTATCAAATTAAATTCGGTTGATGGGATGAACACACGTCCAACAACAGATAAAATAAAAGAAAATCTGTTCAATATGTTACATTGTGATGGACGCATCCTTGATCTTTTTGGAGGGACAGGTGCTCTAGGAATAGAAAGTTTGAGTAGGGGTGCAGAGCATGTAGTATTTATTGATGGCAGTAGTAGTGCAATAAAAACGATACATTCAAATATAGAAAAGTGCCGTATTCCAAAGACTAATTATGATGTTTATAGAAACGACTATAAACGTGCATTAAAAATCTTAGGAAAAAAAGAAGAAAAATTTGATTTGATTTTTTTAGATCCACCGTACGATAAAGGATTAGTTAATCTTGCTTTAAAATCTATATTAGAGAATAATGTCTGTAATAAACATTGTTTAATAGTATGTGAAAAAAGCAAAGATGAAAATATCTCTATTGAATCGGTAAACTTAGAAATAGTAAAAGAAAAAGAGTATGGAATTACTGATATAGTAATCTTTGAATATGTGGAGAAATAGTAATGAAGAAAAAAATTGCAATTGTCCCAGGAAGTTTTGATCCAATAACTTATGGGCATATTGATATAATAACTAGAAGCGCTCAATTATTTGATGAAGTTATAGTAGCCATTTTAGTCAATCCTGATAAAAAATATTTATTTACATTAGAAGAAAGAGAAAACATGATACATGAAACAATAAAAGGTTTAGGTAATGTAAGAGTGGATTCTTTTTCAGGATTATTAGTAAATTATGCCAAAAAAGTAGGTTCTAGTGTTATAGTAAGAGGACTTAGGGCAGTCTCGGATTTTGAGTATGAGATGCAGCTAACATTTATGAACAAAGCGTTAGATGATGATATAGAAACTTTTTATATGATGGCTAATAAACAATATTCATTTATAAGTTCTAGTATAGTAAAAGGTGTTTCTGGATTTGGTGCAGATTTATCAAAATTTGTTCCAAAAAATGTTGAAGAAAAATTAGAGAAAAAGATGAAAGAGAGAAAGTAATAGTGAATAAAATCCTTTTTACTGGAGGAGGTTCTGCAGGACATGTATCAGTTAATGTGGCGCTTATTCCAGAATTTAGAAAGAATGGCTATCAAATCTCATATATTGGTAGCAAAAAAGGGATAGAGAAGGAAATGATAGAAAAAATTTCAGGTGTAGAGTACCATGAAATTAGTTCTGGAAAATTAAGAAGATATTTCTCATGGGAAAACTTTATAGACCCATTTAAAGTTTTAAAAGGGATTATAGATTCAATTTTTATTTTAAAAAAGGAAAAGCCAGAGTTTGTTTTTTCAAAAGGGGGATTTGTTAGTGTACCTGTTTGTCTAGCAGCTAGAATTTTAAAAATTCCAGTTATACTTCATGAATCGGATTTAACGCCTGGTCTCGCTAATAAGATCAATATTAAATTTAGTAATCATATTTTTACGACTTTTGAAGATACTTTGAAGTATTTACCTAAAAGCAAGGCTAGTTTGATTGGAGCTATTGTACGTGATGACATTTATAATGGTAATAAAGAAGCAGGTTATAAGTTCTGTAATTTTAATAGTGAAAAACCCGTTATTTTAGTAATGGGAGGTTCATTAGGTTCTAAAATATTAAATGATTATATATGGAATAATATAGAAGAACTAACAAAGAAATATCAAATTGTTCATTTAGTAGGGAAAAATTTATTAAATAAAGATATAAAAGTAGAAGGATATTGTCAGTACGAGTTTTTAGCACAGGAGTTATTTAATGTATTTCAAATAGTTGATTTTACTATCTCACGTGCTGGAGCAAATGCTTTATATGAATATTTAGCTTTAGAAAAGCCGGCTATATTGGTTCCATTAGGTACTAATCAAAGTAGAGGAGATCAAATAGAAAATGCTCGTTTCTTCGAAAAAAATGGTTTTGCTAAAGTAGTGTCAGAAGAAGAATTTTCATCATTAAAATTAAGTGAGATAGATGATTTTTATAACAGTCTAGCTCAATATAAAGATGCGATGAAAAGATATAAAGAAGAAAAGAAAGTTATAAATAGTGTAGATGACTTTTATAAGAAGATTTTAAAGATAGTAGGAGGTAAAATGTAAAATGAGAAACATTAGGATTTTTACTTACTTGAAAATAATATTATTCCTATTGCTAGTATTTGTAGCTGTATACTATCCAACTAATGAGTTTGATGTTATTACATCTAATTTGCTACAAATAAAGATTTTAGGACAAACAGCCAAAATTATATCTACAATTTTTAATGACAAAATATTACTTTTAATTATGGTTTTATTATCTGCCTTTTTACTTTGGATAAAAGAGCCTAAAAAAGCAATATTTATATTTTTTAGTGCAAGTTTTGGTGGTTTATTTCTATTCGTCATCAAATATACAGTCCAAAGGGTAAGACCATTACCAGAAGTATTTAGTGGCTATAGTTTTCCGAGTGGGCACTCAACGATAATCGTTGTATTTTTCTTGTCATTATTGTTTATAATCAATAAGAAAGAAATTTTATCGATGTTAGCTACATTTGCAATAATAGCTGTACCGGTATCTAGAGTAGTGCTAGGCGCACACTTTTTGAGTGATGTTATTGCTGGGTTACTGTTAGGAAGTATAGTTGTTGATTTTATGAAGGTATATTATAAAAAAATATATAGCATAATAAGAAGTATTATAGGGGAAAATAAATGGATAAGTTAAAAGGAAAAGAGGGAGTTGTTGCAGTAGGCTTAGTGGTTATACATTTTGCACTTTGGTACTACTTTGCTTACATTAAGTATAGAAATGTAGATGTCAAAGATTATAAATATATACTAGGATTACCTGAGTGGTTTTTCTACAGTTCTGTAGTAGTAAGTATATTCATAATAATTTTAGTAGTTATTTTTACAAATCTATTATTTAATAAAGAGATAAAAGAGGAGAGAAAATAATGAAATATGATGTAGATTATAAAATTATTATGTTATTTGGAGTTATCTTTTTTAGCATAATTCTATTACCTTTAGTTTTAAATAGAGCTGCTAAGAATCATCATGGTGGATTTTTTGAAAAATATTATTTAGCTGATAGAAGTGTTAGTGGAATAGTATTAGCCATAACTTTAATGTCTACATATGGTTCTGCTTCTACATTTTTAGGTGGTCCTGGTGTGGCATATAAATTAGGCTATGGATGGGTTCTTCTTGCAGTCATTCAGGTTGTTACTGGGTATTTTGTTTTGCTTGTACTTGCTAAAAAATTTAAAGCTGCAGCTCAAAAAATAAATGCAATAACTATTAGTGAATATTTAAAAAATAGGTATAAATCTAAGGTGGTTGCTTACTTGTCAACATTGGCAATGATTGTCTTTTTAATTGCTGCTATGTCAGCTCAGTGGGTTGGTGGAGCAAAACTCCTTGCAGCTTTTATGGGAATTAATTATAAAACAGGAATTGTAATAATCTCAATTATAATTATTTTTTGTGTAGTTTTTGGTGGATTAAAAAATATTCTAATTACAGATATGATTCAAGGTTTAATTATGATTTTCTCTACTATTATATTACTGTATTCAGTAATTAGTTATGGTGGTGGAATAGAGAATATTACTAATAATTTATTGAATATAAATGAGAAAATCTTAACTCCTTTTGGAGCGAATGGAAGCTTAACACCGAGCTATGTATCATCATTTTGGGTTTTAGTTGGTGTTGGAGTTATCGGTATTCCTCAAATAGCTATTAATTCGATGCTTTATAAAAACAAAAGAAGTTTGAAACAATCGATAATTATTGGAAGTATTGTAATTTTCATAGTTATGTTTGGAGTTCACTTGATTGGAGTTATGGCGCGAGGAGTATTTCCTGATATTAAAGATTATGATTCTGTTATTCCAATTATTACACTTAAGGTATTACCGTGGTATTTAGCTGCTTTAGTCCTAGCTGCACCAATGGCAGCGATAATAACTACTGTAAATGCTCAGTTTTTATTAATATCTTCAGCTTTAATAAAAGATGTACTTTTTAGTACTAAAGTAATAAAAGAGAAAATAGTAGGAAGAAAAATTCCAATATTTGTCTATAGTATCAATATACTTGTAATAATTTTAATAATGTTTATTAGTATGCGACCACCTAGTCTAATAGTAAATGTTAATTTATTTGCTTTTGGTGGTTTAGAGTCAACATTTTTATGGCCTATCTTATTAGGATTATATTGGAAAGGTGCAGAAAAATACGGAGCAATATCATCGATTTTAGTGGGGTTAACGAGTTATATAGTTTTTAAAAATATCTATGTAATAAAAGTAATTGAGCCTGTGGTAATTTCTTTGATGTTATCATTAATTGTTTTTGTATTTGTTTCAAGTATAAAAAGAAAGAAAATATAATAAATAAAGCTTATATTTTGTTATGAAAATAATATATTAGGTATTCAAATAATTGAAAAAATAGTTATAATATAATAAAATAAAAATGTAGAGCAGAAGGAGGATATATAATGTCTAAAAAAGTAATAGTTAAACATACTGATGCAGAAAAATTTAAAGTTAGCGATATGTTAACAGTTGGTAAAGTATATGAAGTAGTTAATGAAACAGAAGAATATATATTTATTAAAGATAATAGTGGAAAAATAGGTGGATATTACCACGATTATTTTGAAGAAGTAAAATAATCTGTGGAGGAAAAAATGAAAAAAAATAGTATTAAAAATATAATTCTTGTTGTTATGTTCGTAATTTTAGCTCCATTAATCCTTGTTGGAATAACTAGTTTAAGTAATTCTCTAGTAGGAAAATCAAAAACTACAGCAACTCAAACAACTGAACAACAAGTAGCAAAAGTACCAGAAGAAACAAAGGTAACAAATGACAACCTTCCTAAAGCTAAGGAAGAAAAAAGTTCTAATAATAAAGATTCAGAACAGAACAAAAGTAATAATGATAATAATACTAATGGTAATAATCAAAACAACAACAATAATAATAACGCCACAACAGGTAGTACACCAACAGTTGGCCAAGATTATGTTATAAAATCTGGAGATTCACTATTTAGTATAGCTTCAGCTGCTTATGGAGAAGCAAATGCACAAAATGGTGTTAATAAAATAAAAGAAGCAAATAATTTAGAAAATAATAATATAACAGCTGGTCAGAAAATTCAAATACCAAAATTATAAAAAAGAACAAGTCATCTTTCAAATGAATGATGACTTGTTCTTTTTTATAAATCTTTATTAAGTTGCTCAAGCTTTTCTATTAATACATCAATCTGTTTTTCAGAAAGACTTAAACTTAAACGTATGTATTTTTCGCCACCACTACCAAATACATGTCCCGGCATAGTTACGATACGATATTTTTTTAGAAGTAATTCAAAGAAATCTTGACTATTAAATCCTTCTTTAACTTTTAACCAAATAAAAATACCACCTTCAGGTTTATAGTAAGAATAACCTAATTCATCTAATTTTCTAGTAATTTTTTCTATACGAGTTATATATGTATTTTTGATATGTGCAGTTAACTCACTATGGTTTCGAAGAGCTGTAATTACGGTATCTTGGACAGCACCATAAATATTCGCATGGAATATAGTATTATATTCACGAAGGGCCTTTATAATTTCTTTATTACCAACAGCAAAACCTATACGTAGTCCAGAAATTGAGAAATTTTTTGAAAAAGAGAAGAATTCAACTCCAACTTCTTTAGCTCCAGTAGTCTGCATAAAACAAGGTGAAATACCGTCTTTATAATAGAAATCTGAGTAAGCATGATCTTGAATAACAATGATATTATTTTTTTTAGCCCATTGAACCGTTTCTTCATAAAATTCTTTAGTTGCTACAGCTCCAATAGGATTAGATGGATAATTTAGAAATATTAATTTAGCTTTTTCAGCCAATTCAGAAGAAATAGAAGAATAATCTACTTGATAACCGTTTTCTTCTTTTAATATTATTTCTTCTATATTAGCTCCAGCAAGAGCAATTCCTTGTATATAATCTGGATAACTAGGTACAGGAAGAAGAGTAGTGTCACCCGGATTTAGTACTACCGAAGGTAGACTAGATAAACCAGCTTTAGTACCAAAGACTAGAGCAATCTCATCTTTAGGATTAGCATCTATATTATATGTTTTCTTTAACCAATGAGAAATTTCTTTTAATAGCTCATTTTTACCATCAAATGCTCCATATCTCATATTTTCGGGTTTTCTTATAGATTTTTCTAAAGTTTCTAATAAAAGTTCAGGGGTATCAGAGTCAGGAACTCCGATACCCGCATTTAATAATGGATTACCATTTGAACTTTCGTCAGAGATTAATTTGAAAATCGGGTAGAAAACATTTTCTGGAATATTTTTAATTGTTTTAGATAATTCAATTTTCATATTTAATCACTTCCTAAATATTATTTTGAAGGTTTATCAAAACCTTTGAATTCTTTATCAATAATTTCATCAAATTCTTTTGAGTTAACAATTTCTATTAAATCTTTAGCAAATTGTTTATCTTTATTAGCTGTTGTAACTACTACATTGTTACGATTGTTGTCGTTCATTTTTTCTAAGATTAATGCTTTAGTTAAATCAAATTTAGCAGCAAGAGCAAAGTTACCAGGAACAGCAGCTAAGGTAGTACTACTTAATGAACGCGCAAGTTGTCCAGCTTCTAATTCTGTAAATTTAAGATTTTTTGGATTTTCAATAACATCATTTTTTGTTATTTTTAATACATCTGTATCAGGTTTGATTTTGATTACATTAGCAGCAGCCAATAAAGCATAAGCACGAGCTGCGTTAGATGGGTCGTTTGGTAAAGTTACTTCAGCACCTTCTGGTAAATCTTTTAAATCTTTAACTTTATCAGAATATAATCCCATTGGAGCAGTAGGTACTTGAACAAGCGCTGTTAAATCCATTTTATTAGTTTCAGCAAATTTTTTCATATAAATTTTGTGTTGGAATAGGTTAGCATCTATTTCACCATTGTTTAAAGCTTTGTTAGGTTGGATATAATCAGAAAACTCAGTAACAGTAACTTTGTAGCCTTTTTTCTCAAGTAAAGGTTTAAGACCTTTATTAACCATATCAGCATACGGTCCAGATGTAGCACCAATTTTAATTTCTTTTTTCTCACCAGAGCTAGAGTTTGAGTTAGAAGCTCCACATGCAGTAAGTGTAATTGCTAATAATGCAGTAAATGCGATTGTTAATATTTTTTTTAGTTTTGTCATAGTATAAAATCTCCTTTAGATTAATTTTTTTTAAATTGTTTTGAAATAGAATTTCCTATATATTGAGTAATTTGGACTAAGATAATTAATAAAATAACTGTAATCCACATTGTAAAGTTATCAAAGCGGTAGTAACCATATCTAATGGCAAGGTCTCCTATACCGCCACCACCAACAACACCAGCCATTGCAGAAAACGCAATAAGGTTAATTAGTGTTAGTGTGATAGATTGAATAATTCCAAACATTGCTTCAGGTATCAGAACTTCTTTTACAATAAGAGGAAGGGATGCGCCGGAAGCAACAGCAGATTCAATAACCCCATAATCAATCTCATTAAGTGATGTGTCAACAAGACGAGTAAATAATGGAATAGCAGCCACAGTAAGTGGAACTATTGCACCAGTAGGCCCAGTTGATTTTCCAATTAGCAGTAAAGTAAGTGGTATTAAGAATACCAGTAAAATAATAAATGGGATAGATCTAATAGTGTTAACTATAAAATCAACAGTTTTATAAATAAAAACATTTTTAAAAAGTAATCTGTTACTTGTTAAGAATAAAACAATCCCAAGGAATAATCCAACGATAACCGTAATAACAATAGATACGCCAATCATATAAAGTGAGTCACCAAATGCTTTTAAAAGTTCGGGTTGAAGAGCTTTCCATTGTTCAGCTAGACTAAGATTATTTTCCATAGACTCTCACCTCCACATCTTCTACGTTATCAACTAAATAATTGATGAAATCCGCACATTTTTTCACTTCACCATCAACAGAAAAAGTTAAGCTACCTAGTTGCTTATTTTGAATATATTCAATACGACCAGCTAGAATATTAGTAGTAACATTATATTTATTAGCTAATGTTTGAATAAGTGGTTCTTTAGCTGCATCTCCTTTGAAGATAACTTTAATAATTGTTTCTTCCTTACTTCTTGCAACTAGACTTTCTTCAAAATCATCATCACTATGAAGATTAGAAATGAATTCTTTCATTAATTTTGTTGTAGGATTTGAGAAGATTTCATACGCAGAGTTTTGTTCGATAATTTGACCACTTTCCATAACAGCCACATTATCACAAATTTGCTTAATTACTTCCATCTCATGAGTAACTAGGATAATAGTTAACCCTAGTTTTTTATTTATTTCTTTTAATAATGTTAAAATTTGTTTAGTAGTAATAGGGTCCAATGCACTTGTTGCTTCATCACAAAGTAGTACTTTAGGATTATTAGCTAATGCTTTAGCAATACCTACACGTTGCTTTTGTCCACCAGATAGTTGATTAGGATAGACATTTTTTTTGTCGGTAAGGCCTACAAGTTCTAACAGTTCATCAATTCTCTTAGGTATTTCCTTTGGATCAACATCACCAGCTTTTAGGTTAAAGGCAATATTTTCAGCAACAGTTTTAGAACTAAGTAAATTAAATTGTTGGAAAATCATTCCTATTTTTTGACGATAAAGACGTAAATCAGTTCTATTAAGTTTATTGACTATTTGACCGTCAACGATGACCTCACCACAAGATGGTGTTTCAAGTAAGTTGATACATCTTAATAAGGTACTTTTACCAGCACCAGAATATCCAACGATACCAAAGATTTCACCTTGTTTAATATGAAGAGTTGTGGGTTTTAAGGCAACTATTTCTCGTCCTTTTTGATGAAAAGTTTTCCCCACACCATTTAGATTAATCATAATATGCTCCTTTCTTTATATGAAAAAAAGACGTACTCTAGCTTGCGCTAAAGGACGTCTAACCGTGTTACCACCTTTATTTATATAATAATTGCTTATTATACCTCAGTAAGTTACTAACATAACTTTTGCTATAACGGGCAAACCCGTAGTAAAAATACTAAATGCTCCAAGTCCATTCGTTTTATAACTAACTGTTCTTTTTCACCAGCCAAGAACTCTCTAAAAGTTTTTTATAAAATTCTACTTTTCATCGCATCAATTAATGAATGACTATATTCTAGCATAAATTTTCTGACAATGCAATACAAAAATTAAATTTTTTTAGAATTTTTTTGAAAAATAGAGATATTTAGTATCGACAAGACCTTTGCAGAGGTATTCAAAAAATTTCTGAGATATAATAATTTTTTGTAATTAAAGACAGTTTATTAATTTAATGAAGAAAATCTATTAAATAGATAAAAATAAAATTTATTGTACAACTATAAAGTAAATATGATATAATGAAGTGTATTGCTTAGGAGGTATTATGTTTAACTTTTTTAAGAAAAATAGACTTGAAGAAAAAATTGAAGAAAAGAAATTAGAAAAAATACCGACGCATGTTGCGATAATAATGGATGGTAATGGGCGTTGGGCTAAAAAAAGAAATATGCCAAGAGTCAAAGGGCATTATGAGGGGATGCAAACTGTAAAAAAAATTACTAAATATGCATCAAAATTAGGAATACAATATTTAACATTATACGCTTTTTCAACAGAAAATTGGGCACGACCTAAGGAAGAAGTAAGCTATTTGATGGATTTACCTGAGAAAATGTTTATGAGTTTTATGCCAGAACTTATGGAAAATAATGTTAAAGTAGAAGTTATAGGTGTAGTTGAGAAACTACCAGAAAATACAATAAAAGCTGTAGAAGATGCTGTTGAACAAACTAAAAATAACACAGGTCTTAAGTTGATTTTTGCACTTAATTATGGTTCGAAAGATGAGATAGTGACTGCAGTGAAAAAAATTGCTCAAGGTGCGATTAATGATGAGTATAAAGTAGAAGAAATAGATGAACAGTTGATTAGTGATAATTTGTTTACAAAAGATACTCCTGATCCAGATCTTTTAATAAGAACATCGGGAGAACAGAGAATTTCTAACTTTTTACTTTGGCAAATTGCTTATAGTGAATTCATATTTACAAAAGTGGCATGGCCGGATTTTGTAGAAGAGGAGTTTTATAAAGCTCTTTTAGAATATCAGAGTAGAGACAGAAGGTTTGGAGGTTTAAATGAAAACTAGAGTAATAACAGCAATAGCTGCGTTAATAGTATTTTTACCTTTACTTTATGTAGGTGGAGACTATTTTAAATACACAACTTTTGCTCTTGGTGTAATGGCAATGTATGAGATAGTTAGAATGACTTTTAAAGAGACTAATATAGTTGTTTTAGGTCTGTCATCGTTGGCAGGAGCATTATTATACTTACGTGAAGAAATTTTAGGTTTATCACAGTATGGTATAGTATATTTATTAGTAATCGGTATGTTAGGAGTAGTTGTAGTTACTGGACACAAAATAAAACTTGCAGAGATAGGCTCTATTATTTTTATAACAGTATATATATTTGTTGGTTTTTACTCATTATACATGCTGAGAAATTTAAGTTTAGCACATATTGGGTATTTACTACTTACTATCTGGTTTACTGATAGTTTTGCATATATAGGAGGTATGAGATTTGGAAAAAATAAATTATCTCCCAAAATTAGTCCTAATAAATCAATTGAAGGTTCAGTAATCGGTAGTTTATCTTCAATAGTGATAGCCTTAGTTTTTTACTTTACAACGAGTATCTTTACTAATTTAGCAGTAGCTATTGGAATAACATTAGTAGTAAGTGTTATTGGACAATTTGGAGATTTGATTGAATCTGCATATAAACGTGAATATGGAGTAAAAGACAGTAGTAATCTGCTTCCAGGACATGGGGGGATTTTTGATAGATTTGATTCTGTAATATTATCAGCACCATGTTTAATTTTATTATTAAACTTATTGTAATTATAGAGAGGAGCATTAGATGCAAGGTATAATAGCATTTATATTAATATTTTTTGTAGTAGTAACTATTCACGAATTTGGCCATTTTATAGTTGCGAAAAAATCAGGAATTCTTGCTCAAGAATTTGCTATTGGTATGGGACCAAAAATTTTCCATAAAAAAATAGGTGAAACAAACTTTACGATTCGTTTATTACCTGTTGGTGGATATGTGAAAATGCCCGATAATGTCTTTGATTTTAATAATGATGTATCGGTATATGATTTGAAAAAAGGGATGAAAGTTAATCTTAAATTAGATGAAGATGATAAGGTAGAAAAAATAGTTTTAGATAAAACTAACAATACGGATCTTTTGCCAGTAGAACTAAATGAATTTGATTTAACGTATGATATGTTTATTGAAGGCTTTGTTGGAGATGAATTAGAACGTTATGAAGTAAGAAAAGATGCTTGTGTTGTCTTTGGTGGAATGGAAGAACAAGTAGCACCAGTAGAAAGAATGTTTTCATCACATTCATGGGGTAAAAAGTTCTGGACATTATTTGCAGGTCCTTTAATGAACTTCGTTCTAGCAGCAGTTATATTTGTTGGACTAGCTCTTTATACAGGAGTTCCTGTTCAAAATAATGAAGCTAAACTTGGTCTTGTAGCAGCAGACTCACCAGCACAAGTTGCAGGGCTACAAAAAGGTGATAAGATAACAGAAGTAAATGGTTCTTCAGTAGATACATGGACGGGATTAGTTCAAAAAGTTACTGAGTCAAATGGAGCGGAGCTAACCCTTAAGGTAGAACGAGATGGGGCAATTAAAGAAGTTAAAGTTACTCCAAAAGAAGAAATAGTAAAATCAAAAGGAAAAGAAACAAAAACATATAAACTTGGTATAGGAAAATTTGAAGAAACTAAGAAGGATTTTCTAGGTTCAATTAAATATGGATTAGAACAAACACTGTTTTATGGAACTTTGATTTTTACAGCGATAATAAATCTGTTTGCTTCTCTATTTACAGGTGGTTTTAGTTTAGATCAGCTTGGTGGCCCAGTTGCAATTTATGAAATGTCTAGTAATGCAGCCAAAAGTGGATTAGTAACAGTGCTTCGTTGGACAGGAATTTTAAGTGTAAACTTAGGACTTATGAACCTAATTCCTATTCCAGTGCTAGATGGTGGTAGAATTATTTTCGTGATATATGAAGCAATCTTTAAGCGTCCAATTAATAAAAAAGCTCAATATTATTTAACTATTGCATTTGGATTATTAATGGTAGCACTTATGCTAGCTGTAACATGGAATGATATTCAAAGATTATTTGGAAAATAATAAAAAACAAGTCGAGAAATTTCCTCGGCTTGTTTTTTTATAGTACTATTTTTGGTATAATATAATAGACAGAAACTTTGGAGGTAGTAGGGTGAAATTTATACACACGGCTGATTGGCATATAGGTAGAAAATTACAGCAAGTAGATTTATTAGATGATCAGGAGTTTGTGCTTAATAATCTAATCAAAGAAATAAAAGAACAAGATTTGGATTTTATAATAATAGCTGGTGATTTATATGATAGAAGTGTTCCTAGTAGAGAAGCTACAACATTATTACAGGAACTGTTGATAAAAATTAATATCGAATGTAATTTACCTATATTTGCAATTAGTGGAAATCATGATAGCCGTGAACGTTTAGCTGTTGGACAAGCTTGGTTTAGTAAACATAACTTTTATTTAGCAACACAGCTAGAAGAAGCTTTCCATAAAATTCAATACAAAGATGCTGATATCTATCTATTACCGTATTTTGAACCTTATGAAGCAAAAGTTTATTTTGAAGATGACAAACTGACTACACACCATGCTGCAACAAAAAAGGTTGTTGACGAAATTTATAAGAATATAGATGAAAGTCGAATTAATATTTTGGTAGCTCATACTTTTGTGGCTGGAGCTGAGCCAACAGATTCAGAGCGAGAAATTTCTATAGGGACTGTAGAAAATGTTGGGCTAAATGTTTTTGAAAAGTTTGATTATGTAGCGCTAGGACATTTACATAATCCGAATGCTTTAAATGAAGAACGTATTAAATATAGTGGTAGCCCGCTCGCTTACTCATTTTCGGAAAGTAACCAAGGAAAAGGAGTACGTCTAATAAACTTAACTAAAGAAAAGTTTGAAGATAGGTTTATTCCTATTAAGCAAAAAAGAAAAATGCACAATATTGTTGCAAATTATGATGAAATTTTTTCTAAAGAATATCGAGAAAAATTTGATACAGAGAATGACTATTTTAGTATGGAATTAGGTAACTTAGAGGGAGTTACAGATCCTATGCCACGTATAAAAGAATTTTATCCAAATACATTGCTACTTAAATCAAAGGCGAAAAGATTAGATAGTTCGAAGAATTCTATAAATAAGGAGATGCTTAAAAAAAATCCATTAGAACTTATAGAAAGTTTTTATGAAGAACAGGTATTAGATACTTTAACAAGTACACAAAGAGAGGTATTAGAACAAATAATAGGAGAGGTAGAGCAAGATGAAACCAATTAGGCTTGAACTTAGAGAGTTTGGACCTTATAAGCACGAGGTCATACAATGGAATGAAATAATAAACGAGCCTATGTTTTTAATAACAGGGAAGACAGGCTCTGGTAAATCTACTTTATTCGATGCTTTTGTCTATGCGTTATATAATAAAACAACTAGTGGTAAAGATATAGCATCTCTTAGAACCAAAACAGCAGATGATAAAGATAGAACAATTGTGATTTTTGATTTTGAATTACAAGGAAAACATTATCGAATAGAAAGAACGTTAGCATATTTAAGGGCAGGAAACAAAAATATTACATCAGGAAAAGTATCTTTAATGGAGATAAACGCTGGAATAGAAACTATTCTTGCAACAAAGGAAAATGATGTAAAAGAGAAAGTAGAGCAAATTATTGGGTTAGATGATAAACAATTTTGTCAAATTATAATTTTACCACAAGGTAAGTTTAAAGAGTTTTTATTGTCGAATTCTAATGAAAAAAAAGAAGTTTTGCGTTCGTTGTTTAATACACATTTTTATCAAAAATTTGTAGACAAGCTGCAAAACTATGCTAAAACTTTAGACAGTAACTATAAATTAAAAGAGCGTGAGCTAGTTACAAAATTTGAGCAGTTTAGTTTTGAAAAAGATTTACCAAAAATCGAGTTTTTAAAAGAAAGTGATTTTGAAGAAGTAGAAGCACAGCTAGTTGTTCAAAAGAATGAAGTTAATAATTTAGAAAAACATCAAAAGTATATAGAAGAAGAGTTAACAAAATTAAAAATTGAATATAGTGAGTTAGATAAGTTAAATGATAAGTTTAATACTCTAGAAGCAAATAAAGATTCACATAAAAAATTATTAGAGGATAAACAAAGGATATCACAGTTAAAAAACATTGTTGAAAAGCTAGAAGAACTGGAAAAAAATAAAGATAAATTATTAGATTATTATAGCTACCTAAATAAAAAAGAGCAATTGGCTAAAAATAAAGAAACATTATCTAAAGAGCAGCATATATTAGCTGAAAAAATTGAAGAAAATAAAAAATTAGGTGAAGAAATATTAACTCAAAATGATAGTATCAACGATATTCGAGAAGAGATAGCTCGTTATAACTATTTTTATGAAAATATAGAATTTTTCTATCAAGTAGAAAAAGATATTGTATTGTATAGTGAAAAGTTAAAGAGTATAGAAGATACAAAAATCGCAATAGAAAAATTAGAAAAAAAAGTAAGTGATTATAATGAAAATTTAGAAGAATATAAAGAAGAGCTTAATATTTTAGAAAATAGTATAGGAAAATTAAAACTTGATATTTTGAAAAAAGAGACAGAAGTAGAAAAATTAGAAGATTTTCGAAATTTAGAGAATACTATAAAAAGTAAAGCTGCAGATTTGGAAGAAAAGCAAACGGAACTAAGTCTAGCCAATAGTAGACAAAAAGAACTAGAACAAAAAATTCTAGAATTAGAAAAAAATAAACAACAAGAAATATTAAATACATTTTTGGTACATCTACATGAAGGTGATTGTTGTCCACTTTGTCAACAAAAAATCGAAAAACTTCCGACTGTAAAACAAGTAGTAAAAATAGAGAATGAAGACGATAAAAATGAATTAGACAATATTACAAAAAAAATTATTCGCTTAGAAACACTGATTGTTAAAGAAAAAGAAGATTTAAGTAGCTTACAAGAGGAGTTAGCAAGTAAAAAAATAGAAGTTAATTTCTCTTCAAAAGAGGAACTTGAACAATTTGTGATAGAGAAAAAGCAAGAAGATAATAGGAGAGAAAACACTCTAACACAAATAGAGAAGGCTTCAGATGATAGAGACGAACTTGCAGAAAAGCTCGAAAAAGTCAATACTCAAATATCATTAGAATCAGAGTATAAAGAAAAACTTGGAATAGCTAAAGCTAAAAAACAACAATATACGGAAAATATTGATATTTCTTTAGATGAGTTTGAACAATATTATGAAAAACAAAAACAAATAGTGTTAAATTATGATGAAAAAAAAGAACTTTACCAAATAACGAAAACTAATTTGATGTTAAAAGAAAAAGAATTAACAGTAGAGCTGAAAAATAGCAACAAAAATATATTAGAAGTTGAAAAAACTATAGAAAATATAATAGAAAAATTCAAAGACTCAAAACTAAAATTATATTATAATAGTTTAGAAATAGCTAAAGATGATTTGGTGAAATTAGATGATATTGAGAGCTATAAAAATGAAATTCAACTTTATGAAGATAGATTAAAAATAATTTTGGATAATATTCAGCGCTTAGAAGAAGAATTACATAATAAAGAACGACAAAATTTAGAAAATTATGCACAAGAATTATCGATAAAAGAACAAAAAATGATGGATTGCGCTGAAAAAGTTGCTATTATAAAGACTAAGTTTAAAAGTAATACTAATCTTTTAGAAAAACTATCAAAAGAGTTCACAATTTTAGAAAAAAACATGAGTACAGCACGTGAAGTTTTTGCCTTAAGTAATGTAATTAGTGGGAAAACAGAAAGTAAAAAATCCCTGGAAACATATGTTCAAGGTTATTACTTAGATCTTATATTAGAAGCAGGAACTAAGAGATTATTACAGATGACAGATGAACGATATAGATTTGAAAGAAAGATAGAAAGAGCTAAAGGGGGCGGACTACAGGGGTTAGACATAGAAATCTATGATGTTTATTTAAATAGTTCACGAGTAGTAAGCTCACTTTCAGGTGGTGAGATATTCCTTGCATCACTATCATTAGCACTTGGATTAGCAGAAGTTATTCAAAATGAAAGTGGTGGGATTTCTCTTGAGACCATATTTATTGATGAAGGATTTGGTTCTCTTGATGCAGAAACCTTAGATACTGCGATAACGACGTTGATAGAGTTGCAATCTTATGGTAGAAATATAGGTATAATTTCGCATGTTAGTGAATTAAAAGAAAGAATAAGACCGAAATTAGAAGTCTACTCAAAAAATAACTATGCTAAAGTAAAGATCTCTGGAGTATAGAATGTATAGTAGCTTGAGTCAGGCTAACATAAAGATAATTTTTGAAGGAGGCAGTTATGAATTTAGAATTATTAATAGCTCCAAGTGGTTTTGGGAAAACGCACTTTATGCTAGAAGATATTGAAAAAAATAGACATGCAAATAAGATAATAATTCTTACCCCAGAACAAAATAGCTTTAATTTTGAAACAATACTTTGTGAAAAGTTTAGAGGAACCTTCAATATAGATGTTATGAATTTTTCAAGTTTGACGAAAAAGCTAGGTCAACTTTTAGGTTTAGATGACTTGAAAAGGTTGGGAGAAGGTATAAAACCATTTTACTTTTATAAAGCAGCACAAAATTTGAAAAATAGTGATAATTTTCTAGTAAAACGTATTTTAAATGATAGTAATTTTATAGAAGTAGTAGAAGAAATTATTACGGAATTAAAGGAGTATCAGATTAGTGTCAATAGTCTAGAAGAGTATTTAGAAAAAAACTCTAATTTAGAGAAGACGCGACGTGAAAAATTAGAAGCGATATTAGAATTTTATGTGGAGTATACAAAATTATTAAAAGCCACTTCAACATATGATAAGCAAGATTATATAAACGAACTTTTGCTTTATTCTCAATATGTAGACCTTAGTGATTATATATTTTATATAGATGCATATTATAATTTTACAGCTCAAGAATATAGTTACATAGAAAAATTAATTTTAAAATCAAAAAAAGTAGTGATTAGTGTTATTGCTGATGCTAATAGATATTTCAATGTAGATTTAGCGCAGTTAGTTGCTGGTTACGAATTAGATAAAATAAAATATAAACCATTTTATTTAGTTGATGTTTATAAAGATGATAAGTATAAACTTGATATTTTCAGAAAATCTCATGAAATGTTGGCCAGTATAAATGAAATATTACGTCGTAATAAAGATGTGAAATTAGATATTATAGCATTTACTGAAAATAAAGAGCAAGTAGTTCCAATAAAAATGCAAGTACAAGAAGCATTAGTAACAACATATGAACTATACCAAAAGCACGAAACTCGTTTTGAAGGTAAAGCTAATAGAGTATTAGCAACTAAATACTATAAGAATTTTAAAGACAAGTTTGAGCTAGATAATAGTATTAAGCTTATTTGTGCAAAAAACAAAGAGTTAGAAGTAAAAGAAGTTGCACGTCAAATTTTGAAACTGAGATTAGAAAAAGGCATAGAAAATACAGATATAGCAATTCTCTATCGAGATAATACATATGAAAATTACATGACTATTTTTAGAGATTATAATTTAGATGTGTATCTTGATAAAAATTTAAATGTAAGTAATCATAGATTAATAAAATTTTTAGATTTAGTATTGAATTTTGAAAACTTAGACTTTAAAACGGGACTTTTAAATATTTTAAAAACTAGATTGACAGATTTTGAAAATATTTATCGTAGAAAAGTAGTAAGTTATCTTCTAACAGGAAATAATGTAAATCTAACAACTAAAGAAATTAAGGAAACTTTTTCTCAAACATCTAATGAGCAATTAGAAGAAGTAATATCACTATCACCAAAATTAGTAAGTATTGGAAATAACAAAATTACTTTAAAAGCATTGTTTGCTGGAGTTAAGGTGGTTTCTATTGATAAATTAGAAAATATATTAAATACAAATTTAATATATAGCAAAAAGAGTTTGGAAAAGGCAGAGCTTATTTCCAAGAGTGCTGATATTGATAGTTTTATTTTTGAACTTTGTAAAGGTGTTTTATTGGAATTACTAGAAAAAATAGAAGCGATCTCTAAGTTTAAAAATACTCAAACTAAGCGTTATATTAAAAAAATAGAAGAATTATTTAATTATTGTAATATTCAAATGTATTTAGATAAAGAAGATGGTGAATATGAGAATATCGAGGAGTTGAAGATTGATAGTATTGATCGCCAGGTCTATAAAAAAACTTTAGAATTACTAAATGATATCACGGACAAATTTGGTGATGAAAAAATTGAGTATGAAAAATTTGTAGAATTGGCGATTATGGGATTAAAAACGATAAACTATAGATCAATTCCAGAAATTAATGAAGCAATAATAATGTCATCTATGGACTTGGCAAAAGTTGAGAATAAAAAGGTAGTGTTTGTTATAGGATTTAACAAAGATGTACTTCCAGTATCAAAAAAACATGGACTATTAGATGATAAAGATAAAGAAGATCTCTTTGAGAAGAACTTATTCATATCACCTACAACTGAAGCGGCTCTTATAGATGAAGAGTTTGTTGCTTACATAGCTTTAACTAGGGCAAGAGAAAAAACATATATTAGTTATAGTTTATTAGATAAAAGTTTTAAAGAAAACTTTTCCTCTCCATATTTAAGTGTAGTAAAAAATTTGTTTCCAAATTTAGAAGAAATAGGTGTTTCAAAAATGTTGGAGTTCAATTTATCTTTCTATGATTATTACAAGGAAAATATAGATAAATTATTAACTCCAAAAGAATATAATTATATATTTTCAAAAGCTTATCGTCGTTTTATGGAAGTAAAAGATAATGCTACAAAAGAAACAGAAAAATTGTCAGAGTTACTGAGGGTATTTTTAGAGGGATATAAGTTTGATAACGAAAAAAATGATAATCAAATGTATGAAGTTCGTGGTGAATTAAGCGATAGAGTATATTTTGATAAAAATACTCTGGTGAAAAACTATTTGGATAAAATTATACGCGATTATAGATTTGAATTATCAAATAAAAGTATTAAAAAATTTCTTCAAGAAAGAGAAAGTTACTTTTCTAAATTTAGTATTTCAAAAATATCAGATTATGAAAAAAATCCATATTTATTCTTTATAAAAAGGGTACTAGACATAAAAGAAGAACAAACTATTGATATTGATAATCTTGTTATAGGAAGATTTTTCCATGCTGTTATGGCAGACGAGCGTACAATTAGATTTATCAAAGCTAGCGGAGAAAAATTATCGATTTCTGAGGAATATGATAATGATATTGTTAATAAGTTTGAAGTAAGAAAGTTAATCCACAAAGTTGTTTTTGATAATAGCAACAAAGATATAGTTGAAACATTGAGGTTAATAGAATTATTAAGCACACACAACTACATACTTCAAACGATGTTACGCCGAATAGAATTAGCAATTGCTGTGGAAATAAAGTATTGCTCATTAACAAAATATAGTCCAACATTTTTAGAAAAACCATTTGAACTTACAATAAATAAGGAAAAAATTACTTGTAAAGAATTAGAAAGTGGTAAGATAATAGAAAAACAATTAGGTTCTACTTACAACATACCTAATATTAAGTTTGTAGGGTTTATTGATAGAGTAGATACACTTGGGAAAAATATAGTTGTAATAGATTATAAGAGTAGCCAAACTGATTTTTCATTAGAATCTCTTGAATTAGGGTTTATATCACAAATACTAACTTACTCTTTAGCTTGCGAAATGCTCTTTAATAAAAAAACAGAAGATATTATTGGTATTTTTTATAGAGAGATAGCGCGTATTGGAAAAGATATTAATGCGTATCGTTTACGTGGTTTGGGGAATAAAGATTTAATACTTGGAAGTGACTTTGTAGAAGATAATGCGAATATAATGTATATACGAACAACTAAAAAAGGTGGAATTCATGGATCGGATGATTACAAAGCATATACGAGTAGGGAATTAGATATATTGGTAGAAAAAAATCTTCATAATATCTTAAAACTATTAGAAGAAATATATTCTTTTAATTATTCTTTAACAGACTACGAAGTAAATGGACAATATGAGGCTGAAAAAGATACATTATTTAATTATTCTTCTAATATTGACACAAGGCTAGAATATAAGAAAAAAATAACCTTAAGAGGAAAAGATTTAAAGGCTAAGATATTGAGTGAATAGTTGAAAAGAATCACCTATGTGTAATTTTAAAAATACACCTAAGTGATTTCTTTATAATTTTATTTTTTTAATCATGTTTTAATCACTTTTGCTAAAATTTGTATTATAATAGTAATGAGAAAAATAAAAAAACAGAGTGGAAGTGATAAAATGAGAGAAACTTTTTTTGAAAAAATAAACAAATATAAAGAAAGTACCAAGATAGCTTATATAAACAACAAATATCCAGATGGGAAACTAACATATAAAAATCTAATAGAATATGCAGAAAAGCTTGCATATCATTTAGAAGAAAAACTAAAAGAAGACAAGAGTCCTGTCGTTGTTTATGGGCATAAACATCCGCTAATGCCAATCTACTTTTTAGCGTGTGTAAAAAGCGGCAGAGCATTTTGTCCAGTAGATATAAACACACCAAAAGAAAGAGTAGAAGAAATAATTGAAACAACAAAATCAAAAGTGGTACTAATCACAGAAGAGATAGAACTAGGTTGTGAAACAATAGATGTAAAAACAGCCTATGATATAATACAAACAACAGATAAGCAAATAGATAAGGAATGCCAAGTTCAAGGAGAAGATACATTTTATATAATATTTACTTCAGGGAGTACAGGTAAGCCAAAAGGGGTATGCATTACCTACAATAATATAAATAATTTCTTGCATTGGTATACAGAATATTACACAAACAAAGAAGACCAAGTATTTCTGGGGCATCCACCATTTTCATTTGATCTATCAGTAATGTCACTATGGCCAAGTATCTACATGGGAGCGACACTAGTCCAAATAGATAAAAAACACCAAGAAAACTTCGCACTAATGTTTGAAGAATTACAAAAATCAGAAGCAACCATATGGATATCAACACCATCATTTATAGAAATGTGCTTTATAGACAAAAACTTCAATAAGAACCTATTACCACAAGTAAAACAATTTGTCTTTTGCGGAGAAAAACTATTCTCAAGCACAGTAGAAAAAATTCATAAAAACTTTCCAAACACACAAGTAATAAATACCTACGGACCAACAGAATCAACAGTAATGGTCACATGGATAGAAATTACAGAAGAAGTAAATAAAAAATATGCCAATAACCTACCAGTAGGAAAAGTAAAATGGGGAAGGAAGGTAGATTTAGTAGATACAGATGAAACAGGTCGTGGAGAAATAAAAATAATCGGAAATACAGTAGCCAAAGGTTACTACAAAAACAAAGAAATAACACAAGAAAAATTTGGCTTAGGAAAAGTAGAAGAAAAAGAAGAACGAAGTTACCTAACAGGAGACCTAGGATATATCGAAGATGATATGCTATTTTGCGAAGGACGTATAGACTTTCAGGTAAAACTTCACGGTCACAGAATAGAACTTGAAGACATAGATAATAACCTATTAAAAAACAAAAATATCCGGGTAGCAGCGACCGTACCAAGCTATGAGAATGGAAAAATAAAATCACTGGTAACCTTTGTAGTCTATAATAAAGAAGTAGAACAACGCTTTGCAGAAGTAAAAGACATAAAAAACAAACTAAAACAACTAGTCCCAGAATACATGATACCGAAAAAAATAATCTTCTTAGAAGAAATGCCACTAAACAACAACGGAAAAATAGATAAGAAAAAACTAAAGGAGCAAGTTTAACATGAACTACTATGAAGGAAATCAATTCTTCTTTTTCCTATTTCTTGCTTTACTTATAGGCTTTATTTTAAAATATCTTGGAAAAAACATAGAATACTATATATTAGGACTATCACTAGCATTTTCAGCAGTAATATACGGGAAAAATATAAAAATGCTAAGCTATCTTATAGGCTTTATAATATTTCAATATCTATTAGTCCTAATAGCCCAGAGGAGTACTAATAAAAAAACAAAACTACTAGTAATTCTATCGATTGTACCACTAATTATAAACAAAATATTTGCCATAACCCATTGGCATCTACTGGCGTTTATAGGAATATCATATATGTCATTTAAAACAATCCAAATAATGATAGAAATATCAGATGGGCTAATAAAAGAAAAAATAAGGCTAAAAGACTATCTACAATTTTTACTATTCTTTCCAACTGTCAGCTCAGGACCAATAGACAGAAGTAGGCGCTTTGAAGCAGATATAAAAGAAAAACAAACAAAAACCCAATACCTAGAACTAGCAGGAGTAGGAGTATATCGACTAGTATTAGGATTATTATATAAACTAGTACTATCAACCTATGCATATCATCACCTAAGCCTATTAACAAATACCGGCACAATAACATATTCGCTAAAATATATGTACTTATACACATTTTATCTATTCTTTGACTTTGCGGGATACAGTTTAATGGCAGTAGGAAGTAGTAATATACTAGGAGTAAGTACCCCGATGAACTTCAACAAGCCATTTTTAAGTATAGACATAAAAGACTTTTGGAATAGATGGCACATAAGTCTATCAACATGGTTAAGAGACTTTGTCTTTTCGAGAGTTTTCATGGAAGCAACAAAGAAAAAAAGATTCAAAAAACGCCTAACAACCGCGATGTATGCCTATATGGTAAATATGGTACTTATGGGATTTTGGCACGGATTAACAATAAGCTATATAATATATGGATTCTATCATGGTGTATTAATGGCAGGATTTGAATACTATCAAAAAAAGAGTAAGTTTTATAAAGCTAATAGAAATAAAACATGGTATAAAATACTAAGTTGGTTTATTACAATAAACTTAATAATGATAGGGTTATATATTTTTTCAGGGGAACCATATAAAATAATAACAACAATATTAAAAAGATAACAAAAACTAAGGAGAACAAACAATGATAAAAGAACAGATCTTAGAAATGTTAGAAGAAATATGTGAAGATGAAGTAGTAAGAGAAGATTTAGACATAAATCTAAAAGAAGAAGGATTAATGGATTCACTAGCTTTTGTAGAAATGTTAGTAAGAATAGAAGAGATTTTTGGAATAAGTATTGCACCAACAGAAGTAACATATGAAGAAATAGATACACCGAATAAAGTTATTGCATATATAGAAAATAGGTTAAGATAATATGATAAAGCTAAAAGCATTTATAATATCGATAGTTTTGGTGTTAATAACCCTTGTAATACTAGAAAAAACATATATAAAAAAAATAGATGATTATTACAAAGTAGAAGATAATAGTATTCGCTATAACACATCATATGAAAAATACAAAAGCTATGATATACTAACGCAGAATATAAAACCAAATACACTGGTACTATTAGGTTCATCGGAGTTGACAGCGACAATTAATGAGGAGTACCACCCTAAGAAAATCTTTAACTACAATGATTTTAATATTATGCAGATTGGTGTGGGGAATTCTCAAAATATAATACACGCTGCTACGTTAGGGTCAATTGGTAATAATGTGAAAAATAATAAAGTAGTAATGATTGAATCTATCCAATGGTTTGATAATAAAAGCGGAATTTTAAAAGATGCTTTTTTATCTAGAATATCTGAAGAACATGTTTATAGAACGATGGCAAATGAAAAGATTAGTCAAGAAACAAAAGAGAAATTTATCAACAGAGTTATTGAATTGTCATCAACTAATAAAGATATGCACAAAAAATTTAAAAGTTATAAAAAATATTTTCTAAATAATAAAGGTAGTTTTATAACGGGTGAATTTTTGAAATTTGACAATTATATTTATTCTTTTAAAAATAAATATAGCTTTTACAAAAATCACTCAAAAGAAGACTACTCTTTAACAGCAGAAAAAACACCAAACTATAATTGGGGGTATATGAAAGAGTACTTCACAAACGAAGCAAAATCTAATACAAGTAATAATGATTATGGGATAGATAACGCATATTATGACAAATACATTAGAAATAAATATGATAGTTTGAAGAATATTTCAAAGAATACACGCTATGATGACTCACCAGAGTATAAAGACTTAGATATATTTTTATCAATAGCAAAAGATTTAGGGATAAATTTAAAAGTTGTGATTTTTCCAGTTCATGGGAAGTGGTGTGATTATACCGGGATAAAACAAGAAACAAGAGCTGTTGCATATAATAAATTGAAAGATATTGTAAAGAAATATAATATGGAAGTAATGGACTATTCAAACAAAGAGTACGAATCATACTATATGTATGATGCGATGCATTTAGGTTGGAGAGGATGGATTGATTTTGAAAGAGACCTTTATAGATTTGCAAAAGAAAATTAGTGATAAACAAAAACTTATATTATGGGTGATATTTTTCTATGTAGTTATAATGGTAATTATTATTTACTCATTTATGACAGACTTTTCTAATATTCAGGAATATGTCTATAGTGAATTTTAAATAAACAAAGGGGATTGACTTTAAGTTAATTTCCTTTTATAAATAGTTTGGAAGGATAAAATAAATATTTTAAATGAATTTTCAGAAAAATCCAAAGAAATGATATTCAATTAATTGCTTTTAATTTTAGATTATTGTAAAATAGTTACTATTAAAATATAAGTGAAAAAGGAAATTGTAAATGAAAAAAGAAGCGTACTTTTATTTAGAAATGAGAGAACATGAATTAAAAGTTCCTTATACAGGAAAAAATAGAAGAATAAGGGTACTTTTGCCAAAAGGATATAAAGAAGATGAACATCGTAGTTATCCAGTAGTATATATGAATGATGGTCAAAATGTTTTTTATAGTGGAGAGTCATATAGTGGACATTCTTGGAAAGTTATACCAGCTATAAAAAGAAATCCTGATATGCCGAGAATGATTATTGTTGGAATCGATAACGATAATGATGGACGTATGAATGAGTATGCTCCATGGAGATTTTCTAATACACCATTATTGTCATTTGGGCTTACTCTAGGTGGACTTGGAAGTGAATATACAGATTTTTTTATTAACGTAGTAAAACCATTTGTTGATAGTACATATCGTACAAAACCAGAGCGTGAGTATACAGCAATGATAGGAAGCTCTTTAGGGGCTAATATTTCTCAATATATTGGATTAGAACACAAAGACAAAATTGGGGCATTAGGAATATTTTCATCAGCAAATTGGTTAAATCAAGTAGAATTTGATCGTTATATTGCTAAACATAAATTAGAAAATCAACGTGTTTATATACAGGTAGGGACTAACGAAGGTGATGATACTGATAGACAACTTACTTATGGAAACATAAAACAATCATACATAAGTACAAGCCTAGATTATTATCGCCAATTAATAGAAGCGGGATTAACAACAAAAGAAATCAAACTAAATGTTGTCGCTGATGCAGAGCATAGTGAAGAATATTGGGCGAAATACCTGCCAGATTGTTTAAGATTTATTAGTGAAGAATGGTAAACAAGAGTTATAGGAGGAAAGAGTGTTGAATATAGAAAATTTAAGTCATTATAGTGGAAACTTAGGCCGAGAGATGGTATTAAACCGTTATGGCCATTCAGGATTACCAATAGTTGTCTTTCCATCATCGGGTGGAACACATAATGAATATTATGATTTTGGTATGATTGATGCTTGCGAAGCATTTATAAATGAGGGAAGTGTTCAATTTTTCACATTGTCAAGTATAGATAGTGAGTCATGGCTTTGTGATTGGAAAAACGGGCATGATCGTGCGTTAGCACATACTCAATATGAAAAATACGTAATAGAAGAAGCTATTCCTTTTATTAAGCATAAAACAGGTTGGTTTGGACCGATGATGACAACTGGTTGTAGTATGGGAGGGTACCATTCATTTAATATCTTCCTACAACACCCTGATGTTTTTGACAAAGTTATTGCTTTAAGTGGAGTATATGATGCAAGATTTTTCGTTGGAGAATATGGGGATGATGAACTAATTTATCGCAATTCTCCAAGTGATAATATCTGGACACAAAATGACGGTTGGTTTATTGACCATTATCGCAAAGCGGATATAATTGTTTGTACTGGTCTTGGTCCGTGGGAACAAGATGGATTACCGTCATTTTTCAATTTAAAAAAAGCATTTGAAGAAAAAAATATCCCAGCATGGTTTGATGTTTGGGGAGAAGATGTTGCACATGATTGGCCTTGGTGGCGAATTCAAATGCCATACTTCCTAGAAAAATTAAATTTATAATTAAAAACAAAAAAGAAAAGAGGGAAATTTTTATGAATTACATAGTTATATCACCGTATTATCCACACAATTTTCAAAAATTCTCAATAGAATTAAAAAATCAAGGAATAAATGTTCTTGGTATTGGAGAAGAACCTTATGATCAATTAGACGATCGACTAAAAGAAGCTTTAACTGAGTATTTTCGCGTGAATAGTCTTGATGATGTAGAGGAAGTAAAACGTGCAGTGGCATTTTTATTCCATAAGCATGGGCGTATAGAACGTATTGAATCTCAAAACGAGCATTGGATGGAGTTAGATGCAGCACTTCGTACGCAATTTAATGTTTTCGGACTTAAGGAACGTGATTTGAAAAAAACAAAACACAAATCAGAGATGAAAAAATACTTTGAAAAAGCTGGTGTTCCAGTAGTTCCAGGATTTTTAGTTAAAAAAGAAGCTGATATAGAAAAAGGTGTAAAAAAATTAAAGTTACCATTAATAGCTAAACCAGATAATGGGGTAGGAGCAGCTAAAACTTTTAAACTAAAGGATAAAAATGATGTTGAAAATTTCAAAAAAGATTGGGATAGAAAGACAGCATATTTTTTAGAACCGTTTGTTGATAATTCTGACATTGTAACATTTGATGGATTAATTGATTCAAAAGGAAATATTGTATTTTCAACTAGTATAGTATATTATCATACTCCATTGGAATTACTAAATAATAATACACTTGATTGGGTTTATTATATAGATAAAGATTTAGATCCAAAACTTGTTGAATATGGGAAAGCAGCGGTAAAAGCATTTGGAATGAAGGAACGTTTTTTCCATATTGAATTTTTCAAAACAGAGGATGATTATATTGCAATTGAGTACAATAACCGTCCAGCAGGTGCATTTGCACTAGATGTTTATAATTATTCACACTCAGCAGATTTCTTCAAACTTTATGCAGAGATTGTAGTAGGTAAAGATGTAGAATTGAATTTAGATTCGAAATATGGATTAGCTTCAACTCGTCGTGATTACAAAGACTATGCACATACAGAAGAAGAAATTAGACATAAATATCAAGAAAAATTAAAAGCAGTTTTAAGAATGCCAGAGGCATTTTCAGAACTTCAAGGGGATATAATGTATGTTCTTGTAGCTGATACATTAGATGAAATGCGTGAAATGGAAGATTTTGTAGGTAAATTAAAATAAGAGAGAAACGAGGTTGGGGACAGCCTCGTTTTTTATAGTTTAGAATTAATACAATATTTTATAATTATTAATGTATAATAATTCTTTGAAATAAGAATATAAGTATGGTATAATCTTAATAAATATAAAACGATTTCAAGGAGACATTATGACGATATCTAGGGAACATTTAGAATTATTATCACAAAATTTTAGAAATATTGACGAAACAACTAAAGAGATTATAAACCTTGAGGCAATTCTTTCTTTACCCAAAGGGACAGAACATTTTCTAAGTGATATACACGGTGAATATGAAGCTTTTGATCATATATTACGAAATGGTTCTGGGGTGATAAAAGAGAAGCTGAAAGAAGTATTTGGAAATAGGCTTCCTAAAAAAGAATTAAATTTGTTAGCAACAATTATTTACTATCCAGAGGAAAAATTAAATCTTTTAAAAAAAGAACTAGGTAATCAAGAATATAAAGAATATCAAAAAATTCTGCTATTAAGATTATTGGAAGTTACACAAATTGCAGCACGAAAATATACTCGTTCAAAAGTACGTAAGTTATTACCTAAAAATTTTGATTATATAATCGAAGAACTTTTATATAAAATGCAAAATCGAGATAAGGAAGATTATTATGAAAAAATACTGGAGAATATTATTGAACTTGGAGCTGGAGATAAGTTTATAATTGAATTATCATTGAGTATTCATAAACTTATTATTGATCATCTACATATTGTTGGAGATGTCTATGATCGAGGTCCGTATCCTGATAAAATTATGGATAGATTACTTGAATACCACTCTGTTGATATTCAATGGGGAAATCATGATATGTTGTGGATAGGAGCTTATCTTGGTGATAGAATCTCGTTAGCTAATGTAATTCGTATTTGTGCTAGATACGATAATTTAGATATAGTTGAGGATAGGTATGGAATTTCTTTACGTTCATTATTAAATTTAAGTGAAACAATTTATAAGGACGATTCATGTAAAGAGTTTTTACCAAAACTATCTAAAGATGATAAATTAAAATATAGTGAACATGAAATTATGCAGATAGCTCGCATGCACAAAGCGATGGCAATAATTCAGTTTAAACTAGAAAAACAAATTATAGATAAATATCCAGAATTTAATCTTAGTAGTCGTGCATTACTAGATAAAATAGATTTTGAGAATAAGACAGTAACAATAAGAGGGAAGGTTTATCCGTTGACTTCTTGTGATTTTCCTACTGTTGACACAAAAAATCCATACAAGCTAACAAAAGAAGAAGAAAAAGTTATGACAAAACTTCGTGAATTGTTTATTACAAGTGATAAATTGAAAAAACATATAGAGTTGTTTATTAATAAAGGTGCAATGTATACTTGTTATAATGGTAATTTACTTATACATGGTTGTATGCCGGTAGATGATATGGGAAATTTCCAAGAGTTTATTTATGAAGGAAATAAATACTCTGGGAAAGCCATGTTAGACTTTTTTGATAAAAAAATCCGAAGTATTTTTTATAGTGACCTTCGTGAAGATAATGGATTATTTTTCTATCTTTGGCAAGGAGAATATTCTCCTTTATTTGGAAAAAGAGACATGACAACATTTGAAAGATACTTTATTGAGGATAAAGCTACCCATGAAGAAGTAAAGAATGCGTATTATAAATTACGAGATGATGAAGAGTTTTGTATAAAACTTCTTAAAGAATTCAGATTATCATCAGATGGGCATATTATTAATGGACACACACCTGTTAAGGCTTCTAAGGGAGAAAATCCGGTAAAAGCAGGAGGCCGTACTATAGTTATAGATGGTGGGATGTCAAGGGCTTACCATAAAACAACAGGGCATGGAGGATATACTTTGACATATAATTCCTATGGGCTTCAAATAATGAGTCATGATATTTTCCAAAGTAAAAAACAAGCTTTAAAAAATGAAACTGACATAGTATCAACAAGACGTGTTGTAGATAGACTTGATAGAAAAAGAGTTTCTGATACAGATAATGGTGTGAAAATTAAAAAACAGATAGAAGTATTGAAGCTTCTTTTAGAAGAATACAGAAAAGGAACAATAGTTGAGAGATTTTAAGAAATTCATATAGCTAAACTAATAAGCCAAAAACAGTTTAAATAAATTATCAATGGCATGTTCAAAGAAGATATTTTTATTGTTTTTGGCTTACTATATTTCAAAAACACAAATGATTTATTCTAGTAATATTGGTATAAAATGTGATAATATTATAGTTTTTTAAACAATAAAATTACACAAAAAATATACAAAAAAATTTTTTAAAAAAATTTCAAATTTCTTATTGACATAACATGAAAATTATATTATACTTTACACATAATTAAATAATTACCTCACAAAATAAGTGAGGTAGAGGTTGCGATTTTTATGAGTAGGATAATTGAAAGTATAGGGCTTGATGAGATTATCCAAAAGGAAACGTCGCCGAAATGATATTAATCCTATATTAATATTGTTGGGACTATATTGAATAAGTATAGGACTGTCATAGTCGTGAGGCTATGTTGCGCTACTAATAACTTATTTTGGATGAGCATGTCAGGGTATGACTCGCTATACAGAATAATAGTAGATGTTATACTTTTTTTATTTTATCAAGGAGGTTTTTATTATGACAAACGAAAGTAACAACAATGCAACAGAAGTAAAAAGAAATCTACGATCACGCCATATTAGTATGATTGCTATCGGTGGATGTATCGGTAGTGGGCTGTTTATGACGAGTGGACAGGCAATTCAGAGTGCGGGACCTGGAGGTGCGATTGTCGCATATCTATGTATCGGACTTATGGTATATTTTTTAATGACATCTTTAGGTGAAATGGCTACGTACTTACCGACATCGGGTTCTTTTAGTACATATGCAGGTCGTTATGTAGATCCGTCGCTTGGATTTGCTTTAGGATGGAATTATTGGTTTAACTGGGTAATTACAGTAGCAGCAGACGTTGAATTATCTGCGCTTGCAATTAGTTATTGGGAGCCAATGCGTGTTCTTCCTCACTGGGCTTGGAGCTTATTATTCTTAGTCATTATTATTGCTTTAAATGCTCTAAGCGTTAAAGTTTATGGTGAGAGTGAATATTGGTTTGCTCTTATTAAAGTAGTAGTAGTTATTATTTTCTTAGTAGTAGGATGTTTGACTATTTTTGGTATTTTAGGTGGAGAATATATTGGTTTTAAAAACTTAACTATTGGTGATGCTCCATTCGTTGGAGAAGATAGTTCATTATCTAGCCAAATTCTTGCAACATTAGGTGTATTCCTAATTGCAGGGTATTCTTTCCAAGGGACAGAACTTATCGGTATTACTGCTGGAGAAAGTCAAAATCCAGAGAAAAGTATTCCAAAAGCTGTTAAACAAGTTTTCTGGCGTATTTTAATCTTCTATGTTCTTGCAATCTTGGTAATTGGATTATTAATTCCTTATACTTCACCAGATTTATTAGGTGCTGAAAGTGCAGAAGAAATTGCTAAATCACCATTCACTATTGTATTCAAAAATGCAGGTTTTGCATTTGCAGCGAGTGTGATGAATGCAGTTATCTTAACATCAATCTTATCAGCTGGTAACTCAGGTATGTATGCTTCAACAAGAATGCTTTACGCGATGAGTAAAGAAAAACTTGCATACCCAATCTTTGGACGTGTAACAAAATATGGTACACCAGTAATATCATTACTAGCTACATCTGCAGTTGTATTCTTAATTTTCTTAGTACAACTTACAAGTGCAAATGCATATACTTACATTGTAGCAGCAAGTGGATTAACAGGGTTTATCGCATGGCTTGGGATAGCACTTAGTCATTACAGATTTAGAAGAGCTTATATTGCACAAGGTAAAGATTTAAAAGATCTTAAATATCGTGCGAAATGGTTCCCAGTTGGGCCAATTATTGCATTAGTACTTTGTATTGTTGTAATTATCGGTCAAGATACTCAACTTATTACAAAAGGTATTGTTAATTGGAGTGGTATGTTAACTACGTACATGGGAGTTCCAATTTTCCTATTCTTCTACCTATATCACAAAATCAGATATAAAACAAAAGTTATACCACTAGATAAAGTTGATTTATCACAAGATGCACACTAATTAAATATAGTTAAAGACTTCAAAGTTATCGCTTTGAAGTCTTTTTTTCAGAATTAGAAAATAAAGAAGTACTTGAAATCAGGGACTTACGCTAAACTAAGATTTTTATTTGAATACTAGACAAAATCTAATTAAATTACAAGAAATTTTTTTCTTTTTGTGGTATTATAAAAGGATAGATAAAAAATATTAAAGGAGGAATTTCTGTGAATCTTGAATACCCTTATGACTACAAAAATGTAGAAGATATGGCTAGAAAATATCTATCAGAAGAGCAAATCGAAATAATCAGAAAATCATATGAATTTGCAAAAGATGCACATGAAGGACAATTTAGAAAATCAGGGGAACCTTATATCCTACACCCAATTCAAGTCGCAGGAATTTTGACGGAGTTAAAACTTGATTATGCCACAATTTGTGCGGGTTTTTTGCATGATGTGGTAGAAGATACAAAATATACTTTTGAGGATATTCAACAAACTTTTGGGGAAGATATAGCTGTTATTGTAGACGGTGTTACTAAATTAGATAAAGTAAAATTCCGTTCAAAAAAACAATCTCAAGCAGAGAATCACCGAAAACTTTTTGTTTCAATAGCGAAAGATTTACGTGTTATTTTTGTTAAACTTGCGGATAGACTCCATAATATGAGAACAATGAAATATATGCGTGAGGAAAAACAGCGTGAGATTTCTAGCGAAACATTAGAAATCTATGCTCCATTGGCGCACAGATTAGGGATTAGCTCTATAAAATGGGAGTTAGAAGATACATCGTTAAGATACTTGCACCCTGCTCAATACTTTTCTATCGTAGGGATGATGAAACAAAAGCGTAGTGAAAGGGAAGAGAGTATAAAGGATGCGTGTGATAGTATTACAGCTTTACTAGGTGAAAATAATATTAAAGCACAAGTTACAGGAAGACCAAAGCATATTTATAGTATTTATAAAAAAATGATTAAACAAAATAAAACATTTGATCAAATATATGATCTTTTGGCTGTGCGTGTTCTTGTAGATAGTGTAGCTGATTGTTATGCAACGCTTGGGCTTGTTAATAATCTTTGGGTTCCTATTCCAGGCCGTATAAAAGACTATATTGCAATGCCAAAACCTAATATGTATCAGTCACTTCATACAACAGTAATTGCCCCAGATGGGCAAACATTAGAAGTGCAAATTAGAACTTACGAAATGCACGAAATTGCAGAAAAAGGGATTGCAGCTCACTGGGCATATAAAGAAGGTAAAAAAGTTAATAAAAATAATAATTTCTACGAGAAATTGAATTGGTTCCAAAAAATTGCGGAAAACGATGAAACAGAGGCAACAGCTGAAAGTTTTATGGAATCGTTAAAAGTAGATTTACTTAGTGATAAAATCTATGTTTTCACGCCACATAGTGATATTATAGAATTACCTAAAGGTTCTTGTATAGTTGACTTTGCTTATGCTATTCACTCTGAAGTAGGAAACAAGATGATTGGTGCAACTGTAAATGATAAGATTGAACCGTTTGATTATGTACTATCAACTGGTGAGATTTGTGATATTCGTACAAGTAAAAATTCGACTGGACCTAAGCGCTCATGGTTAGAGATTGCGACAGCTTCACAAACAAAATCAAAAATAAAATCGTTCTTTAAAAAAGCAGAAAGAGGAGAAAATCTCATTAAGGGAGAAATTCTCCTTAAGGATGAAATTAAGGCTAATAATTTTGATATTGACGAAGTTATGACAGAAGAAAATATCGAAATTGCTTTGAATAAATATAAATTCGCTAATCTAGAAGAAATGTATGTTGCTATTGGTTATGGTGGAATAACGGCTAACAAAGTTTTTGCAAGACTAACTGAGAAAATAAGAAAAGAAAAACAAGCTCAGGCAAAACTTGAAAAATTAGTGAGTGGCGAAGAAGATAATAAGAAAATTGTTACAGAAACAGGGGTTTATGTAAAAGGTGTTGATAATATTTTGGTAAGATTATCTAAGTGTTGTCAACCAATTCCAGGAGATGAAATAGTCGGTTTTATAACTAAAGGCCGAGGAGTTACTGTCCACAGACATAGTTGTCCTAATTTGAGTGAGGAAGACAAAGAAAGATTATTAGACGTAGAATGGGTAGAAAGTTTGAATGCTCGTCGCTATAGTGTTACCCTTCAATTACATGCTTTTGATAGAGACTTGCTATTACAAAATGTACTTCTTACATTAAGTGAGAGTAGAGTCGAAATTAAAAAATTAAATTCGGAATCAAAATCTGATAAAACATGTGTAATTACAATTAGTATTTATGTTAAAAATGTTAGTGAATGTGATTTTATGATTAAAAAACTTCGCCAAATTCAAGACGTTTATAGTGTGGAAAGAATAATTAAATAGGTGAAAGATGAAAATAGTATTACAAAAAGTAAAAAAAGCTAGTGTAAGTGTAGAGAAGAAAGTAGTAGGAGAAATAGATAAAGGTTATTGCCTTCTTGTTGGGGTTCATAAAGATTCAACTGAAGCAGATGCGAAGTATTTAGCTAAAAAAATTGCTGAAGCACGACTTTTTGAAGATGAAAATGAAAAGCTAAATCTTGGATTAAAAGATGTGGGTGGAAGTATTTTATCAATATCTCAATTTACTCTTTACGCTGATACGAAAAAAGGAAAACGTCCGAGTTTCACGAATGCTGCAGGGGCAGAGAAAGCAAATGAATTATATAATAGGTTTAATGACTATTTGAGAGAAGAAAATATTAAAGTCGAAACTGGGATATTTCAAACTATGATGGAAGTTAATATTATTAATGACGGTCCAGTGACTATTATTTATGAAAAATTATCATCAGGAAATTAAAATATGAGAATAAAAAGAAAAAGAAGTAATAATACCATACTATGGTTAATATCAGGAATGTTAGTATTATTTGTTCTAGCAGCAATGATGTATTACGTTTCTGAAAAGATTAATCCAACAGCTAATGCTGAAAACAATATAACAATTTCAAAAGAAATAGAGTTAAGAACTGGTCCAGACTCTTCATATCCAGTTTTTAAAAAAATACCAGCTGGAGAAAATGTAGAACAACTTAGTAGAACAGATACTTGGTATGAGATAAAAACAAAAGATAATTATGTTGGTTGGATACCAGGATGGAGTATATTAGGAAGTGGGCAAAAGAGTCCAGAGGATCAAAACAAAGAAAAATTAGCTGCATATACAGTATTGCTTAATCCTATTATAAAAACAGATGATCCAGCTGATTATAAAGGAATAACTGCAAAAACTTATAATTTAAAGATTGCTAAAGAATTACAAAAACAACTTTTAAGTGATGGAATTAAAGTAGTTTTAACACGAGAGAATGATGAGACATATCCAACAAAGGATGATATAAAAAAATTGGCAACTGAGCATAAAATTGATCTTTTAGTAGATTTTGACGTTAATAATACTAGTCAGAAAGATGTTTTTGGTGCTAAAGTATATTATAGTACGGCCGAGTCTACTATTGTTGCAAGAAGTATTGAAAGAAATTTATCAGAGCACTATATCTCAAAAGTATCTTCATCGGAAAAACAAGGGAATTTTGATCAACTAAATGATAAGATTCCTCAAGTAAAAGTAGTTTCTGCTAATATTGGTGATAGAGTAGATGTAGATATACTGAATAATAACCTGGCTAATAAGCAGTATATTGAAGCATTAAAATCAGGTGTAGAGGGGTATTTATATTATCTTATTAATGTTGATAATTATAATGCTAAACGAAAAGAACAATTATTAAATTTGCCTCAAAAAGGATTAGCAGTTCCTATGTATTATACTAAACAAGATTCATATAAAAATATTTCATATGGACTTGATGGTAAAAAAACAATTGAGGATAATGGAGATGCTATTATCTCACTTGCGATGATAGCAAATTACCTAGGACTAGATGGAGCTAGTGTAGAAGACATTGCAAGCTGGGCTGGCAATAAATACTATATAAAAAATCAAGGAACGCAGCCAACTATAGTTTCTGCTTTTGCAGATAAATATAATGTAAAAGTGGAAAGAATAGAGCACGATAAGCTTATAGAAAATATAGAGCAAGCGTTAAAAAATAATAAACCAGTTCTAGTTAGATTAAAATCGGGACTATTTGGAGATAGAGTGACTTATAAAGTTATTCGAGGATACGAAGATGAAAAATTCTATATCAACGATCCAGATGATAATGATGTGAAACTTGCAAGTTATAACGGATTTACATCAAATGATATTAAAAACAACCTTGCTCAAGCTTGGACAATAAGTAAATAAAATATAATAATCAGTATAAATTAAAATATTTATACTGATTATTTATTTTTTAGCTAAAGTGGCTACTTTTAAATTATTGAGAAAAATATACTTGACTATAAATAATAAATCCTTTATAATAGTTCACATGGTTAACTAAAAAGTTAATGAAGTGAACTATTTTTAAAATTAACAAAGTAAACTATTTTTTCAGGAGGAAGAAAATGACAAGTGACAATCAGACTATGAGTCATTTAGAAGCTATTGATAAGCTAGATGAACTTAGAATTCTTATAAAAAAAATGCATAAAAAAAATAATGCACCTTATAGAAAAGCAAAGTTTCAAGCTATGATGTATTTATGTATAAAAGAAAAGATAACAATGCAAGAATTAGGAGAAGAATTAGGAGTTAGTAAATCAAGAGTTACGGCATTAGTCACAGAGTTATTAGAAAAAGGATTTGTGATACAAAGTGTAGATAAGAAAGATAAAAGAAAAAAATATCTGCAGCTTTCTCCTAAAGGTTTAGAGCATATGGATGGCCATAAAAGAGCATATGAAAATTGGTTTGAAAAAATTTGGAGTAAATTTGATAGTAACGAAAAAGAAGCATTTAGTATTACTCTAACTAAAGTGAATAATGTGATAAAAGAGGAATTGTGTGAGAAAGAGGAGGTTGAGAGTTAATGAAATTAATGAAATATTTAAAAGGTTTCACATTACCATTGATATTTTTAGTAATTATATTAGGTGTTCGGGTTGTAGCAGAATTAGAATTACCTACTTATACTAGTAATATCGTTGATATTGGAATTCAACAAAAGGGTATTAAAGATGCTGTACCGAATAAAATTAGTGAGAAATCATTAAATACATTAGAACTTTTCATGACAGATGATGAAGTGAAAAAAGTTAAAAATAACTATAAGAAAGATGGAAATATTTATAATCTAAATAATATTTCTGATGATGTTCGCAATGAATTAAATGATATTTTTAAAGAAACTATGACAGTTGTTCTTGGTGCAAAAAAACAAAATACAGATTTGACTCAGCTAGAACAAGGAGTAAAATTAGGGGCTGTAGATAAAAATACACTAGTTGAACAAAGAAAAAAAACAGTTTCTAGTTTAGGTAACGCATCTGATATGATGTTAAAACAAGCAGGAATTTCTTTTGTAAAAGAAGAATACAATGAAGTAGGAATTAATACAAACGAGATTAGAAATTCATACTTAAAAGAAGTTGGACTAATGATGATTTTTGTGACATTTGTTTCTGGGCTTGGAAGTATTATCTCAAACTTTATTTCAAGTCGTATAGCATCTAGGGTGGCATTTAATCTACGTGAAAAACTTTATAATAAAGTGTTGTCATTTTCAAAACAAGATATTGATAAATTTTCAACTGCATCGTTAATTACCCGCAGTACAAATGATATTCAACAAATACAAAATGCTTTAAATATGTTTTTATTTATCGCGTTTTACGCGCCGATGATGGCACTTTGGGGAATTTATAAAGTTACTCAAACTGATACCGGTATGACTTGGATTATTGCAGTAGGTGTTGGTTTATTAGGGTTATTACTAGGAATAATTACATTTTTAGTAATGCCGAAATTTAAAATAATGCAAAAACTAGTTGATAGGGTCAATCTTGTAACTCGTGAACTTTTAACAGGTATTTCAGTTATTCGAGTATTTGGTCGCGAAAAGCATGAAGAAGAACGCTTTGATAAAGAAAATGTAATTTTAAGAAATAATCAACTTTTTGTTAATAGAACTATGTCTGCACTATTTCCTGCGATTATGTTAATTATGAATGGTATTTCATTACTTATAATCTGGGTTGGTGGAAAAAATATTGATGCAGGAAGTATTCAAGTTGGCGATATGATGGCGTTTATAACATATACTATGCAAATAGTTATGTCGTTTCTATTTTTTACATTCTTAATGATGCAATTACCTCGTGCCGAAGTAGCTGCTAGTCGTATAGATGAAGTATTGGGAACAGATATAACAGTCTTAGATAATGAGAATATTCAAGATGATAAGCTTAGTAGTGTACATGGTACTTTAAAATTTGAAGATGTTAGCTTTACATTTGATGGAGCAGATAGCCCAGTATTAAGTAATATTACTTTTGAAGCGGAAGCAGGAAAAACAACAGCAATCATTGGAAGTACAGGTAGTGGTAAATCTACATTATTACATTTAATACCACGTTATTTTGACGCTACAAAAGGTAGAATTACTATTGACGGTGTTGATATTCGTGATGTAAGTATGAATAAATTACGTAATCTATTAGGATTTGTTCCTCAAAAAGGTGTCTTATTTAGCGGTACTATAGAGAGTAATATAAAATTTGGTGATGAAAATATTACTGATGAAGAGATGAAAACTGCTGCAGAAATTGCACAAGCTACAGAGTTTATTCTTGCTAAAGAAGAAAAATACAATAGTGAAATTTCACAAGGTGGTTCAAATGTTTCGGGTGGACAAAAACAACGTTTATCTATTGCACGTGCTTTAGCAAAAAATCCTAAAATTCTTCTTTTTGATGATAGTTTTTCTGCACTTGATTATAAAACAGATGTTCAATTAAGAAAAACTTTGAAAGAAAAAATGAAGGATACAACAACAATTATTGTTGCTCAGCGTATAGCAACGATTCTACATGCTGATAAAATTATTGTTATGAATGAGGGGCGTGTTGTAGGAGAAGGTAAACATAAGGAATTATTACGCAGTTGCCCAACCTATTTAGAAATTGCGGAAAGTCAACTTAGTGAAGAAGAATTAGTGAAAGGAGGGAATACTCATGAGTAAAATGAAAAAACAAAAACGTTCAGATGATTTTGCGAAAACATTAAAACGTATTATAAAATTAATGTTTAAAAAGTACATGATTTCGAGTATATTGGTAGTTTTATTCGCCTTAATAAGTACTGTGTTTGGTATAGTAGGTCCTAAAATTATGGGGCAAGCTACAACAAAGCTTTTTGAGGGATTAGTAGCCAAAATTAATAATACTGGTGGAATTGATTTTGAAAAAATTGCAGGAATCTTGTTAACAGTACTAGGATTATATGTATTGTCTTCTATGTTTATATTTGTTGAAGGATGGCTTATGAGTAATATCTCTCAACGTCTTACATATGATATAAGAAAAGATATTAGTAAAAAGATTAATACATTACCAATGGAATATTTTGAACAGCGTACAGTTGGTGAAACATTGTCACGTGTAACAAACGATGTTGATACACTTGGGCAATCATTAAACCAAAGTTTTACACAGATTATTGCTAACAGTGCAACAGTTCTTGGGGTACTTGTAATGATGTTTACTATAAGTCCGCTTATGACACTTATAGCAATAGCATTAATACCAATTTCAGGTATTTTATTAGGAATTTTAACAAAAATGAGTCAAAAATATTTCACAGGACAGCAAAAAGCGTTAGCTGATGTTAATGGACAAGTAGAAGAAAGTTATGCTGGACAAAATATTATTGTAGCATTTAATCATAAGGATAAAAGTATAAAAAAATTTAATAAAAAAAATTCTGATCTATATACATCTTCATGGAAGGCAAATTTCTTATCTGGTCTTATGTTTCCGGTAATTAATTTTGTAGGAAATTTAGGATATGTAGGAATAGTATTTTCAGGGGGATTATTGGTTGCAAAAGGCACAATTGGTGTAGGGGATATCCAAGCGTTTATTCAATACATACGTAATTTTACTCATCCAATAGGGCAAATCGCTCAGTCTATGACAGAAATACAAAAAATGGCTGCAGCAGGAGCGAGAGTTTTCGAATTTTTAGATGCTGAAGATGAGGTACCAGTGGAAAGTTCACAAAAAATAGTTAATAAAGAAGGTAATGTAGTATTTGATCATGTTAAATTTGGATATGTTGAAGATCAAATTATTATTAAAAACTTCACTAGTGATGTGAAAAAAGGTGAGATGATTGCAATAGTTGGTCCGACAGGAGCAGGTAAAACTACTATGGTCAAATTGCTTATGAGATTTTATGATATCAATGGAGGCAAAATCTCTATAGATGGTCGTGATATTACATCTTTAAGTCGAGAAGAATTGCGTTCATATTTTACAATGGTTCTTCAAGATACTTGGTTATTTAGAGGAACGATTATGGAGAATATTCGATATGGGCGTTTAGATGCTACTGATGAAGAAGTTATAGAAGCTGCAAAAGCTGCACATATTCACCATTTCATTAAGACTTTACCTGGTGGCTATGATATGGAACTTAATGAAGAAGCATCAAATATTTCTCAAGGGCAAAAACAATTATTGACAATTGCACGTGCAATTCTTGCTAATAAACCAATCTTAATTCTTGATGAGGCAACATCAAGTGTTGATACACGAACAGAAGTATTAATTCAAAAAGCGATGAATAAACTGATGGAAGGACGTACAACATTTGTAATTGCACATCGTCTATCAACGATTAGAAATGCGGATAAGATACTTGTTCTTAAAGATGGCGACATTATTGAACAAGGTAATCATAATGAACTTTTGGCTCAAAAAGGATTTTATTCAGAATTATATCAAAGTCAATTTGCAGAATAATAAAGAGCATCTAGAGATTAGTCTCTAGATGCTCGTTAATTTTATTTTGTTGACAATATATGATAAATGAATTATAATTATCTCATATTCGAGATAATTATATAAAGTTTTTTAATAGGAGTACGAGTATGGATAATGAATTTAAAGTTGTTATAGGAATTATGAGAGCAAGTAATTTATTGGTAGATGATTTAAAGAAGACTTTAAAAAATTATCCGATAAATGCGACTGAATTTTCTGTAATGGAATTTTTGTATAGCAAAGGAGAAAAAAGTATTCAAGAAATACGAGATAGAATTTTACTTGCCAGTGGTAGTGCTACATATGTCGTAGATAACTTAGAAAGAAAAGAATATGTTAGAAGAATAGTTAATCAGAACGATAGAAGGATAACATATATAAAATTAACTCAAGCAGGGAAAGATTTAATTAACGATATTTTTCCAACGCACAAAAAAAATACTAAAGAGATTTTTAATGATTTGACTAATGAGGAGTTAATTACATTAAAAGAAATATTAAAGAAAATTAATTAAAGGTCAATACCTTTTTTTTAAAAAATAATATCTTGAAATCGAGATTATATAGGAGGATACAATGATAGAGTTAGGAATTAGTACATTTGGTGAAACAACAGAAATAGAAGGGACAGGAATAGTACCTTCGCACGATGAACGCATTAGAGATATGATAGAGGAAATGAAATTAGCAGATGAAGTAGGTTTAGATATTTATGCAATAGGGGAGCATCATAGAGAAGATTTTGCAGTTTCGGCACCTGAAATATTACTGGCAGCAGGAGCAGTAGTTACAAAAAATATAAAATTAAGTTCTGCTGTAACGGTGTTATCATCTGCTGATCCTGTAAGAGTGTATCAACAGTACTCAACAATCGATGCTATTTCAGATGGGAGAGCGGAAATTATGGTAGGTCGAGGATCTTTTACAGAATCATTTCCATTGTTTGGTTATGATCTAGCTGATTATGAGGAATTGTTTGATGAAAAACTAGAGATGTTGGAGCAAATTAAAGATAAAGAAGTATTAACATGGAAAGGGAAGCATACACAAAGTATTAATAATAAGGGAGTATATCCGAGAAGTGTTCAAGAAGATATCCCTATTTGGGTAGCAACGGGTGGGAACACAGAATCCACTATTAAAATTGCTAAAAAAGGCTTACCAATAGCGTATGCAATAATTGGAGGACAATATAAATCTTTCAAAAGATTAATCGATTATTATAAAACTATAGGAAGAAATTCTGGTTTTGATGAAAAAAGTTTAAAAGTTGCTTCACATTCATGGGGATTTATAGCAGAAACTGATGAAGAGGCGATTAAAAAATATTTTCATCCAACAAAACAAGTTGTGGATGCAATTTCGAAAGATAGACCGTTTTGGAGACCACTTACTTTTGAACAGTACTTAAATAGTGTTGGTCCAGAGGGAGCTATGTTAGTAGGTAGTCCGGAGACGGTAGCTAATAAACTTATTGATATGATAGAAACGTTGGGATTAGATAGATTTATGTTACATCTTCCACTTGGCTCTATGCCGCATGAAGATATAATGAAAGCTATAAAATTATTTGGTGAAGAAGTAGCACCAAAGGTTAGAGAATATTTTAAAAATAAAATTAGAAATTAGAAAAAATATACTGTTAGTAAAATATTATTAAATATTTGAGAGTACTTCTTAAACATTAATTCATCTAGTTATTTATATTTATGGTATAATAGAAAGTAATAAAAAATGGAGTATATTATAGATGATTTTAAATAAATATAAATATTTACTTTTTGATTTAGATGATACATTATTAGATTTTCAGCAAGCACAAGAATTAGCTTTTAAAAAATTATTAGAAGATGAACGTATAGAATATAGTTATAAATTATTTGAAAAGTATGAAGAAATAAATAAGGCTCTTTGGCGTCGCTTTGAAAAAGGAGAATTGGCTAATACAGAAGTTACGAGTCAACGTTTTATTCAATTTTTTGAGTTGTTTAATAAAAGTGTAGATGGACGTGAAACAGATATTCGCTTTAGATCTTATTTAGCAGAAGGGAACCAACTGTTTGAGGGGATAGTAGATATGCTGGATAGACTACGCAAAACACACAAATTATATGTTGCTTCAAATGGAATAGGAGTTACTCAGCACACGCGGCTAAAAAATAATGATTTGAATAAGTATTTTGAAAAGATTTTTATTTCAGAAGAATTAGGTAGTAAAAAGCCGGATAGGGAGTTCTTTGAAAAAATTTTTGTCGAAGTAGGCGTTGAAAATAAAGGAGAAGTATTAATGATTGGAGATACTTTGACCTCAGATATATTAGGTGCTAACAATATAGGAATAGATAGCTGTTTAATTGATATTCATAATGTGGAAAATAGTGAGATAATACCAACATATAAAATTAATAAAACTATAGATATATTAGAATTATAAAATTAATATAAAAATAAGGAGCGAATCTTATTTCAAGATACGCTCTTTTTGTTATTAATGTTTATTAAAAGAAGTATTTTCTAATGCAACAAAACAGTGTTCTATTCCATATTCTTTTTCTAATAGTATTTTTATATTTTCGACAATAGTGTAGTCTTTATTTATGCTATATTCATTTAAAAGTATGTGCATAGCAGCATTTGTTTCGTTTGTATCAGTATGCCAAATATGGAATTCATGTATATTAGCAACACCTTCTATTTCAGCGATTTTTTCATAGATTTCAGTAGTATTTAAAGTAGTTCCTTCCATCAAAATAATATAAGAAGAACGAGTGATTTTAAAACCACCTCTAAAAAGAATAATTGTTATAATTATACTCATAATTATATCGACAACGATATAACCTGTAAAATATATTATTGTTGAAGAAATAATAATACCTACAGAACTAATTAAGTCTCCTAAAAAATGCCATAAAGCACTTTGGATATTTAGGTTATCTTCTTTTTCTAAACTTTTAGTTAGAATAATAGTTATAACTATATTAAAAAGTAGACCTACAGTAGAAATCATCAACATAGTTTTAAAATCAATATCTCTAGGATTATATAATCTCATAATTGCTTCATAAAGAAGATAAATAGAAATTATAATAAGAGCTAGACCATTTAGAAATGCAGCGATTACCTCTAGTCTAACAAAACCAAAGGTATAATGCTTATTCGGTTTTTTAGCACTATAAATAAGGGCGATTAAGCTGAAACCAAGAGCAGCAACATCGGAGAACATGTGAAAAGAATCTCCTAGTAGCGCAAGTGAATTAGAAATTATGCCACCTATATATTCTAGTAGAGCGAATCCAGTAGTTAATATCAAAGACGTATAAAGTATTTTTTTAGAATATTGTTGTATTTTATAATGTTTTTTATGATGAAAATTAGATGTAATCATAATACCTCCTTTGTGTTCCTATAGTATTATAGACAAAATAATATATTATTGCAATAAAATGCGAATGATACTAATTATTAGTATAAAGCGATGTGAAATGTAATAAACTTAATTAAATATATAGAGCTTAGTGTTGATTTTTGTATTTTGCTTTGATAAAATTAATAGTAATAAAAGATAGAAGGTGAGATAGCTATGAGAATTTTGTGTATTGGAGATAGTAATACTTGGGGGTATACGCCAGAAACTGGTGTAAGAATGGAGAAAAGATGGACAAAATTGTTAGAAGAATATCGTCCAGATGATAAAATAATAGAAGAAGCAATGAATGGTAGAACAGTTACTGCAAAAGATACGATTGTTCCAGTTCGTTGTGGAATTGATACCTTACCAATTTTAATGTTAAGTCATGTTCCAGTTGATTTAGTAATAATTATGTTGGGAACAAATGATTTGAAAAAACAATTTAATCCAAGTGCAAAACATTTGGCTTTAGGAATAGAGCAATTTATTAAATATATTAGAAATCCACATCTGGTAGAAAACTATAAAATTCCTAAAATTTTAATTGTATCACCAGTTCCGCTACGTGATGAAATTGTTGAGCGTCAAAGTCTATTTGGTGAATTTGATGAAAATAGTTTAAAACAATCTAAATTTTTAGCACAAACATATAAAGATGTTAGCGATAAATATGAAGTAGATTTTTTAAATGCAGGGCGCGTAGCAGAAGCATCATCAATAGATTGTCTTCATTTAGATGAAAAAAATCACGAAAAACTTGCTAAATATATAGCAAGCAAGATATCTGAAATATTAGATTATGAGGAAGCAAGATAATAAAATAAAAAACTCGAACTTGATAATTTTTTATCAAGTTCGAGTTTTCTTATATTGCTTGTAGGAAATATATCCTATGTAATAACCAAATAAAGTAATTAGAAAGAACAATAAGTTAATTTTTCCAAGTATAATATAGTTTGTTATAATTGTAGAAAAAATAATAAAATATGTTCCAAGTATAAATGTATTGCCTGATTGTTTTCTTAAAGTTATATCAATTAAATTTATAATGTAACTATATATTAATACAAAACTAATAATAAATAAGCAAGATATAATAATAGTTAAGTTAGACATATTGGTTAACATTGTTAAATTATTTAATATAATAAAACTACTTAATATTAAAGTTAGTTGAGTTATTCTTGAAACTAAACTATTAAAATTTATATCTTTCACGTGCACACTTCTTGAAATAAAACTAGGAAAAAGCTGACTCACAGTAAAAGCTAAAAATATAAACCAATAGGCATAATTTATAAAAATAAGACCAAGTAATAGAGCTAAAGTACGCCCTGTGTGAATATAACAAAAAGGTTCTGTTAATTTTTTCATAATAAGTTGTTTTTTATCTGTTAGAATATATTCGGTTATATGCTGAACGCTAAAAATTACGCTAATTAAAATAAGTGTAGCTAATAAATATTTTATGTTAAAATTATTATTTGTTAACAATAGTAATAAAGCAATTATTTGTAATACAATAAATATTATATTTATATAGGAATTTTTTCCATATCTGTTAAGATGAACAATTTCTATAGTCCAACAATTAAGAAAAATCATAAATATAATAATTAAGTGGATAATATTTTTGAAATACCCTCCATCTTCAATATAGAAATTTAATATTTTGATGAAACTTATTGAAAAAACAATATCAAATAAAAGATTAAATATACCTTGTTTACTGAATAAAGAACAATTCATAAATTCCCTTTCTAGATTAATTTTTTATAATATAACTAATATTTTATCATAAAAATAGGAAGAAGTAATCTTATTTTAAATTACTTCTTCTCATATATTATAATTATTTTTTTAATTTATAATGGAAGTCTTTGAAGAAAAGAAGACCAATAAGTGTTAGAAGTACACCTCCCATTGCTAAAGTAAATTGAGCGATTAAGGTACTAACTAAAATGTAGCTACCACCTATAATTGCGATAAGTGGAACTAAAGGATAAAGTGGAACTTTGTATGGTCTCACTAAGTCAGGTTCTTTTTTACGAAGAATAAATACTGCGATAAAAGTGGCCACAAAGAAAAACCAAATTGTAAATAATAAAAAGTCTGTTAAAGTGTCGAATTGACCTGTGAAAATCATTATAATTGCTATACCTAAAAGTAGGAATGCAGAATAATGAGGTATTGCGAATTTATTTAATTTAGTCCAAGTATTTTTAAATGGTATTTGATCTTTTATGGCCATTGCGTATGGAACACGAATACCAGTCATTGTGTAACCATTTAATGTTCCATAAACACTAATTAAAATTCCAATAGTGATAATTTTACCACCGACACCACCAAATAATAAAACTGCAATTTCACTTGCTGCTTTTTGGTTTCCAGAAATTTGTTCCATTGGCATAGTCATTAAGTAAGCTGTATTGATAAGTAAATATACAATCATAACTAAAGATAGACCTAAGAAAATTGCTCGAGGTAGATCACGTCTAGGATTTTTCATTTCTCCAGCAATATTACCAACTGCAATCCATCCATCATAAGCATACATTGTTGCAAGAAGGGCAGAGCCTAAAGCAGTAAATGAATTATCATTAGAAAATGTAGAAGAATTTGGGAATAATTCTACAGTATGAGGATTTGCTTGGAATAATCCGAAAATAACAATTGCAAAAATTGGGATAAGTTTACAAAAAGTAGCAACTGTTTGTACTATTCCACCTGTTTTACCTCCAAGTAAATTTAAACAAGTTACAGATAACGCTACTGCAATTGCAATAGGAATATTGTAAATTTTATCCAATTGAAATAAATTTACACATTGAGTTGCAAAAATAATAGCTGCAGCTGCCATACTTGCTGGAAAGTAAATAACAGTTTGAGCCCAACCTAATAAATATGAAAATTGGCGTCCATATGCGCGTTCAATCCACACAATCATCCCTCCAGTTTCGGGAATTGCAGCAGCGAGTTCAGCAACAGTCAGACCTGCACAAATTGTAATAATTCCTCCTAAAACCCATGCAATCATACCTAAACTAACATTTCCGGTAGTTTTATATATAATGGCAGCTTTAAAAAACACTCCAGATCCAATTACAATTCCAATTACTGTTGAAAATGCAGGGAGAAATCCAATATTTCTTTTTAAATTATTCATACTAATCTCCTTTTGCTATATAGACTTGCTGAAATAGCTCAAATAAATATTTATCGATGGAAGCTCTAGTGAGGCTTATTACGATAAAATATTGAAACTGCTTTCATGCATATTTATTATAACTTATTTATGCTAACTTAACAATAGTAAATTGTAAAATTATCTAACATAAATTTGACAATTAATAACAAATAAAATTACAACATTTTAAAAAAATAAATATAACGTAAGAAAAAATAAAAAAATATAATTAAAGATTTCACAAAACAAATTAAAATATGATATAATAAAATGTATGTGAAAAAATACTAGATTTATTGTACTAGAGAGGAAATAAACATGACAGAAGAAATTAAAGTTGATGTGCAAGAACTTAATGATCAAATGCTTGTGCGTCGTGAAAAAATGGAAGCAATGCGTGAAGCAGGTTTAGATCCGTTTGGGACTAAATTCAAAAGAACTCATCTTTCAAGTGAAATAGTAGCAGAATTTGATAAATATTCTAAAGAGGAATTAGAAGAAAAAAATGTTTCTGTGACAATCGCAGGACGAATTATGACAAAACGTGGAAAAGGTAAAGCAGGTTTTGCTCATGTTCAGGATTTAGGTGGACAAATTCAAATCTATGTTCGTCAAGACAGAGTTGGAGATTCTTATGAATATTTCAAAACATTAGACTTGGGGGATATTGTTGGAGTAACGGGTGTTCTTTTCAAAACAAATGTTGGAGAATTATCTGTAAAAGCTGATAAATTCGTAATCTTAACAAAAGCTTTACGTCCACTTCCAGACAAATTCCATGGACTTAAAGATGTAGAAGAGCGTTATAGAAGAAGATATGTAGATTTAATTATGAATGAAGAGAGTAAAGAAACTTTTATTATGCGCTCAAAAATTATTCAAATTATGCGTAGTTACTTAAATGACCGTGGTTACTTAGAAGTAGAAACGCCTATGATGCACTCAGTTGCGGGTGGAGCTGCGGCTCGCCCATTTGTTACACACCATAATGCTTTGGATATGCAATTATTTATGCGTATTGCGCTTGAATTACCTCTTAAACGTCTTATCGTTGGAGGCTTAGAAAAAGTTTATGAAATTGGTCGTGCATTCAGAAATGAAGGTGTTTCAACACGTCATAATCCAGAATTTACTATGATTGAATTGTATGAAGCGTATGCAGACTTCAATGACATTATGGATTTAACAGAATCTATGATTGCATATATTTGTAATGAAATTCATGGAACTACAAAAATTATGTACGGAGAAGATGAAATAGATTTAACTCCAAAATGGCGTCGTGTTCATATGGTAGATGCGATTAAAGAAGTAACAGGTGTCGATTTTTGGAAAGAAATAACAGATGAAGAAGCTCATGTTTTAGCAAAAGAACACAATGTACCTGTTCGTAAAGATATGAAAGTTGGTCATATTATTAACGAATTCTTTGAAACTTTTGTAGAAGAAACATTAGTACAACCAACATTTGTTTATGGACATCCAGTAGAAGTATCACCACTTGCAAAAACAAATCCTGAAGATACTAGATTTACTGATCGTTTTGAATTGTTCATCGTTCGTAGAGAACATGCGAATGCATTTAGTGAATTAAATGACCCAATTGATCAAAAAGAACGTTTCTTAGCTCAAATGGATGAAAAAGATGCTGGGAATGAAGAAGTTTATGAAATGGATGAAGATTTCGTAGAATCATTAGAATACGGTATGCCACCAACAGGCGGATTAGGTATCGGAATTGATAGATTAGTAATGTTACTGACTAACTCAGCTTCAATCCGTGATGTACTGCTGTTCCCATACATGAAGCACAAATAAGAAATTAAAGAAAAGAATAGGGGGAGGAATCTCCCTATTTTTTAAAAAAGAAAAAGGAGAATAACATGGCAAGCTTTTTTAAAAAATTAAAGGAAAAATTTTCTGCTAAAGAAGAGCTAAATGAAGAACTAATTTCGCTTGATGAATATGAAGAATTTGTCGAGACCCAGTTAGTAACAGAAAAATTTAAAAAAGGTTTGAAAAAATCACGAGATAGTTTTTCTAATGCACTTAATAATTTGATAAGTTCATATAGAGAAATTAATGAAGAGTTTTTTGAAGATTTAGAAGAATTATTAATTCAATCAGATGTTAGTTATAACACGGTATTAGAGTTAGTGGATTATTTAAAAGAAGAATCACAACGAAGAAATTTAAAAGAACCAAGTGAACTTCAAGAGATGATTATAGAAAAATTGGTTGATATCTACATGGAGGGGACAGTTAAAGCGGATTTAAATTACGCTCCAGAAAAAGAACTATCAGTGTTTCTGTTTGTAGGCGTAAATGGTGTTGGGAAAACTACTTCTATTGGAAAGTTAGCTCATAACTTAAAAAAAGAAGGGAAAAAGGTTTTAATAGCTGCAGGAGATACATTTAGAGCAGGAGCTATTGACCAACTTGATGTTTGGGCTAAACGAAGTGGAGCTGATATTGTAAAATCACATGAAGGTGCAGATTCTGCAGCAATTATTTTTGATGCTATTCAATCTGCAAAAGCTAAAGGATATGATGTATTGCTTTGTGATACAGCTGGACGTTTGCAAAATAAAGATTACTTAATGAAAGAACTAGAAAAGATAGTTAGAGTAATAAAAAGAGAAGTTCCAGAAGGACCACATGAGGTGCTTTTAACAATAGATGCAACTACAGGGCAGAATGGTATACTTCAGGCTAAAACATTTAAAGAAGTAAGTGATGTTACAGGTGTAATTCTTACAAAGTTAGATGGTACAGCAAAAGGTGGTATAGTTATAGCTATTAAAAAAGAACTAGGGATTCCTGTAAAATTAGTAGGTCTTGGAGAAAATATTGATGATTTAGAAGTATTTGATCCAGAACAATATATATATGGGCTGTTTTATAAAGAAAAAACAGAAGAGCAGGAATAAAATAGGTAGAGGTAGTGTTGTAGAAAAAAGCACTGCCTCTTTTTACTGTGGTAGAACATTTTTAAATTAATTACATATTATGTTTTAAAATCATTGAAATATAGGTAGGAAAAGTATATAATAGATATATTAAAGAGGTATTATGTATGGAGGATTATAATGGGATTTTTATCAAAATTATTTGGAAAACAAGAAGTTAAAACAGAAGAGTTAGTATTAAACTCTTATATGAAGGGGAAAGTAGTAGATATTACAGAAGTACCAGATCCAGTATTTGCTCAAAAGATGATGGGCGATGGATTTGCAATTATTCCTGAAGAAGGTAAATTGATATCACCAGTAGCTGGAGAAATAATACAAGTATTTCCTACAAAACACGCTTTCGGTATTAAAGCAGGCGAAGTAGAATTACTTATTCACGTTGGGTTAGAAACAGTATCTATGAAAGGTGAAGGGTTTGATGTTAAAGTTTCTGCTGGAGATAGAGTAGAAGTAGGTCAAACTTTATTGACATATGATTTAGAGCTAGTAAAAGAAAAAGCGAAGGATGTAATTACTCCTTGTGTAGTAACGAACATGGATGCGATTGAGAGCATTAATGTTTTAAAATTAAATGAAAATGTTGATTTTTCACAAGAAGTAGCAAGCGTAAAACTTAAATAGACTAGGTCTATTTAAGTTTTACTATTAATGTAGAAATTATGAATGATAAAAAATTTTGGAAAATTATTTATTTATATATAACAAAGTATAACTACAATATTTTACACTATCGTCCAGAGAAAAAAGATGTTTGGCTTATTGATGAAAATAATGAGTTAGTAAGGTTCATATATAGCGATAGTTTTAAATCTTCAGAAATAGATAGTATTGTTGCTAATATTATAAGAAACGAAGAAAGACTAAAAAAAATGTTTAAGTTAAATTGTTTGAAAATTAAAATTTTGTATGTTTCTCCAGACTTTGACAATGCTGTAGTTGATTACAAAAAATATAGAATTTCTTCAAGTTTAATGATAGAAAGAATGCTATATAATGATAAGAATAGAAAATTATTCATTAGAGAAGCAGACGTTAAGTTTATAGATAATACGCCAGATACGCTTCGATATAAAAATAGAGTCGTAGAACTATATAAAAGGCAAACATTAGACAAAAATATTTTAGATATAAAGTATGCGGGTATAGCAATTTTTTATTTAGTATTATTTATTCTGAATTATTTGATGATTTATTTTTCTAATAAACAAGTTTCTATATACCAGTATTTAAACTATAATTATCAAAAAATGATAAGTGGACAGTTTTACCGCTTTTTCACAAGTGTTTTTGTGATAGAAACTGTACAGAGTTTAATTGTGATATTACTTGCATTGCTATCAACAGCGATATTGTTTAATAAAACATTGAATATTGTTAAATCAATTAGCATATTGCTAACTATATCGTTATTTTTTAGTTTATTTTTAATTTTTGGATATTCTGGTAATTTAGATATAGCATTAGTATCGAACTTCGGGCTGCTAGGATCGATATTTATAAGCCAACTTACGAAGAAAAATGATAATCTTAAATTCTTATATATTGGAAGTTTATCTATTGTATATTTGATCGGAGCTGTTATATTTTTTGATACAGCATTGACTATATATATATTTGCCTTTATACTAGGTGTTTTTATACAGCTTTTCTTAGAAAAGAAAAAGAATATGTACATATTGGTATCAAGTATTATTATAATAGTTGTTTTTGGCTTTGTAGTTTTATTTACAGGTCTTAATACAAAAGGGTTAATAAATAATTATCGAGTGAATAAAGTTGAACAAAGATTACTTAAACACCATTCAGATGAAGATATTTTCAGTCTGGAAAAAGAACTGACTTCAAATAATAAATCTGTGTTGACGTATTATGAGCTAGGTATAATTAAGATGATGACATCATCTAAGCAAGATGCTAAGAAAGTTTTCTTAGAAGGAATAAATTTTGATAATACATTTGCACCTATGTATTATAATTTAGCTTTAATAGAGCGCCAAGAAGGAAATTATAGTAAAAGTAAAGAATATGCTCAAAAAGCTTATGATTTAGAAAAAGTAGAAAAATATAAAAATTTGGTTGATGAGTTGAATAATGATTAAAAGAGGTAGCTTCATGAAAAATTTTTATGATTTACAGCAATTTTTAAAAACTTTTGGTATAATAATATACATGAAGGATAGAAAACATACGCTTAGTATGGTAGAATATGAAGTAAGAGAATTACGACGTATAGAATTAATTTCCAAAGAAGAGTTTTTGAGAGCCATGCTAATAATAAAACAGGAATTTAATTATGAGTTATCAAAAGGATAGGTGAGAGAGATTGGAAAATAGTCTTATATTTATTAAGGTAAGAAAAAGAATAGAAGAAGATGTTATGCAAATTGAGGATATGATTAACGCTTGTTTAGCAATAAAAGGTCAGAAAAAATGTCCGCTTTATCAAGATGTAATAGATACTCAAATTTATGGACTAACAAAAGAGATCAACCTAGCAGTAGAGATAGGATGTATGTCTTATAAAAAAGGGCGCGATATTTTAGCAAGCTTAGAAGAAAAAACAAGTGCTATGTATTCAAGTGTTGATTTAGAGAGTAAAGCGAATTAGGCATGATTAGAGAAATAAGAAAATCTATAAAGCATGAACGTAGACATGTAAGAGTTGACTGGATGGTTGCCTTAACTTTGTTAATATTGCTAATATTTAGCTGTATTATGGTTTATAGTGCTAGTATGATTGGTAATAAATATGGGACGTTTACATCTTCTGTTCCAGTAGAAGCAAGTTATTTTCTTAAAAGACAGGCTGCTTGGGCTGTTTTGTCTTATGTAACATTTTTATTTTTTAGTGTAGCAATTCCACATGAGTTTTTTAAAAATAAAAAGTTATTGCAATATGGCTTTTGGGGTATGTTAATTTTACTTGTTATTCCATTATTACTACCCGCCATAAATGGTGCTCGTTCGTGGATTCGGTTAGGAGCGCTTAGTTTTCAACCGTCTACTTTGGCTCAGCTATTCATTATAATATATATGGCGTTTATATTAGAAACTAGAAAAGTAAAACTTCGTCAACTGTGTACCAGTAGTGAGCTATTTAGTATTTTTAGTATACCTTTAATTTTGATTGCTGTAATTGCATTGCAAAATGATACAGGGATGATTTTAATTACTTTATCGGTTATAGGAATAATGACATTATGTTCTAATATACATTTTAAAAATATAAAAAAAATACTTACTCTTGCAATAATAGGGGTAGCACTTCTTATTATGTATTTGCTTATCAAGGCAAGTTTTTCTAATGGAACTTCTTATAGAACAAATCGTCTAAAAGTATTTTTAAATCCTTTTTCAGAAAATTTAAGTGCAGCTGCTGATCAAGTTATTAACTCATATATAGCTTTTGGAAATGGGGGCTTAGTAGGAAGAGGATTAGGAAACTCTATTCAAAAGTTAGGATATTTACCAGAAGCACATACTGACTTTATATTGGCTATTATCGCAGAAGAATTAGGTCTTATTGGAGTTCTATTTGTAATAGCGTTACTGGGGATTCTTATAGGAAAAGTCATTTTTGCAGGTACTAAATCAAAAAATACATTTTCAGCAATGTATGCACTTGGGTTTGCTAGCTTATTAATAGTCCAAGCTGTTGTAAATATTGGTGGTGTAACAGCCTCAATACCTATGACAGGTGTACCATTACCTTTTATAAGTAATGGGGGTAGTTCACTACTTATTTTGAGTGTGGGATTAGGAATAGCGACAAATGTTCTATCACATGTAAAATATTTAAGAGAGCAAAAATAAAGTAAATAGAGATAAAGTTCGACTTTATCTCTATTTTTTAATAAAAAGAATGGATAAACTTGCGAAGTTATCTTATTCAAGCTATAATAGTAAAGGTAACTTTTAAAGGAGATATTACATGAAATTAGAACAATTTGATTTTTATTTACCAGAGGAATTGATTGCGCAGACCCCTCTGTTAAAAAGAGATACTAGTAAATTACTTTGTATTGATAAAAAAGAAAACAATTATGAGCATAAAATTTTTTCAGATATTATAGATTATTTTGAAGCAGGCGATACCTTAGTACTTAATAATACAAGAGTAATGCCAGCACGTCTGTATGGACAAAAAAAGGATACAGGTGCAGCGATAGAAGTATTATTATTAAAAAATGAAGTCGATAATATTTGGGAATGTCTAGTAAAACCAGCAAAAAGAATAAAAATAGGAAGTGTAGTTTCATTTGCTGATGGAATTATGGAGGCAATATGCACAAGAGTACTTGATGATGGTTTTAGATATTTTGAATTCAAATACGAGGGTATTTTTCAAGAACGTTTGGATGAGCTTGGTACGATGCCATTACCTCCATATATAAAGGAAAGATTGGTTGATAAAGAAAGATATCAAACAGTATATTCGAAGGAAGTAGGTAGTTCAGCAGCGCCAACAGCAGGATTGCACTTTACTAATGAATTGTTAGACAAAATTAAGGCTAAAGGAGTTAATGTCACATACCTAACTTTACACGTTGGGCTTGGAACATTTAGACCAGTTGCTGTCGAAAATATAGAAGAACATGATATGCATTCTGAATATTATACATTAGATGAAAAAACTGCAGAGATTATTAATAAAACAAAAGAAAATAACGGAAGAATTTTTTCTGTTGGAACAACAACTACTAGAACACTAGAAACAATTGCTAGGGATAATAATGGTAAAATAGTAGCTGCATCTGGTTGGACAAATATTTTTATTTATCCAGGTTTTAAATTTAAATGTGTAGATGGACTTATTACGAATTTCCATTTGCCAAAATCTTCGTTAATAATGCTTGTAAGTGCATTTTATGAAAGAGAAAAGATTTTAGATTTGTATAAAATAGCAGTAGAAAACAAATATCGCTTTTTTAGCTTTGGTGATGCGATGATAATAGTTTAAGAAAGGAAGTTATTAAAAGATGAGAGATGTAAAAGAAAATGCAGTTTGGTACGAACATATCAAGACGTGCAAACAATCTGGTGCAAGACTAGGGATAGTGCATACGCCGCATGGTAGTTTTGAAACACCAGTATTTATGCCAGTAGGAACGCAAGCAACTGTAAAAACTATGGCACCTGAGGAAGTAAAAGATATGGGGGCAGATATAATTCTATCTAATACATATCATTTATGGTTAAGACCAGGAGAAAAAATTGTTGAAAAAGCTGGTGGGTTGCATAAATTTATGAATTGGAATGGAAGTATCTTAACTGATTCTGGTGGTTTCCAAGTATTTTCATTAAGTGACTTTAGAAAAATCGAAGAAGAAGGGGTTCACTTCAAAAATCACTTATCAGGGGAAAAGTTATTTTTATCACCAGAAAAGGCTATTCATATCCAAAATTCTTTGGGATCGGATATTATGATGGCATTTGATGAATGTCCAGATTTTAATCATGATTATAAATATATAAGACAATCAGTAGAAAGAACAAGCCGTTGGGCAGAAAGATGTTTAGAAGCGCATAAAAATCCAAAGACGCAGAGTATTTTTGGAATAGTTCAAGGAGCGGGTTTTAATGATTTGCGAGAACAAAGTGCTAAAGATTTAGTTAGTATGGACTTTCCGGGTTATGCCATAGGAGGATTGTCAGTAGGTGAACCTAAGCAAGAAATGTATCGAGTGTTAGAGCATGTGACACCATTACTTCCTGCTAATAAAGCAAGATATCTAATGGGAGTAGGTTCTCCAGATGCATTATTTGAGGGTGTACTAAGAGGAATCGATATGTTTGATTGCGTCTTACCTACACGTATTGCTAGAAATGGTACATGTATGACATCGCAGGGTCGTGTCGTAATAAAAAATGCTAAATATGCAGAAGACTTTACACCATTAGATTCAGAATGTTCTTGTTATTGTTGTAAAAACTATACAAAAGCATACCTTCGTCATTTATTTAAAGCAGATGAAATTTTTGGAGCACGACTTGCAACAACGCATAATATTCATTTTTTAATTAATATGATGAAAGATATTCGTCAGGCAATCATGGAAGATAGATTACTAGATTTTAAAGAAGAATTTTTTGAAAAATATGGGTTAAATGAGAAGAATCCTAAAAATTTCTAAAAATTTATAGTAAATGGTTTATTTTTCTACGTCAATATAGTAGAATAATATAGTAAAGAAATAAATGGAGGTATAACATGCAAGGTTCATACATTAATATATTAATGATTGTGTTTCTTTTTGGATTTATGTATTTCATGATAATAAGACCACAATCTAAAAGAAATAAAGAATTAAAACTTCTTCAAGATTCTTTAAAAGAAGGAGATAGAATTGTTACTTTTGCTGGAATCTATGGAGAAATCATAGAAGTAGGGACACTAACAGTAAAATTAAGAATTGCACCAAAAGTGGAAATTGAATTAGATAGAAATGCTATTCGTAGCCTAGTTTCAAAATAATAAATAAAAAAACTAAGAATAAGAGTTGTCTTATTCTTAGTTTTTTTTTTGAAAAAAAATATTTTATAATATTAGAGTTTTCTTGAGTAAGTAGTATAGTAAGATAATATAAAAATTTATTTTTTGTTTAGATAAAACAATAGGAGTTTATATCGCTATATGTCATTATTGAAAGTAAAGCAAATTTCTCAGTGGAATGAAGAGAGATATTTAATATACATAATATATAAAACATATATAAAACTTCATAAAAAAGAAAACTTTTATATAGCCTTAAATGGTATTTTAAATATTTATTTAATGTTGTAAAAATATAACTTTTATTTTATAATTAGAATATTCTTACTATGTAAATAACTTATCAAGTTAAATTATTTGCATTTGTTAAGAGTGGATTTTTATAAAAATAAAATGTTAAATTTTACAAAAAGAAAGAAAGAAGACAGATGAAGAATTTGGCTTTTTCAAGGAGAAATATATGTTTAAAAAAACAGGTATATTAAAATATGGAATAAAAAAATTAACAGTAGGAATCGCATCAATAACAATAGGTGCAATTATTTTTCTAGGTAGTAATGCGCAAGCAAGTGATAATGAGATTAAAGAACCAGTTAATCCAGTTTCAGTGGAGAAGGTAGATTCTACATTAGCACCTAAGGAAAATAAAAAAGAAAATACAGAAGTTGTTGAAAAGAATAAAAATATAGAAATTACTAAAAATGAAACAGATTCTAATTTAGTAAAAGCTCAAGAAAAACCTAGTACATCAGAAAAAACATTAAATGTTCTTGATAAGCGTACATCTGATGCTGCTAATATTAAAGAATTATTAGTTAATATAATAAAAAATAACGAAAAGACAGTAGAATCAGAAAAAGATAAAGAAGTTATTGTAGAAAATATAAAACCAGGGGTACAGATAATTTCGCGTTTAACTTCTGAGTATGCTGAGGCAATATCAAAAGGATATATTGGACTAGAAGGTGGAAAATATGATAGTTTGATTTATAAAAGTGCTGTGTTAAATCCAGATGGTGATGATGACGGAGATGGTATTTTAAATAAAGATGAACTATATATTTATAAAAAAGATGGAAGGACTTATTTGGGATATGATGTTCATCCAAAATTAGCAGATACTGATGGAGATGGTCAAAACGATAAAGAGGATAAGGATAAACTTATTTGGAATATATCAGCAAGAGATATGGCTTTACTAATGAATCTTGTATATGAAAAAGATGATCAAATAAAAAGTATTTTAGATCCAAATACAAATGTGGCATCGCTTAAGAAAAAAGAATTTCAATTTATGCACAATGAATTGGCACCATACTGGACTGTTAAGAAAACTTTTCACCAAGATAATGGATTAGATGCGGTACTATTTGAAACAAAAGCTAATTATCCATTTTTGAAAAATAGTACAATACAAGTTTTAGCAATTCAAGGAACTAACGTAAAACAATCAGGGGACATGCGTGCAGATGCGGCTTTAGTACTAGGAAATGAATCTAATCAAAGTATAGCGACAAAAGATTTAATAAAAGCATTGAAAAATGATAAAAGTATAACAAATCTTTACATTACAGGGCACTCTTTAGGTGGGTACTTGACACTGCGTGCTACAGCTCAAGCTGAAAAAGATAAAATGGAAGCTTTTAAAGGCTCATATACCTTTAACGCTCCTAAAATTTATTCAGGGTTATTTAATTTCTTTGGTGGTGGAGAAATGAAGAAAGAAAGTGACCTTACAGATAAATTAGCGATATCAGGAAAAATTACTAACTATTATACGGATAATGACAATGTTATCCCAGGATTTTTACAACCCAAATATGTAAAAAGTATAGGGAAAAGTGCGGGTCAACATAGTTCAACATCTTACTTTGAATCAAGGCTAAATTCTCATAAAGATTTTAATTTTGGGAGACGACAAGGTGTAGATGGTGTAGGATATATTGATCCTAATTTGAAAAAATTGAAGATTGTTTCTCCAGAAAAAGGAACACTAAGCTCTACGTTCTTACCAACATTGATAGATAAAAAACCAGTATCTATTATGATGGGGGAGAGCCTTAAGGATAAAGATATCTTTGACAAAATTGATAAAACGAAACTACCGGTGAATATATCATTATCATTATTGGAAAAAGTAGACTTATCAACTTTAGGAAATAAAAATGCTAAGGTAAAAGTTTTATATTTAGATGATAATACAACTAATGAGATTGATGTGCCAGTTTTAGTTAATGAAGCTAACAAAGCGCAATTAAATTCAGTAGTTAATGCCGCACAAAATTTAGTTGATGCTATAGTAGAATTGAATGATAAAACTGAAAAATCAGCTGCATTGTATAAGGAAAGTAAAGAAGTATTGTCTAATAAATTAAAAGATGCTGAAGAGGTTATAAAAGATAAATTAGCATCAATAAATGCCGTAACAGCTATTACTAAAGAAATTGCAAATCTTGGATTAGATTTAATAGAGAAAAGAGATGCATTAGAATTATTGGATTATGCGAAATATGATCCACAATTAAAAGAAAACAAAGTAAATTATGTGAAACAAGGTGAGAACTTAAACTTGTTAGAGGTTATTCAAAAAATAGCAACGACTGGCTTGCCTGCAGAAACAAAATTAGAAGTAGAAAGTATTTCTAATTTTGGTAATATTGGTAGAGTAAATGTCGTTGTAAAAGTTACTTATCCAGACAAAACTATAGATAGAGTAGCAGTACCATATGAAATTTACGTTTCTGAAAATGGAGAAGCGTTAATTCAAGAAAAATTATCTGAGTATATTACTGAAGCAGAAAAATATGCACCAGAACTAATAGCAGATAATATACTAAAAGTAAAACAAGATGAAAAATTATCAATAGATACTATAATAAAATTAGTTCACACTGAAAAATTACCTAAAGATGTAATTTATGAGTTGGGTGAAGAGAAATTAAGCACATTAGGTGAAAACTTTGTTACAGTTAAGGTGGTTTATAGCGATAAAACAGAAGATATTATAAAAGTTCCAGTTTTTGTCTATACAGACTCTAAGGGAGAAGGCGCGATGCAACCAGCATTAGAAGAATATCCAGAAGATAAGATTCCTAGTGATTTATTAATCAATGGTGATGTTCAAGTTGATTTTGGAAATGCTGGATTAAAAGGATTAAACCTTGGTGTAACAGAGATTGATGATGTTAATGTAGTAGAAAATATAAAAGATAAATTAGGAAAAGTAAATTCTGTTAGAATCTTAGATTTGAAGATTTTGAAAAAAGGTCAAGTAGAAAATTTAGAAAAAGAAAGAACAGTTCGTATTGCATTATCAGATTCAGGAGCTAATGATGTGAATGTATATCATGTTCTAGAAAATGGAACATTGGTTAAGCTCGCTTCTAAAATAGTAAATGGCAATATAGAATTTAAAATTAATCATTTTAGTATGTTTGCTGTTGTAAGTAAAGTGGCTAATAGTGTTGTACCAAGTGTAGAATTCACTAGAAACAGTAGCGCTACTGAGCTTGTATTTACTAATGAACAAAGCCCTAAAAATACTACTATCAAAAAATTACCTAATACAGGGCTTGATAGCACAAAAACAACAGGAATAATAGGGATGACACTGTTAGTAGGAGCTGCATTAGTTAGAAAAAAATTAAAATAACCAAATATAATAGTTTTGCGTGCAGCACGACAATATATTAATATAAATTTTAAAGAAGTAATTACTGAGTTTCAAGTAATTACTTCTTTGTAGTTAGTATTTATTTAGAAAAAACATTTTTCCATTCAGAACGTTTTTCTAAGAATTTTTTCGCTTCTTTTTGTGCTCCTTCTAGAGAGTGAGAAGCAGCCCAACCACATTGTACTTCATTGCAAGCTGGAACTTCTGTTGCCACCAGAACATCTTCTAAAGTTTTAGCAAGGGCCTCTTCAATATCTTCATAGCTATCATTATTTATTACAGAAAGATAGAATCCTGTTTGGCAACCCATAGGTCCAAAATCAAGAACATTGTCAAGATGATTTCTAATAAGTTCGGCGATTAAATGTTCAAGTGAATGTAGGCTTGGCATTTTTAGATGTTCCTTATTAGGTTGACAAAATCTAATATCATATTTATAAATTTTATCCCCGTTTTCTCCACTATAAACACCAACAAGGCGAATATAAGGTGCAACTACTTTAGTGTGATCAAGATTGAAACTTTCAACATTCATTTTTTTCTCAGTCATGATATTCTCCATTTCTATTGTTGTTAAAATTATTATACTATATTTAATTAAAATAAAAAAGAAGAAGAGATGAGTTTTGAATTCATCTCTTCAAGTTTATTTAATATTTCTCTATTGGAATTAGTTTGTTCATAATAATTGCTACAATTGCACCGACTGCTATTGGAGAGCCGATTAAATATTGTAGAAATTGTGGTGCACTAGCTTTAAGACCAGCAGGGATAAATAATAATCCGATAGTGAACATTAAAGGAACACCGATAATATATAATTCTCTTTCAGAGAAGTCAAGGTTTTTAACAACTCTAAATCCATTAAGTAGAATAATAATACATACTACTGCAAAAACACCACCAATAACTGCAGCAGGTATAGAATTGATAATTGCTGAAAGTTTCCCTAAGAATGATAGAATAATAAACCAACCAGATGCAACAACAAAAACTTTTCTACTTGCGACACCAGTAATAGATATAATACCAGCATTTGTAGAGTATCCTGTAACTGGAGTTGCTCCTACTAAAGCAGCTAGTAGACATCCGATACCCTCACCGATAACTCCTCTGTTGATTTGAGTATCATTAAGAGGTTTAACCATAACAGAACTTACTGCATACCAAGTACCTGTTGTTTCAGCAAGTAATACCATATAAATAATAATCATAGTAATAATTGCAGATGCTTCAAAATGAATATCATAGTCTAAAAACAAAATTTTTGGCATTGAGAAGAAACTAGCATCCTTAATTGCCTGAGTACTAAAACCACCCATTAAATAAGCACAAAAAGTACCAATCCCTAATGAAATAATAACAGAAGAAATTTGGAAGATACGTTTAAACCTACTTGTTATATAATTTCCTAAAGATGAGAAGAAAATTAATGAAGCTGCAGTGATAAATGCAAGTAAGATATTTTGTTTCATAGTTAATCCATTTCCTTCAATGTAAATGTTGTTGACAAATGCAGAAGGCAGAAGTGTCAAACCAACAATCATAATAATAGTACCACTAACTATAGAAGGTATAAAATTTCTAACGATATATTTATAAATACCAGAATATCCAAGAATAATAACTAAAATAGCTCCAACGATGCTTGCGCCAAGAACAGTACCCAAGTTTTTAGAACCCATATAGATTCCGATAATTGCACCTAGTGGAATGAAAGATGGACCTTGACAGACAGGTAATCTAAGATAGAATAAAACCTGAATTAAAGAGGCAAGTCCAGCTCCTAAAAATGTAGATTGGATAAGGCCTGCAGCATCACCAGGTGATAATGCAAGTGCGGTTGCTAAAATAAATGGTGGTACATAAACGTCCATTGCTAAAACGTGTTGTAACCCTAAAATTGCGGATTGAGAAAATGGAATATCTTCATCAACTCCAATGGTAAGATGTCTATTTTTTTTCGACATAAAATGAAACTCCTTAAAAAATTTATTTAATAATCGAGTATAACTGCTCGTTCAGTTTAATTTTAAAATTTTACAAAATTAAATATAGTAATTAATAAAGACTAACTTTGTAAAGTGATTAAAATAACATTAATTATTTTTTTAAAACTCTTTTACCTTGAATCCAAACTTCACGAATATTTTCTTTTGTAGAAAGATAAAGTATTTTTTGTAGTAAATGTTTATCTTCTTCATTATCTAGGTAATTAGGTAGTTTATTATTAGGTGTGTTTATATCAATAACTTGAAAATCGCAAATGTAACCTTTTTTAAATATACCAAGCGGAAGTTTGAGTGCTTTTCCACCGCCGTGAGTTGCAAGATAAAATGCTTCAAAAACAGATACTTTCGAGTTGTTAATCCCACGTTGATTAGAAGGTACATTATTATCAACTCCATCATTTAATAGGCGACTAGACATAACGGTTTGTTTAATATTATCATACAGACTTGGAGAAAAACCACCCGATATATCAGTTCCTAAACAAATATTTATACCTTCATTTTTAAGTTTGTTTACTGGTAGAACGGCGTTAGCAAAGTATGAGTTTGAAATAGGACAGTGACAAACAGATGAATGATTATGTGAGAAAATTTTTGCATCGCTACTGTTAATAAAATTTCCATGTGCCATAACTGATTTGTCGGTTAAAAGACCAAAACTAGCCAATACTTCAGTATCACGACGACCAAATCTTTCAGAAACAAAATTATGTTCCCAATCACTCTCACTACAATGACTTTGAATGTAAGTATTATATTTTTTTGCTAAATCACCTAATCCTTTTAGTGCTTCATCAGTACAACTAGGAACAAAGCGTGGTGTAATGACTGGATAGACACCTTGAGGCACGCTTTTTCCTAATACTGTAACATCCTTTATGAATTGTTCAGTATTTTTTAATGCTTCTTTCGTTGAATAATCGCGATAAAAATTTGGGTTCATAGTTTTATCATCCATAACGACTTTTCCGACGAACCCACGTTGACCAAGGTCAGCGCAAATTTTTGCAAGTTCAAGTGTTGCTTCGTTATGAATAGTACCGAAATACATAGCAGATGTAGTTCCGTTAGCAAGTAGAGTTTTTACTAAATCGGTATAAACTTCTTTTGCATAATCAACATTTTCGTATTTAGCTTCTAAAGGGAAGGTGAAATTATCTAACCAGCAACTAAGTTCATCATCAAGTGCTAATCCTGCTTGTGGCCATTGAGGAGCATGGATATGTAAATCTATAAATCCAGGTAAAAGTATTTTATCCCCAAAATCATAAAAATTTTGATAAGAAGAATATTCAGTTAATTTTTCCACATAATTAGGATCATTATTTCTTATAACTTCATTAATAACTCCATTTTCTAATACTGTAATGATAGCATCTTTTAAATATTCGATTTTTCCGTAATCAATGCTATGAAAAAGCGATGCTTTGAAAATATTTTTTATATTCATATATTTATATCTCCTTGTAAGTTTAATAAATATACCACAAGAACCGAACTATGTCAATAAAAAATTTTTTGCAAACAAACAAAAACACGTTTTACGAAGAATTATAGACAAATCCAGAAGAGAATGTTCGTTTTTTACGAGAGGAGGGAGTTTTAGTGGCTGGAATTTTTAAAATATAAAAAACCGAAGACATGTAATCTTCGGTATAATTATTATCTAAATTCTTTTCTTTCTTTTGAAACCAGGGCGTTCACTCTAGTTTTTGCTTCTTCTAAGTAATTTTCTCCATTTTTAAGAAGTGAGCAGATAATATCTGTTATTTCTATAAAATCTTCTTCAATATAACCTTTAGTAGTCATTGCGGGAACCCCTAAACGAAGACCACTAGTTTTCATAGGAGGTAGTGTATCAAAAGGAATACCATTTTTATTACATGTTATATTAGCTTTACTCAATAAAAGGCTAGCATCATGACCAGTTACTCGATAAGTAGAGTACGTATCGATTAAACATAAATGGTTATCACTACCATCGCTAATAACAGGAATATTATTTTCTTTAAAAGTATTCACCATTACTTGAATGTTTTTTAGAACTTGTTCTTGATAGATTTTAAATTCTGGTTTTAATGCTTCTGCAAAGCAAATTGCTTTAGCAGCTACGATATGTTCTAATGGACCACCTTGTGCCCCGGGGAAAATCATTTTATTGATTTTTGTTGCAATTTCTTCATTGTTCGTTAAAATAACTCCACCACGTGGGCCTCTAAGAGTTTTATGGGTTGTAGATGTTACAACATCAGCATAAGGAAGAGGGCTAGGATGAAGACCAGTAGCCACAAGCCCAGCGATATGAGCCATATCAACCATAAGATATGCACCTACCTCATCAGCAATTTCTCTAAATTTAGCAAAGTCAATTATACGAGAGTAGGCACTAGCCCCAGCAATAATCATTTTAGGTTGGTGTTCTTTGGCTAATTTTAAAACTTCATTATAGTCAATAGTATGAGTATCTTTTGTTACTCCGTAAGATACAACATTATATAACTTTCCAGAAAAGTTTACACGGCTTCCATGAGTTAAGTGCCCGCCAGCATCCATACTCATACCTAAAACAGTATCACCAGGAGAAAGTAATGCCATATACACCGCGATGTTAGCACTAGAACCTGAGTGAGCTTGAACGTTAGCAAATTTTGCACCAAATAATTCTTTAAGACGCTCGATAGCTAAGCTTTCAATTTCATCAACAACCTCACACCCATCATAATATCTTTTACCAGGATAACCTTCAGCGTATTTGTTAGTTAATATACTTCCAGTAGCTTTTAAAATATCTTGCGATACAAAGTTTTCACTAGCTATAAGCTCGATATTCGTATTTTGTCTGTGTTGTTCTTTTTCAATAAGTTCAAAAATTTTATCCATAAAAACACTCCTTTATAAATAATTTGTAAGGAAAAGAAGGGGTATCATTTTTATACTATATTACTATATAATTAAAAAATAGAAATTGTACTAATTGATAAATACAATTATATTCTTTACCTTATAATTCAATATAATAGCATATACTTTAAGAAAAGCAAAATAAAAGTAATTTACATAATTTTCTGTTTTGTGTAAATATATAATGAACGTAGTTAATGTATTTTAAAACTTTCTTATTTTTAGTGTTACTGGCCTAAATTTAGTAGAAATTAGAAAATATTTATGCTATAATAATAAGCGGAATACGTCTGTATTACTATCGAACCAAAATTTTAAGGAGAAAATTTAATATGCTTGTAGATAAACCATTGAAGCTGTTTTCATTGAACTCTAATATTCCATTAGCGAAACAAGTAGCAAAGTCACTAGGAGTAGAGCTAAGCAAATGTAGTGTTAAAAAATTTAGTGACGGAGAGGTTTCTATTAATATAGAGGAAAGCGTACGTGGATGTGAAGTTTTTGTTATTCAATCTACTAGTGGTCCTGTAAATGACAACTTAATGATCCTATTGATTATGATTGATGCATTAAAACGTGCCTCTGTAGATACTATTAACGTTGTAATACCTTATTATGGGTATGCACGTCAAGATAGAAAAGCGAGAAGTCGTGAACCAATTACAGCAAAATTAGTGGCAAACTTATTAGAAACTGCAGGAGCAAATCGTATTATTGCTTTAGATCTTCATGCATTACAAATTCAAGGATTCTTTGATATTCCAGTAGATCACTTGATGGCAGTGCCTATTATTGCTAAATACTTCAAAGGAAAACTTTCTAATATGGAAGAAGTAGTTGTAGTATCACCAGATCACGGAGGAGTTACTCGTGCAAGAAAATTAGCTGATGCTCTTAATACACCTATTGCAATAATTGATAAGAGAAGACCTAAACCAAATGTTGCTGAGGTTATGAATATTGTTGGAAATATCGAAGGGAAGATTTGCATTCTTATCGATGACATAATTGATACAGCAGGTACAATTACTTTAGGTGCTCAAGCACTTAAAGATAGAGGGGCAAAAGAAGTTTATGCAAGTTGTTCGCATGCGGTATTAAGTGGACAAGCATTAGAAAGAATAGAAAATTCTCCAATTAAAGAATTAGTATATGCTAATACAATAGATATACCTGAAGAGAAAAAATTAGATAAAATGGTTCCACTATGTGTTGGTGATTTAATAGCTAAGGCTATTTATAGAATACACCATAATGAACCAGTAAGTGTTCTTTTTGAATAATTTTAAAAAATAAAAATAAAAGGAGGCAACGAGTTCGTTGCCTTCTTTAAGTAGTTCTAATAGAGTCGATAGTAAAATATATATTGAAAGAGGCAACAAATGAAATTAATAGTAGGATTAGGAAATCCAGGGAAACAATATGAAAATACAAGACATAATATAGGTTTCATGATTTTAGACGAGCTTGCAAAAGCGTGGAATATAAATTTTGATAAAAATAAATTTAATGCTGATTATGCAATAACGTACTACAATGGAATTAAATATTTACTTATAAAACCGACAACTTACATGAACCTTTCAGGTGAAGCGTTAAGAAAATTTTATGATTATTTTGAAATTGACATAGAAGACATTCTAGTAATCTATGATGATTTAGATACAAAGACAGCTAACTTTAAATTAAAAGCTAAAGGAAGTAGCGGTGGTCATAATGGTCTCAAGAGTATTATAAGTCACCTTGGAACTGAAAAATTCAATCGTTTAAAAATAGGAATAGATAGACCAACTCCACCTATGAAAGTAGTAGATTATGTGCTAGGAAGATTTTCTAAAGATGAAATGATAGATATTGAAAAGATTTACTCAAAGAGTATAAATTGTATAGAAGATTTTTCAAAAATGAGTTTTGTGGAATTAATGAATAAATATAATTAGTATAAAAACAGTGATAAAAAATGAGTAGGAAACTTGTTTTGAGTCCTGCTCTTTGTCATGGAAAGATAAGGAGAGAGCATGTTAAAACAAGAATTGTTGAAGATAGTAGATTTTGATTATGACAAAAAAATTAATAATATTGGAATTTATGGACAAAATATAACAACAAAAGCATTAGAAATTTATAATGAATTTGTTAAAAGTAATAAGAATGTTGTTGTAATTACACAAGATAAAGCGGAAGCAGAAGAACTTTTTTCATTGATTACTACATTAGAAAAAGAAACATATATTTATCCAGAAATAGATATTTTAAAAAGACACACAGCTAAAAGTAATGATTTAGTACAAAATTCTATAAAAGTGCTGGAGAACTTAGCTTCAAAAATTCCTAGTATAATAATTATTCCTATTGAAGCAAGCTACAGAACATTAAAAGATCCTAAGAAATTTTTGAATACTACATTTGAAATTAATCTAGATACAGTAATAAATTTTGAAGACTTGCAGAAAAAACTAGTTAACATAGGCTATAATCGTGTTGATAGCGTTGATGTAGTAGGGGAATTTTCGAAAAGAGGAAGTATAGTTGATATTTTTAGTCCATTAAATGAAAAACCAATACGCTTGGATTTTTTCGATGATGAGTTAGATAGTATTCGTACTTTTGATGAAATTACGCAAAAATCTCTAGAAAAAGTAGAAAATGTGACTATATATCCAACGAATGACTTTTTCTTAACTAATGAAGAAAAAGATATTGTCGTAACAAAAATATTAGAACGTTTGAAAGATGAAAAACTTAAACAAGAGGAAAACTATAAGGATATTAGTGACTATTTACAAGAAAAAATAGAAATATATAGAGCTACTGGTGATTTTAGTGAACTAGAGAGTTTTTCTAATCTAATATATGAACATACTTTTAGTATTGCAGATTATTTTACAGAGGATGTTGTTATTTTCTTTGATAATTATCATAAAATCACAGAAAAAGTTGAAAGTTTACGTCAGTATTTCTTAACAAATTTACAAGAAATTAATAGAACATATATTCACCAAAATATTATTGACGATAATGCATTTGAAAAAATTCAAAATAAAAAAGTGAGAAAGTACTATTTATCTAATTTAAAATTAAATGAAAAAATTATAGAGAAAAGCTATAATATAGATATTACGGACTTGGTGTATTATGTTAATGAAGAATATTTAACTAAAGAAATAAGAGAAAAGTTAGATAATGATTATAAAGTTTTAATTTCTTTAAATACTCAAAAACAAAAAGATTATGTTGAAAAGATTTTATTTGATAATTATTTTTATGATGATATTTACTATGGAATAAAAAATGGGAAGATTTTCATTGACGTTAATAAATACCATTTGAAAGGTTTTGAAGATAAGAAAAATAAAATATTTTTATTAACACCGCGTGAATTATTTACAGAAGAAGAACGAAAAAAACGTCGTGTAAAATTTAAATATACAAATTCTGAAAAAATAAGAAATTATCAAGAATTAAATATTGGTGATTATATTGTTCATATAAGCCACGGTATTGGTCTTTATGAGGGAATAGAGAATATCGAAGTCAACGGAGTGCATAAAGATTTTTTAAAAATAGTTTATGACGGTGGAGATATTATTTATGTTGATATAAATAATATGAATTATATTCAAAAATATACCGCTTCAACAGATAATAGGAAACCACAACTAAATAAACTTGGAACTAAAAAATGGCAACAAGTAAAAAATAAAGTTCGTCGTGAAATTGAAGATATTTCAGAAGACTTGATTAAATTGTATATAAAACGTGAGTTAAGTTCAGGATATGCATATAGTTTTGATAGTAGTTTGCAACAAGAATTTGAAGATGACTTTTCTTTTATACCTACCGATGATCAATTAAAAGCAACTGAAGAAATAAAACGTGATATGGAAAAACAACGTCCAATGGACAGGCTCTTATGTGGAGATGTAGGTTTTGGGAAAACTGAAGTTGCCATGCGTGTTGCGTTTAAAGCAGTTATGGATGCAAAGCAAGTAGCAGTTTTAGTACCAACAACACTTCTAGCTGAGCAGCACTATGAAAATTTTGTTAATCGTTTTGCAAACTTTCCTGTTAATATAGAGGTAGTTAGTCGTTTCAAAAGTGCAAAAGATATTACAGAAATTTGCAAAAGATTACGAGAAGGGAAAATTGATATTATTATCGGAACACATAAACTTCTTAATGATAAATTTAAATATAAAGATTTAGGTTTATTGATTATTGATGAAGAGCAACGCTTTGGTGTTAAACACAAAGAGAAGATAAAACACTTAAAAAATACGATTGATGTTCTGACACTAAGTGCAACACCAATACCAAGAACATTACATATGAGTTTGATAGGTATTCGTGACTTGTCAGTAATAGAAACCCCACCAAGTGAACGACAACCGATTCAGACTTTTGTTACCGCGCAAAATAACATGATAGTTAAAGAAGCGATTATGAATGAAGTTTCTCGTGGTGGGCAGGTATTTTATGTTTATAATAGAGTAGATAGCATAGATGAAAAATATTTGGAGTTGAAAAGATTATTACCAGATATAAATATCGCATACGCACATGGTAGAATGACACAACGTGAACTTGAGCGTATTATGTCTGATGTAATTGATAGAAAATATGATTTATTAATTACAACTACAATAATAGAAACAGGAATTGATATTTCTAATGTTAATACTCTTATTGTAGAAGATGCAGATCGTTTTGGTCTTAGTCAGCTATACCAACTTCGTGGACGTGTAGGAAGAAGCAGTAGAGAAGCTTATGCTTATTTAATGTATCAGCCATTCAAAGCTCTTACAGAAAATTCTGAGAAAAGATTATCAGCAATTAAAAATTTTACAACTTTAGGAAGTGGATTTAAAATTGCTATGCAAGATTTATCAATTAGAGGAGCGGGAGATGTTCTTGGTGGCCGACAACATGGATTTATTGACTCTGTAGGATATACCTTGTATTCACAGATGTTAGAGCAAGAGATTCAAATAAAAAAAGGAATCTTAGAACCTATTTTGGAACAAGATAAAACACAAGATGCAGAGTATTATGAAAATATAATAAAAGAATCCGCTCCAAAACTTCAAAAAGATCTTTTTGAAGCAGAAAATGATGATTTTGAGATTAAATTAAATGTAGATGCATTTATTCCAAAAGAATATATTAGTAGTGATGCAGACAAAATAGATTTTTATAAGCGATTAAATAGCGTTATTACTGATGAGGAAATTGATAGTATAGTAGAAGATTTAATTGATAGATTTTCTGATTTTGGCACAGAGGTTACTAATTTAATTGATATTTGTTACTTAAAAGTTAAAGCAAAAGAGTCGAGAGTTACAAGTGTTAAAGAACTTGCAAACAAAGTAATTGTAACTTTTGAAAAAGATATAGTAAATAAATTAAAAGGAAAAGAATTGTTTGCTGCTTTGATGCCACATAAAGATGTGAGAATTATTGCTAAAGATGGGTTCTTTTTAGAAATAGATAAAAAAGAGCGTTACAGTATTCGTCGTATTAGAGATATGATAAATCTAGTAAAAGAAAATATGGAGGAAACTAATGACAAAGATTAGATGCCCATGGGTAAAAGGAGAGTTAGATACAAAATATCACGATACTGAATGGGGAAGAAAAACTCATGATGAAAGAGAGTTGTTTGAGTATTTAATTTTAGAAGGGATGCAGGCTGGACTTAGTTGGTCATTAATTCTAAAAAAACGAGAAAATTTTAGAAAAGCTTTTGATAATTTTGACTATAATATTTGTGCGAATTATAGCGATGACTATTTAAACTCTTTACTAGAAGATGAAAGTATTATTAGAAATAAGTTAAAAATATATGGTGTGAGAAAAAATGCATTAGCCTTTTTGAAAGTAAGAGAAGAATTTGGAACTTTCGACAACTACATTTGGCAATTTACAGATTTTAAAACGCTTAGTTCAAATCTGAAATCTTATAAAGATGCGCCTAGTAATACTGAATTATCAGATAAAATAAGCAAGGATATGAAAAAAAGAGGATTTACTTTTGTAGGAAGTACAATCATATACAGCTATATGCAAGCGATAGGAATGATAAACGATCACCAAGCAGACTGCTTTTGTTATAGCGACTGTAGGTAGATAAGTATTAAAATAAAACTTGTATAATTGTATTAAAATTTAACTATAAACTTTACTTTATATCGAATAACGTCTATAATAATAAAAGTGTTAAATTTTATGATAGGATTTAGTATGAATAAGAGAACTGTTAGTATTGAAGAAATTATAGAAAACAAAAAATACATTAAAATATTCGATGATGAGATAAAAAAAATAAGAGAAATTCCTAAAATGCCCAAATGTGAATTTATCCATATTGGAGCAACAAGTACAACAGATGTTATTGGGGAAAAAATAGTTGATATACTTGTTGTTGTAGAAAATTTACATGAGATAACAACATTTGACGAAAAAAGATTAAATAATATAAGTTATCATAGAATAGCTCATAATGGTACTAAGGGTGTAATTAAGTATGCGAGACTTACAGACTATTTTTCTATGAGCTATGATGTAATATTATATGTAGTCCAACGCGGGACAGAAATACATAACGATTTTTTAAAATTAAAAAAGGTGTTTGAAAAAGAGGAATTAAAGGCTGAGTATAATGAATTTAAACTTATTAATAAAGAATGTACGTTTAAAGATTACTCAAATAAAAAATTAGAGTTTATAAATAAAATGTTAAAGAAGGTAAGAATAGATGATTAATGCACAAGATATAGAAAGTGTTGTTCGTAATAGTGAAGTATTATTTAATGAACCGCTAAAAAAATACAGTTTTACTAAAACGGGGGGCAATGCTGAGGTTTTAGTACGTGTAAAAACAGAAGAAGATCTTCAGTATATAATCAAATATAGTTATGACCACAAAATAGAATTGACTATTTTAGGAAATGGATCTAATGTTTTAATTTCTGATACTGGAATAAATGGAATTGTTGTTATAACTAGTGATATGAATAATATAGAATTATCAGAGGAAAATATATTATCATGCTATGCAGGAACAACATTAAAAGAACTTACTGATTTTTGTATAGAAAATAGTTTGACTAATCTTGAATTTTCATGCGGTATACCTGGTAGTGTAGGTGGTGCGATTTTTATGAACGCTGGAGCTTACGGTGGTGAAATGAAAGAAGTAGTAGAGAAAGTAGAAGTTTTTGATAGAAAAGGTATTAAGAAAGTGTATTCTAATGAGGACATGAAATTTTCTTATAGACATTCTGTAATTCAAGAAACAGGAGAAATTATTTCTAAAGTTTACTTTAAAATGATAGATGGAAACAAAGAAGAAATAGTAGCAAGAGTTAATGAGTTGAATAAAATGCGTGAGGAAAAACAACCATTAGAATATCCTTCATGTGGCTCTGTATTTAAAAGACCAGTCGGTTATTTTGCAGGGAAATTAATCCAAGATGCTGGGCTTCAAGGATTGACTGTAGGAGGGGCTCAAGTTTCAACAAAACATGCTGGATTTATGGTGAATATAAATAATGCTACTTGTGAAGATTATAAAAACTTAATAAAAAAAGTTCAAGAAGAAGTATTTAAGCACTCTGGTGTTGAACTTGAATGTGAAGTTAAAGTTCTAGGAGAATAGTAAAAACGTTAGTCATAATTTTATGACTAACGTTTTTTATATAGGAATGTGCTAATATGTTTAATAAAATTATTTTTGATTATCAATAAATTTCTTATAGGCACTAAGATTTTGCTCATTTTTATTATTCGTTTTCGGCGTATAAAATGAAGAATCTACCAAGTTATCAGGTAAATATTGTTGTTTTACATAGCCGCTTGGATAAGAGTGGGGATATTTATATCCAACTCCACGATTAAGTTTTTCTGCTCCAGAGTAATGGCTATCACGCAAGTGGTCTGGAATAATAAACTTAGGATTGCGATTTGTTTCAGCTAAGGCATTATCAATTGCCATAATTGCACTGTTGGACTTTATAGAAAGAGCCAATTGAATAACGGCATTTGCTAAAGGGATACGTGCTTCGGGAAGGCCTAGCATTTTTGCACTTTCTACCGCAGCATGAACGAATGGACCAATATTCGGATTTGCAAGCCCGATATCTTCATAGGCTATAACTGTCATTCTACGGTAAATAGTATCTAAATCACCACTGTCAATTAGTAGTGCGAGGTAATATAACGATGCATCAACATCACTTCCTCGAATAGACTTTTGAAAGGCGCTAATAATATCATAAAAAGCGTCGCCATCTTTATCATAGTTTTTGAATTTTCCTAGTGATAAACTCAGAAGTTTTTCCTTTGTTATATGTTCATCCTCGTTGGATAAGTTATATAAAATTTCAAATGTATTAAGTGAAAATCTTAAATCACCTGATGAATTAAGTGCGATAGCTTTAAAGACATCATCATCAATAGAAAGATTTTTAGAAAATATTTCGTTGTTTTTTGCTATTTTCTTTAGATAATTGCAAATATCATCTTCATTAATTTGTTTTAGTTCAAAAATCATAAGGCGAGATCTTATAGCAGGATTAACAGTATGATAAGGGTTGTTGGTAGTACAACCGATAACATAAATATTATCATATTCAATTTCAGGGAGAAGAATATCCTGCATAGGTTTTGTTAATCTATGGAATTCATCTAAAAGTAAAAGAACTTTTTTAAATCGTTTAGATTCTTCAATGACCGTAGTCAAATCTTTTTTAGAACAGTTTACAGCATTCAATATTTTGAATTTATAATCTAATTCGTTAGCTAATGCATTTGCTATTGAAGTTTTACCCGTACCAGGAGGTCCATATAAAATAAATGAAAACATTTTTTTGCTTTCTACTATTTTTGTTAGAACTTTATTTTTTCCAATAAGATGTTGTTGTCCAATTATATCAGTAATTTTTTTTGGACGAAGTTCATTAATAAGTGTTTGCATATTTACCTCCTAATTTTTTAATTCAACTTGATTATACCATACAATTTTAAATTTTACATAATGTAAATTTTATGGTAAAATAAATTCATCATCAAAACGGGGATGTTTAGGATTCGACAGGGATGCTAGTCTTCTTGGTGGCATGTAGGAGGGTTGGCTCCTTTAACAACACACTCAGTTAAATATAACTGGCGAAAAAACAAATTACGCTTTAGCAGCTTAATAGCTAAAGGCTGATTACTTTGTTCGACTGTGGCAAAGCTAATCGGTTCATTAATAGCAGTCTACGATTTATCACTTCCGTTTGTAGTGGTAAATAAGAAAATAATCAAACTCGTTTTTCATTGCCCGTTTATCGGCTTAAGTGAAAAATTAAATTTAATAGGTAAACTAAACATGTAGAAGCTAAGGGGAGGTTTTCTTGGACGCGGGTTCAAATCCCGCCATCTCCATACTATTGCTAGAGTAGAAATACTCTAGTATTTTTTTTATATTAGTCAGCGAAGTTAATTTTTTAATTTTTTTCTTATAAAAGTTAACTATAATTACTTGCTAATATAAAGATTTATATAGTATAATAATGGTGTAGAGAAAAATATCTTGGGAGGCGATAATTATGATGAAATTAAAGTCAGTATTTAAATTTGGTGATTTAGACAACCAAGAAGAAGTTTATAATGGTGGTGTAATATCTATACTTCTAGCGATAGGTAGACATTTATGGTTGAGCATAACCAATATTGTTAAAGCATTAGGATATACTTTATATCTAGTAACTTGGTTAGTTTATGCAATGTTTGTAGTGTTGGCTATAGGATTGTTATTTTACTATCTTTATTTAGTAGCATTAGCACTATTCTAGAATATTATATTATAAAATAAAAACAGCTGTAAAAGTGTCTTTAAATGCCCTTTTACAGCTGTTTTATGTAAGAAGACAAGTTTGTAAATAATTATTAATTATGCTATAATATATCTATAATCAAAAGGAAGTAAAAAAGGATGCTAATTAAATTCTCAGAAAAGCTTTATTACACAAAACAACGTTATATGTATTTGGAACCAACCATTGGATATGTAAAGGGAGAAAATTTTTCTGTTATGCTTGATGCGGGCAATGGTCCAAGCCAAGTAGCGGAGTTTCTAAAAGAACTTGAGGAAAATTCTTTGCCAAAACCAAGTTATGTTATTCTTACTCATCATCATTGGGATCATAGTTTTGGTGCAGGATACTTAGATATTCCAGTGATTTCTACAGAACGAGCAAAAGATTCTCTAATAGAATTATCTAAGTTAAAATGGGATGATGAAAGTTTATGTAAAAGAGTAGAAGAGGGAACAGAAATAAAATATAGTGCAGATGTGTTAAAAAAAGTTTACGAGAATTATGAAATAAAAATAAAAATTCCAGATATGCCTAAAAGTGCGGACTTCACACTTAATTTAGGTGGAATAAAGATAACTTGTTTCAATAATGATAATTCGCATTCTGATGATGCATTTTTAATTTATATTGCTGACGAAAAGGTATTGTTTTTAGGAGATAGTCATGCTAAAAATTATTATACGCAGCCAATGAGTTATGATAAAGTCAAACTTCGCGATTATATCGATAAGATTAGTAAAATTGATTTTGAGTATGCAATTCCAGGTCATGGAAATATTTTTACGAGAAATGAACTACTAACTTATTTAGAAAAAGAATATATAAAAATGAGGTGATTAAATGGCAGATTTATATTTGTACCTTGATTGGATTCTTTTAATCTTAATGTCACTTACATTTTGTCAACAACTATTCTCGAAAAAATTTAATTTTTATGGAGTACTTTCCATTCTAAGTTTGGCAATATATATTGCTTTACATTCTTATTCAGCAGGGTTAAGTATTTTTGTATTTGTTCTTTTCCTTGGAGGAATAGCACTTATTGGCTTGGAAATGTTTATACCGGGAGGAATAGTTGGGACTGTAGGTATAATTACCTTGATATATGCAATAATTTATGTTAATGAATCAACTTATAATATTGCATTCATCATAATTGTATCATTTATGTTAGGAGTAGGTTTATATTTATTTAATAGAAAAATGTTAAATAAAAAATTAGCTTTCTTAAATCAACTAGTGTTGAATGATGCAATTTCTACAGAAGAAGGTTATGTTGCAAGTGAGAGCCGAGTAGATTTAATTGGTAAAAAATTGCTAGCATATACTGACCTTCGTCCAGCGGGCGTAGCGGCTTTGAATAATGAAAAATTTGATGTAGTTACAGATGGGGATTTTGTAGAAAAAGGTAATGAAATTGAAGTTATACGTGTAGAAGGTATGCGTATAGTTGTAAAAAAAATTTAATAAGTTAAAGGAGGAGATGTTATGCCAGAATTAGTTTTCACAGGTATAATTTTAGTGGTAGTACTAATCGTATTATCAATATTTTTCACTTTCTTTCCGCTTGGACTTTGGATTAGTGCTATAGCAGCTGGTGTTAAAGTTAGTATCTTTACACTTGTTGGTATGCGTTTAAGACGTGTTATTCCAAGTAGAGTAATTAATCCGATGATTAAAGCTCATAAAGCGGGATTAGCTGTAACTATAAATCAGCTAGAAAGTCACTATTTAGCCGGAGGGAATGTAGATAGGGTTATTAATGCTCTTATTGCCGCACACCGTGCTAATATAGTAAGCCTAACATTTGAACGATGTGCCGCTATTGATTTAGCAGGACGCGATGTGCTTCAAGCCGTTCAAATGAGTGTTAACCCGAAAGTTATAGAAACACCTTACATTGCAGGGGTAGCTATTAACGGGATTGAGGTTAAGGCCAAAGCTCGTATTACAGTCCGTGCAAATATTGAAAGACTTGTTGGGGGAGCTGGGGAAGAAACAGTTATCGCTCGTGTAGGTGAAGGTATTGTATCAACTATTGGTTCATCTGAATCACACACAGTAGTATTAGAAAATCCAGATAGAATTTCTAAAACAATTCTTGATAAAGGTCTTGATGCAGGTACTGCATTTGAAATCTTATCTATTGACATTTTAGATGTGGACATCGGTCAAAACATTGGTGCAAACTTACAAACAGAACAAGCTATTGCTGATAAAAACATCGCACAAGCTAAAGCTGAACAACGTCGTGCAATGGCGGTAGCAGCTGAACAAGAAATGAAAGCAAGAATTCAAGAAATGCGCGCGAAAGTAGTAGAAGCAGAAGCACAGTTACCACTTGCTATGGCAAAAGCATTCCAAGATGGGAACTTGGGGGTTATGGATTATATGAATTATAAAAACTTAGAAGCGGATACAGGAATGAGAGATTCAATCAAACGTATGTCTCAACCAGAAACACAAGAAAAATAATAACTAAATAAAGGAGGGGCTAAAATGACATTTATAATTTTTGCCGTACCAATTATAGTTATCATATTTTTAGTTATTTTTATTACAGTTTTTGCTTCAGATAGTAAAAAATATCATAAAAATTTAGATAATTCCAAACAGATGGAACTAGAACGTGCAAGAGAAGCTGCATTAAAGGTTGTTGAAGAAATGCGACGTATAAAGGAATCTATGGATACGGGATACGAAACAAACAAGAAAGTGCCGATGCAGCAAGAAGTAACGTCTAGTGTGTATAGTAAATCAAGTGAAATGAAACCTTCACGTGAATTAATACAACAAAAAGCTCAAGCACGTAAAAATATAGTTTCTAATAGAATAGACAATAGCACAGATAAACAAACTATTAACGAATATCAAAAATATTATAATGACAATTATAATAAAGGGAGAAGTAAATTCAATCAACAGCGAAATTTCAGACAACAAACATTTGAACGAAATAATATACCTAGGTTAGAATTTTCTAGAGAAAATCTGGTAAGAGGTTTAATTGCAAAAGAATACTTGAATAGGAAACAAGGTGGTAAAGTATGAATACGGCAATATTTTTTGTATTAATTGCTTTAATTTCTTTTGTTTTAGATAAAATGAAAGATGGTAATCAAAAAAAACAAAATACCCAAAATACCAGAAAGCTAAAGAAAAACCCAAAAGTTTCAGAGAAAAGTTTTCAAGAAATTAAGCGCTCGAATGAATTTAAAAATAGACCTAAAAAAAATACTCGTGTAATAGTAGATAGAGAAAAAGAGATATATTCAAACTCTAAAATTATCGATAAAGAAAAAATTGTTAATGATGTAATTTTTTCAGAAATTTTGTCAAAACCAAAAAGTAAAAGATAAAAATTAGGAGGTATAATTATGAAGAAAACTTTTAACTATATAAGTTATTGTATATATTCATTTATACCTCTTTATTTTGTCCTGTTAATTTATACTATAATAAAACAGGATCTGATAGATACAATACTATGCTTAGTTCTTATTTTATATTCTATTTTTTCACTAATTTTATTAGTTTGTTCTAGACCTAGCGATATTTTTGTATGCTCAAATAAAGAATTAAAAAAACAACGAGGAATTGATTATG
>ERZ773055.28-NODE-28-length-102081-cov-6.362878_pt1 | contig 102081 bp, 108 predicted proteins | sample MGYA00580515_ERZ773055 | MGnify/ENA primary metagenome ERZ773055 (study PRJEB29015, sample SAMEA2737993) | human oral metagenome | biome: human oral; feature: human-associated habitat; material: dental | place: China | collected 2064 ...
AGGCAAAGCCTTTACGGAACCACGCGTCCAACGCGTGGTTTTACTTATACAAAAAGACGCCGACTAATCGGCGTCTTTGTCACTATTAAATTGTTTTGAGAAATCTTATGATTAATTATCTCTCTTCTCTTCTCTTGAGTCCAGCTGCACCAGCAATACCTGCTACCGCACCGCCCATTATGAGCATATACAGCATAACATCTGAAACATCGCCAGTCTTAACAACTTTACCAAGCTTAGCTGGCTTATTTGGCTTCACTGGTGTAACAGGAGTCGTCTCTGGAGCATACTTTAGAGTAAATGTAATCTTGCTAAGATCCGTTGGCGCAATTGCATCGGCTCCATCTGCAGTTTGCTTACCGTTCCACTTTAGATTGAAGTTTACAACCTTACCACTAGGTATATGAGTTGCCTTTGCTTTAAATACTCCACCAACTTCACCTTTCATCGTGTAGTTAGTGTTTACAAATGCAGCATTTGTAAACTTAACTCCACCGACTTTTACCTTGAGATCATCGCTTACGGATCTGATATCTCTAGCTAGATCTTCATAGTTAGTATAAGTCTTTGCAAGCTTGATAGTAACGACAACCTTGTTGCCTGTACGAGTAACATCAGTGATTTTGAACACATTGTTGCCACCTTCAAGCGTTGCACTTGGGGTACCACTACCAAATGTCATTTCATTTGGTAATTCAAGGCTTGCAGTAAATGTTGTATCTACACCATCTAGACTGATTTGATTAGCAACAGGATTGCTATAGTGATTCTCGATCTGAGCCATCTGATCCTTTACAGGTTTTACTCTTAGCAGACCAGTCACTTCATGCGTATCGTTTCTGCCTGTTACATATACCTGATTGTGCTCTGTTTCATCTCCGATGAGTATATCACCCTCAAGGTCTCTAACCTCTGTTACAACTGTAGGTGCCTGCTTATACTTAAGAGTGAAAGATATCCTGCTTAGGTCTGATGGGTTAGTTGCATCTGAACCTGCTGCACTCTGCTTTCCGTTCCATGTATAGTTAAAGTTAATCACCTTGTTGCTTACTGTGTTAGTAGCCTTTGCTTTGAAGCTTCCACTAACCTTACCTATCACCGTATAGTTTGTGTCTGCAGTCGCAGTAGATGTAAACTGCGCGCCCTTAACAACAACCTTTAAGTTGTCATCCACTGCGGACACTGCACTCTTTAGTTCGTTGTAAGTTCTAATATTATTAGAATTCTTAAGCTTAATGGTAACATCAACCTTATTACCGTTTAATGAAGAATTAGTAATTTCAAACTTTCCATTTGCTCCAATCAGCTGAACAGTTGGATTCGCATCTTTGAACTTCATACCAGAAGGAAGTTCAATTGAAGCATTAAATGTTGTATCGATGCTTTCGACATTAATTCCAGCAGCCACAGCTCCGTTAAACTGATTCTCTAATCTTGTGAGCTCATCCTTGATAGGCTTTACATTGAGGTTGCCTGTGAAGTCGATGGTATCATCCTTCTCAGCCACATACACAGCATTGTGTTCAGTCTCATTGCCGACAAGGATGTCTCCCTCGAGATTTCCTGTAGTAGTCAAATCCTGAGGAAAATACTGTGTTAGATTACTTGTAAAACCAACGCTTGCTACGTCAGTGTTGTATGTTTCAAGTCCACTACCAAACAATGCCATAGTGCCAAATGGATAAAACGAGAAATCACCCTTTCCAACGATGCGTTCTCCCTCCATTCTAGCAGCTGTCGCCTTATCGTTAGCTGTAACGCTATAAGGAATGCTGATATCTACAGTATGTGCATTTGGATTCGCCTTATCTGCAAGATATGCATTATAGATTCCCTGCCAGTTAACATCATTTAAATACATCTTGAAGTTTACAGTCCTGCCATTAACAGTCTTAACTATTCTGTTACTGTTGATGTATGATACAGAGTTTGCTACAGATATATTGCCGAGATTCACATCTTCAGGGAAAGTTACATTGTACTCGATGTAAGCTATTCTATTTCTCCCCTCTCTTCCGTGTGGGTACAGACCATTTGCAGCTGCGTTTGCCATCTCTGTCTCATTAGGTTCAAGAACCTTTGACATTGGAATCTTTAACTTCACAGTGCCATTGTAAGTCGAACTGTTACCACCTGCTCCACCAGTAGAGCTTCCTACTTGGGTAACATACTGCGCAACAGGTAATACGTTGCTTGCAGCAGACGTTGGAAGCACAGCAGCAAGCTGGGCAACTATCATCGAAGCAACGACTATTAGCGCATGAAGCTTCTTAGACAATCTCTTTGCCTTCATCTTAATTCTCCTCCTTCTATTCAAAAAGCAGCAACACTCTGCCGCTAAAACTTAACGAGCAATTTTTTAGACTAATTTTACAGCATGTTAGACTTAAAGTCTACACGCAATATTCCATTTTAAAAGGTGACGCATGTATTTATCTTCATACACCACCTGTAGATTTATTAATTTAAATTAATATATTTTATTGTGCCAATTCCAAGCCGATCTACAGATATCCTCTATCCCGTGCTTTGCAGTCCATCCAAGCTCTTCTCTAGCCTTATCGCTGCAAGCATACATTTCTGCTATATCACCATCTCTTGCAGCTTCTATCTTGTATGGGATCTCTCTCCCTGAGGCTTTTTCAAAAGCCTTAATGGTTTCGAGCACACTGTATCCACGACCAGTTCCAAGATTATATGTGTATACATTCGGCTGACTATAAAGTTTTTTTATAGCCATAACGTGTCCATTAGCTAAATCTGTTATATGAATATAATCTCTAATGCCTGTACCATCAGGCGTAGTATAGCTAGTGCCTAGCACTTTAAAGTACGGAATATCTCCATTTGCTACAAGAGCAAGCGACGGGACGATATTGCTTGGAGACTTTCCATACATCTCACCAATCAGGCCACTCCCATGGGCGCCTGCTGGATTAAAATATCTGAGAATCACTATATTCCACCTATCGTCAGCGGTGAATACATCCTTTAGCATCTCCTCTTGTACCCACTTAGTCCTACCATAGGGATTTGTACAATTCCCAGTCTCACAACCCTCGGTAACTGGCACAACGCTTGACTCGCCATATACATTTGCGGATGAGCTAAGTATAATCTTGCGCACACCGTAATTATCCATCACCTCGAGCAACGATGTGGTAGACGCAATGTTGTTTCGGTAATATTTAAGCGGTGACTTAACCGCATCTCCGACAGCCTTGTATCCAGCTAGATGTATAGCCGCATCTAACTCTTCTTTTTCAAATAAATCCACAAGGAGTGACTTGTCGCAAACATCTATATTATAGAACGTAAAATCTCTTCCCGTAATTTTTCGAATTCCCGAGAGCGATTCTTCACTGGAATTACTAAGGTTATCAGCTATTACGATATCGAATCCCGATTCGAGAAGCGCAACAGCAACATGACTGCCAATATATCCAGCGCCACCAGTGAGCAGAATTTTTTTCTTATAAGCTTTGTTATCAATATTAATATCTGAAATATCTGACATTTTTCCAACCTCAATACCGTATAAATAACTTCTAAAATCGCTTATGGTGATACATTATAGATTTTATCAATATCAAAGTCTATTATATAGCTGAAATAAATACATGATATCTCGACGGTTTCAGCTGTTTTCTTGAACATTCCACCTCTCCTCATGTCTCAAAGTTCGGAAAAATCATTTTTTATGACTGATATATCATTTTAAGCCACTAATTTGTGTGAACCTTTCTTGAAGTCGGTCTTTATGCAACCTATAATTATTTTATCACAAATAGGCTATTATATGAGCTATTCAAATATTTAAAAGAAATTATTTATCACTAGAAGGAGTTATCTTTATGGAAAAGTTTTTTAAACTTAAGGAACACGGTACTACCACTAGTACTGAAATTATTGCCGGAATTACCACATTCCTATCGATGGTGTATATCCTGGCTGTAAACCCTAACATTCTCTCTGCTGCAGGCATGGATGGAGCGGCTGTTTTCACAGCTACTGCAGTTTCCGCAATTGTAGCAACACTATTCATGGCATTCTTCGCAAACTATCCTGTTGCCCTAGCTTCAGGAATGGGACTAAACGCATACTTCGCTTACTCGGTCTGCATACCTATGGCCAAGGCAGGGATTAATGACCCATGGAAGATCGCACTTGCCGCAGTACTTATAGAAGGTATCGTATTCGTTCTTCTTTCACTAACTAGCTTCCGTGAAAAGCTTGTTAACGAAGTACCTGCTAATCTAAAGTACGGAATCACTGCAGGTATCGGATTATTTATCGTACTCGTCGGACTCAAAGGCGCAGGTATTGTAATCAGCAGCACTGCAACACTTGTTGATCTCGGACATATTGGCACACCCCAGTTCGTACTCGCTATTATTGGTTTCTTTTGTATATGCGCTATGGTTCGTAAGAATATCCCTGGTGCAGTTCTATGGGGAATCCTTATAACATGGATTCTAGGCATTATCGCTGAGAAGACTGGTTGGTATCACGTAGACCCTGCTGCTGGTGTGTTCTCGTTAGTTCCCACAAAGATATTCAGTCTTCCATCCGCACCACACATCGGACAGTTTGACTTCGCTTGGATTTCGCAGAATCTGATTAACTTCTTAGTTATCACATTCTCATTCCTGTTCGTTGACTTATTTGATACCGTGGGAACGCTTATCGGAGTTGCCTCTAAGGGAAATCTTCTCGACGAAAACGGAAATCTTCCTCGTGCAAAAGGTGCTCTTCTAGCTGACGCATTCGGTACAATATTTGGAGCTATCGTGGGAACCTCAACAGTAACTTCATATGTTGAGTCAAGTGCCGGAGTAGCTGCTGGAGGTAGAACAGGTCTTACTGCCGTTACCTCTGCTGTTATGTTCGCAGTAGCACTATTCTTCTCACCAGTATTTCTAGCTATTCCTGGATTTGCTACAACTCCAGCGCTTATGTATGTAGGATTATTGATGGTATCATCTATCAAGAACATCGACTTTGACTCTGATATCGCAGATACTGCTGCTGCATTCTGCGCAATCACATTCATGCCTTTCACTTATTCCATAGCAAACGGAATCATGTTCGGTATGATTTCTTGGGTACTACTTAAGGTTATCGGAGGAAAGATTAAGGAAGTTTCCCCAGTAATGTGGGTTTCCTTTGCACTCTTCGCACTTAGAATCGGTACCTTAATTGCAGGAATCGGCTTTCACTAAGTTGACTTTATTATAAGTAGCGTATTGAACAAAAATATTAGGCGAGCTCCCTTGGGCTCGCCTTTGTTATGTTTAAAAACACCTGTTCGCATACTTGCAAAATCGTATATAATAGTATAAAACCGACTTACGAAAGGACTGCAGCATGAACTCAGATAGACGTATACTACATTGCGATATGAATAGCTTCTATGCTTCTGTCGAGCTTTTGTCACGCCCTGATATAAAGGATAAACCCGTTGCAGTCGCAGGAGATCCCGATAGCAGGCATGGAATAATTTTAGCCAAGAACGAACTTGCAAAAAAGTTCGGTGTTGTAACAGCCGAGACTATTCAGTCTGCAAAGAGAAAATGTCCAGAACTTGTAACAATACCTCCCCATCACGACAAATATCGCGAGTATAGTCATATGCTTAACTCGATATATTTGGAGTATACAGATCTTGTGGAACCATTCAGCGTTGATGAATCATGGCTAGATGTGACCGCTAGCGAAATGCTGCTCGGTGATGCGAAAATCATAGCTGACAACATAAGAGAGCGTGTGTACCGCGAACTTGGTCTCACACTATCTGCAGGTGTATCGTTCAATAAGATATTTGCAAAGATGGGAAGCGATTACAAGAAACCTAACGCAACTACAGTTATTTCAAGAAGTAATTTTAAGGAATTATTATGGCCGATGGCTGTTTCTGAGATGTTCTTTGTGGGCAGATCGACCGCTACTAAACTGAGCAGCCTTGGAATTCACACGATCGGAGACTTAGCTCATGCAGACCAGCAGCTGCTTTCCAGGACCTTTGGAGTCCACGGCGTAAACATCTATAAGTACGCAAATGGTCTAGACGATGATCCCGTTAGGGCATACGACGATCGCGAGGACATCAAGTCAGTTGGTCACGGCATGACATTTAGGCGCAATCTAAGTGGTGCTGACGACATAGGCATCGCCTTGACAGAATTAACAGATAAAGTTAGCACTCGCTTAAGAAGGCATGATAAATGGGCACGCGGTGTCAAAATAGAGATTACTACGCCTGAATTTAAAAGGTTCTCGAGACAGAAGCGATTGCCGAGCCCAATAAATAGCCCTGCAGCATTTAGAAATGCCGCAGTAGAGTTAATTAGCAATCTAAATTTTATGAATAAGCCAATAAGACTTCTTACTGTAACTGCGATAGACCTGACAGATTCACCGGACGATGGTCAGCTCACCATATTTACAATGGGTGCTACCACAGACGAGAAACAGAGAAGTGAAAAAGATGAAAATATAGCTAAAGCTATGGATGAAATAAGGGATAAATTTGGAAAATCATCGATAAGGTTTGCGCACGTAATCGGCAACGATATTGGGATTGATGAGGACTAGAATCAAGATGAGACAAGAAAAAAATAATTCCCCACGGCGAAGGCGCAGAACATCTACGAGAAAACGAGATGGTCTTCGCTCAAGGATTAAGAAAAATTTGAAGCGAAAATGGAGCTCATTTAAGCGCAAGTCTATACGCAAGATAAAGAAGAACAAGTTCAAGACGGCATTTTCTATCATCGGGCTATTGGCGATTTTGATTATGGTCATTCTCCACTCTATGCGCAGCACTCCTTTCGAATACGGCAATTTTACTCATGATGCTAGGTTTAAAGGATACGTGATATCCACGGGAATTGATGTTTCATATGCACAAGGTGATAATATCGATTGGCATAAAGTTAAGAAGTCCGGTGTCGATTTCGTATATATACGCGCCGGCTTCAGAGACGCATCAAAAGGTAATCTTCATAAAGATGCTAAGTTCGAAAAGAACATTAAAGGCGCATCTGATGCAGGACTATTGGTCGGAGTATACATATACTCACAAGCTACAACGACTGAAGAAGCAGCAGCCGAAGCTGATTATCTAGCTAACCTAGCAGACAAATACCGCATCGACCTACCGATAGTAATGGACTACGAGCTATATAACGGAGGAAGACTTGCTAGAGCGATAAATTCTAGTTCCCTCGGAACTTCGGGAATAAACAAAAACGCTTTAGCATTTGCAAGGAGAGGCTGGAATCGCGGATACGAAACAATGCTATACGGAAATTACGATTTTCTAATGCACTATGCGAGCGGGTACGAGCTGTCTAAGAGTACAAACATTTGGCTTGCCCAGTATCATACGCAGGCCACATACAAAGGTAAATACATGATGTGGCAGAGCACCGATAAAGCTACTGTTCCAGGTATAAGCAAGAACGTGGATCTCAACTTCATGTATATGAATCCAAAGGATACATATCGGTCTCTAAGATCTAGCGCAATTGGTAAGAGGTCAATTGAAAAATGCAATGTGCAGCTTAAAAGTCACAGCTCTAGGTATCTCGGATTTGCTGTTAAGCCTGGTATCGTGGTTTACGACCGCGGCAAGGAGCTTATCGAAGATAAAGATTATAGAGTTGCATACATTAAGAACACATCTCCTGGCACAGGATATGCTATAGTTACAGGGATAGGAAAATATAAAGATTCAGTCATGACAAGCTTCAAAATCAAAAAGCTATTATGATGACTCAAGACCTCATATGCAGATCTTCTATAATTGTATGAGATATGCATATACCAGTTAAGATAAAGGAAGATTGTAAAATGAAATTCATATCATGGAACGTAAACGGCTTCAGAGCGGTTTTAAAGAAAGGCTTCGAAGAGATTTTTAATGAACTCGATGCTGACTTCTTCTGCCTTCAGGAAACCAAGATGCAGGAAGGTCAAGCTGACTTTCACCCCGAGGGATATTACGAATATTACAGCTACGCGGAGAAAAAGGGTTACTCAGGAACTGCGATTTTCGCAAAAGAAGAGCCGCTAAGTGTCACATACGGAATCGATGGAAAGCATAATGACGAGGGTCGTGTAATCACGCTTGAGTATGATGATTTCTACCTTATATGCGCATATGTGCCAAACGCTCAGAACGAGCTGAAGCGCATTGACTACAGGATGGAATACGAGGATGACCTGCGAGCTTATATGACTGAGCTAGACAAAGTGAAGCCTGTCGTATACTGCGGTGACCTCAACGTTGCACATCAGGAAATTGACCTCAAGAATCCAAAGAGCAATCGCGGTAGTGCTGGCTTCTCCGACGAGGAGCGTGGCAAGATGACAGAGCTCCTCGCATCCGGATTTACTGATACATTCAGATATCTACAGCCTGAAACTACGGGGGTATACTCATGGTGGTCATACCGCTTCAACGCTCGTGCCAACAACGCGGGTTGGCGCATAGACTACTTTATCGTGTCTAATCGACTAGAACCTAAAATCAAAGAGGCTTCTGTATTAACTGATGTGTACGGCAGTGACCACTGCCCTGTCTCATTGGTACTTGAATAGCATTGGTGACCACAATATATGTGCTCCCACATGAACGATTGCACAATGATAATTTAGATACTAAAAATATACTTATGATGAAAATACTTGAAAATCAAGCTATTTAATTAAAACTAACACTAATATTTATGTATAAGTAGAAAGGGAAAAGTTATGAAAAAGATTACAGCATTTGAATACGCCGGCTGCCCATACTGCGTGCAGGGAAAAAAGGCTCTCGCTGATCTCATCGATGAGAATCCAGAGTACGGCAAAGTCGAGGTTGAATGGATTGAGGAAAATGAACACCCTGAAATCATCGCAAACTACGATTACTATGCTACACCTTCGATGTTCATCGACGGCGAGAAGAAGTATGAGGCGCATCTATTTGAAAGCTACGAGGAGTGCAGAGGTCACATCAAGGATGTGCTTGATGAAGCACTACAATAGTTGATTCCAAAGCCTCACACCCTCTAAATCTAAACACTGATTCCTCTGCCTATAGAGGCTATTTCAAAGTTTTGTTTCAATATTCAAATTATTTATATTATTTTAAATAAAAAGAACAAATTTAAATACCGGTAAGGTTCTATTTCACTATGCATTGTGATAGAATAATAACACAAGGTGATATTGTTTACTTCATCTTGTTGTATGTTGTAACTGATTAGTTGTAAAAGATTAGGAGGTTAGTATCAATGATTGAGAAGAAGTACATGCTTGGCACTGACCAACAGCAGGCGTGGATGCATAAAAATTGCTTTCCACCACGCGGCTACGGCTTTCTAGAGCCGGGAACCTTTGGTCTAGACGCAACAGAAGTTGCTGCCTACAACGTAGTCAAATCTTTCTATCAGGTATACCCTGATGTTTGGAATATTGACTACATTGCCAAGAAGACAGGAGGCAAAAAGGACGATATTAAAAAACGTCTAAAGAGGATGTATGATGAACACTTGATTATGTTCGTCATGAACCCGAATGTCAGCGTTTATGGCTGGGGACTCTACTATTGGGTTGTTAAGTTAAAAGACGGAACTGATTCAGCCACGAAGGACGAGTTCGCAAGATGGTATCAAAACAAAGATGATATATGCACCGGCTATATGACTGAAGGTGATTTTGATTTCTTCAATGGAAATCACATGCGCGTACTTGATAATCTGCTTGCAGATGTGTTGGCTCCGTGGCGGGATCGTCCGGAGGTTGAGTATGTGCATCTCTGCCCTATTCGTGCAGATGTACGCGAATCCATGGTAAATCAGTGGGATGTGCCGTCTGATCAGTTTAGAAAGTTTGTGTTTGGAGAGGAGCAAAGGAAGAAATTCCTAAAGGTTCAACAGAAAATTGACAAGACAGATCTTGCAATTGTTGATGCCTTGAATTCTACCGAGTCCGTTGCGGACATGTTCAACTTCAAGCGATTAGAAGAGCTCTCAGGTCTTGATGGAGAGCAGATGAGAAAGGACATTATAACCTGCGTAGATGATCGTAAGTTTATGCTTCCGATGATATATTTCAACTATCGCGGTATTGGACTCTCGATGCATATGTATCTAGTTCGCATGTTCCAGAATGTTCCTAGTTACAGAAAGGCAGAACTGATTGAAGAGTTTACAGGACAATCTAAGTTTGTAGACATCTTCCAGTTCGGCGATTCGTTCTATGATTGCCTGTTAAGTGTCTTCACAGAGCTAAATGATGTCGATGAAATTCGCGAAAAGCTCGAAAATTATGCAGAGATCGAAGAAGTCAAGGTGGCTAATTCCAAACGTCAGTTCAGACGTTGGGTAGCACGACTTGATGATGAAAATGGCTATTGGGAGGAGTGCGTTATTACGGACGACTTTCTCCAAAACCGTATGGAAACCGGAGCACCGAAGTGCCGATTTTCAACGGATCATGAGGAGGTGAAATAAGATGATTGTAAAACATCCTCGCGATTATGTGATAGATAATCTTCAGTATGCATTAAATCCTAAGTCTATCGCCGTTGTTGGCGCCAGTCGCTATTCGACAAAGGTAGGCTACAAAGTTGTAGACGGTCTCAAGCTGTGGGGTTACAAGGGAGAAATTTATCCTGTTAATCCACGTGCTGACAAAGTAAATGGACTTAAGGCGTATCCCACAGTTAAAGACATTCCTGAAGAAGTTGATTTGGCATTCCTTGCTGTTCCGGCGCATATTGTTAAGTCCGTATTAGAGGATTGTGTTGCCAAAAAGGTAAAAATTGTAGTCATCGCTACCAGTGCATTCAAGGAAATTGGTCGTGGTGCCCTACAAGATGAGCTGACTCAATATTGCCGTGACAACAAATTACCTCTTATCGGTCCAAATTTGGTTGGAATGGGAAGCCCATATCTTGACTTCAATTGTGGATTTATCCCATACTTACCTATCAAGGGGCCAATCGCGATGATTTCACAGTCCGGTGCTAACTTACTTGCTGCTTTAGGGTCTTCACAGAAGGATCACTACGGCATGAGTTTCTTCGTCGGACTCGGCAATAAAGCCGATGTGGATTTCTGCGAGTTCATCGCATATTCGGGTAGAGACAAGGATACAAAGTGCCTTGCTGTGTATATTGAGGGGCTAGACAGTCCTGATGCTTTCATAGAAGCTTGTCAAAATGTAAATAAACCAATTGTCGCCATAAAGGTTGGTGGTTCAAAGATTGGTGAGAAAGCTGCATTTGCACATACTGCTTCTGAAAATGCAGGAACATCGGATGCGTTCTATGACGAAGTTTTCAAGAAAGCGGGAGCGATTCGTGCAACAACATGGGAAGAATTCCTCGATATATCTATGGCACTTGGTATGCAGCCACCTGCAAAAGGAGATAACATCGTAATGATTACAAACGGAGGAGGATCTGGGTTATTGAGTTGCGACCACTTCGAACGTAGAGGCATGCCTATGCATGAGCTGAACGAGATTTCACCAAGTCTATCTGACAGAATTCGTGCTTATATGCCTATGTTCGGTTCTCCATTGAACCCTGTTGATATTTCAGGAACAGCCTCACCAATTCAGTACAAAGGAGCCTTTACACAGGCTATGCGTGACCCTAACGTACACGGCATTATCGGTTCGATTTGCCCTACTGCCGTGACTGATGTGGATGCAGTTACTGATTTGGTTATCCGCATACATGATACCTATCGCCACCTCGGTAAACCGTTCATTATGGAATGCCAGGGCGGGAACGAGTGCCAGGAAGCAATCCTTAAACTAAGGGATCATGGCATCCCTGCGTATGCAACCGCAGAACAGGCTGTTAATGCGATGGTTGCTCTGTATCAATATGGAAAAATCAACAAAGGATAAAAGTAACAGTTTTTACTTAATAAAAAATAATTGAAGTCATTCGTAGAAAAAATATCTGAACAGGATTATAATTACTAACTAACATGGGGTTGCTGCAATTTTTGTGCGGCAACCCCATGTATTTTGTGTTATATTTTTGAATGCTTATTTTATTATTTTTCTTACTATTTTTTGTTTATCTTTATATTTACTTTATTTATCAAACTTTAGTTTGCTAAACTCCTTCTTGCGTGGATACGAATTCTCGGAGAATGTCTCGGCCATGTCCTTAATCGCCCTTTTCTCCTTCGCATTAAGCTTAGTAGGAACCTCAATATTCACCTTTACATAAAGGTCGCCATATCTGCCGGTTCTAGGGTTTTTAACACCCTTACCCTTAAGCCTGAAGTTAGAACCCGTTTGTGTTCCTGGCGCAAGGGTATAAGAATAAGTCTCGTTGAAACCCGGAACTTTAACCTTGTCACCGAGAACTGCCTGATCATATGAAATAGGCATCGTCAGATATAGGTCATCACCACGTCTCTTGAAAATCTTATGTGGCTTTACGTTTAAGACGATATAAAGGTCTCCGGAAGGACCTCCATTTACACCAGGTTCACCCTCTCCGCGAATAGGAATTATGCTATCGCTATCAACTCCTGCCGGAATATCAATTTTAAGTGTAACAGTCTTTCTAACTGAACCTTTGCCGTGGCAATCAGGGCAAGGTTTATCTATTACCTGACCAGTTCCACCGCATGCATTACAAGTAGTCACATTTTGGAAAGTGCCAAAAGGAGTCTGCGATACACTAGACACCCGACCAGTTCCACCGCACTTCTCACAAGTATGCTTATGTGTTCCTGGGGCTGTTCCTTCACCATTACAAGTTTTACATTTAACTTCTTTGGTTAGCTTGATTTCTTTTCTGCAGCCAAATATCGCTTCTGTAAACTCGATTGTAATCGACTTCTGTAGGTCATTACCCTTGCGAGGACCATTCCTCCTAGCACTGCGTCCGCCGAAGCCACCAAAGCCACCGCCGAACATATCAAATATATCTTCAAAGCCACCGAAGCCGCCAAAGCCTGCTCCTGCGCCACCACCAAAGCCTGCATTTGGATCTACTCCTGCGTGTCCAAATCTGTCATATTTATTCTTTTTATCAGGATCCGACAATACAGCGTATGCTTCATTGGCTTCCTTGAATTTTTCTTCAGCTTCCTTATCTCCTGGATTCTTATCAGGATGATATTTCATCGCCATTTTGCGATATGCTTTCTTGATTTCGTCTTCGGAAGCGCCTTTCTGGATGCCCAGCACCTCATAATAATCTCTTTTTTCTGCCATATTATTTCCTTCCAGCGATAAATTTATTAAATCAGTGAACTGCCGGCACTAGGTGCCGGCAGTAATCACCTGCTGTATTTAGACTTATTTGTCTTCGTCTACCACTTCATAGTCAGCATCTACAGTGTTGCCATTTGGACCTGCACTCTGTGCGCTGTCCTGTGCCTGCTCACCAGATCCTGCGGCACTTGCCTGAGCCTGCTGAGCTTCCTGATAGATTCTCGATGAAATTGGATAGAATGCCTGTGTCAAAGCCTCGATCTTAGCCTTAGTATCCTCAACATCATTAGATTCTACTGCCTTCTTAAGGTCTTCCCTTGCAGCATCTACCTTAGACTTCTCATCAGCTGTAACCTTGTCACCGAGTTCATTCATCTGCTTTTCGGTCTCGAAGAGCATTCCTTCAGCCTGGTTCTTAACCTCGACTTCTTCCTTCTTCTTCTTATCCTCTTCAGCATACTGCTCAGCTTCCTTGATCTTAGCGTTAATCTCATCCTCAGAAAGCTTAGTTGAAGACGTGATTGTGATCTGCTGCTCTTTTCCAGTTCCTAGGTCCTTAGCACTTACATTTACGATACCATTGGCATCGATGTCAAATGTAACCTCAATCTGCGGAATTCCACGAGGAGCTGGAGCGATACCTGTGAGCTGGAATCTGCCCAGCGTGATATTGTCGGCAGCCATCTCTCTTTCACCCTGCATTACGTGAACATCTACCGCAGTCTGATTGTCTGCTGCTGTCGAGAAAATCTGACTCTTCTTAGTTGGAATAGTAGTATTTCTCTCGATTAGCTTAGTTGCTACACCACCTAGTGTCTCAATTGAAAGTGATAGTGGAGTAACGTCGAGCAGAAGCACGTCATTTACCTCTCCTGTAAGTACACCAGCCTGAATCGAAGCACCTACTGCAACGCACTCGTCAGGGTTGATTCCCTTAAATGGTTCTTTACCAGTTACCTTCTGAACTGCTGCCTGAACTGCTGGAATACGAGTTGAACCACCAACGAGGATTACCTTAGAGATGTCAGCGTTAGTTACTCCAGCATCTGCCATAGCCTTCTTCATAGGCTCAATACTTCTATCTACTAGGTCGCTAGTCAGCTGATCAAATCTAGCTCTTGTAAGATCCATATCCATGTGAAGTGGGCCAGCTTCAGAAACTGTGATGAATGGCAGATTAATCTTAGTTGTCTGAGCACTTGATAGCTCTTTCTTAGCCTTCTCTGCAGCTTCCTTTAGTCTCTGTAGAGCCATGTTGTCTTTTCTAAGATCTATTCCGTGCTCTGCCATGAAGGAGTCAGCTAGGAAGTTTAGAACTGCGTTATCGAAGTCATCTCCGCCGAGATGTGTATCTCCGTTTGTAGCTAGTACCTCAAATACTCCGTCTCCTAGTTCAAGTACAGATACATCGAATGTACCGCCACCTAGGTCGTATACGAGAATCTTCTGTGATCCGTCAGCCTTGTCTAGTCCGTAAGCTAGCGATGCAGCTGTTGGCTCATTGATGATTCTCTTTACATCGAGTCCTGCAATCTTACCAGCATCCTTTGTAGCCTGCTTTTGTGCATCGGAGAAGTATGCAGGAACTGTGATTACAGCCTCTGAAACCTTCTCTCCGAGGTAAGCTTCAGCATCTGCCTTAAGCTTTCCTAATATCATAGCTGAAATATCTTGTGGAGTGTAGCTCTTGCCATCGATCTCTACAGTGTAGTTCTCACCCATGTGTCTCTTGATAGAAGCGATTGTTCTATCTGGGTTAGTTATAGCCTGTCTCTTAGCAGTCTCTCCTACTAGTCTCTCACCATTCTTGGTGAATGCAACTACAGATGGAGTCGTTCTCGCACCCTCTGCATTTGCGATTACCACTGGTTCTCCGCCCTCTAGAACGGCTACACAGCTATTTGTTGTTCCTAAATCAATTCCAATAATCTTGCTCATTTTATTTACTTCCTTTCATATAAGAAATCTTAATTTACTAATTTTATGTACTCGCCTTTTATGCTACCGCACTACTTTGCGACAGTAACCATTGAAGGTCTAATGACCTTTCCGTTAAGGGCATATCCCTTCTGGAGCACGCTACAAACCTTATTGCTGTCGTACTCTTCACTATCTGCTGTCATAACTGCGTTATGCATGTTAGGATCAAATTCTTCACCAAGAGCCTTCACTTCCACAAGTCCAGACTTCGTGAGCACTCCGAGCAATTGATCAAAGATAAGTTTCATGCCCTGTGCATAACCTTCTACATCTGTGGAATTATCAGTCGCGAGCGCTCTCTCGAAATTATCAAGTACCTCGAGTAGTTCAGTTACAATCTTCTCATTTGCATAAGAATGTATATCGGACTTCTCCTTTGCAACTCGCTTCTTATAATTCTGAAACTCTGCCATCAATCTGAGGTATTTTGCATCGCCATTCTCTTCAGCTTCCGCTTTCTTGCTATTATCTTCTGTAGCGAGCTCCGAAGCATTATCCTCGGAACTTTGGGAGGATTCAGGCTGCTCATCTTCTTTTGATGTTGTTTCATTTTCCATATTGTTATCTATTGAATCTGAAGTTTCAGTCTTAAGCTCTTCTGTCGCTTTTGTCTGAGCTTCAGCTTGATCGCCATTAATCTTTTTCTCTTCAGTCATCCTTAATTTCCTTTCCCTCGCTTAGCAAGAACGATTTACTGAGGTTCTCTGTCAGATACTCCATAATTGAAGTTACCTCGCTGTAGTTCATACGTGTCGGACCAATTACACCGATCTTCCCTATCAATTTACCATCTACGTGATATGTCGCTGTTACAAGCGAACAATCTTTCATCGAAGAATCGTTATTTTCATCCCCGATAGTCACGATTATTCCATCGTCACGCTGGAGCATATCCTTCGCAAATTCATCTTTCTTGCTAACTAGCTCGATAAAAGCTTTTGCCTTATCAATGCTACTGTACTCAGGAATATTGAATATATTGGTCAAGCCTTCCATGTATAGATTGACATTAAGCATGTCCTCTAGTGTCTTCATAAAGTTAGGCATAATCTTGCTTGCTAGCGGACTCATAGCCTCAAGGTCGGAATTGAAATCTGCGATAATCGATTTCTTAAGGGCCTCATCTATCGTATTCCCCTTATAGTTATATGTCATCGACTTACTCAAAACTTCCAGAGACTCAGGCGTATATGGCACATCCACTTCAAGCGTAGTATTGTTAACATTACCTGTATCCGAAACTATCATTAACACAATTGTGGCTTCATCTATGGGTAGCAATCTGATAAACTTTAACGTATCGCAACTTGCTGATGGTGTCATCGCAAAGGATGCAAGCTTTGTAATATCAGATAGAAGTTCAGCTGCCTGCTGCAGTGTCTGATTAAACTCAGCAACGCTCACCTGCATTCTCTCGTTAATAATCTCTTTTTCCTCTGGCGAAAGATCGTGCTTACTCATCAGACTATTTACATAGAGTCTGTAAGCCTTGTCAGATGGTACACGACCTGCCGAAGTGTGAGGATGGGTCAGGTAACCAAGCTCTTCTAAATCAGCCATTTCATTTCTAATTGTAGCAGGGCTGACGCCTAGTCCATACTTCTTAGCAAGTGACCGCGAGCCGACAGGTTCCGCACTTTTAACATAATCAGTAATAATTGCCTGGAGGATCTGAAGTTTTCTCTTACTTATATCCATTGCTCTCACTCCTGTCCTCAAGATTCTTGTTAGCACTCATTAATACGGAGTGCTAATCACTACACATAGTCTACTATTACATACTCAATGTGTCAACACATAAAATGGATTGCTATATGTTTTTTTCGTGAAGTGCGCATCAGTATATGTTCACACTAAAATAGACCTCTGAAATAGTCCGAGGTCTATCAATATTCATATTAGATCCTTCTTTTAAAAATCTTGTTTTCTTGCATTTTTGCAACAGTTTTGTTTATTGATGTGATTTCGCTATTTGCCTTCATGACCTGCATTTCCAGCAAATATAAACACCATGTACTTCACATAAACAAATGCTACAAATGCTGTTGCTATAACCGTTTCAGCTAGGACGATATTGCTTAACCACGGAAGCGGGTGCCCCATGAGAGCAGAACACGCCATCGTCTGCTTAGTAGCAATCGCACTGATTACAAAAGGAAATGTGAATCCCGCAAAGCTCGGATAGAACTTCTTCAGTAATCCAAGCGAGACAACTAGAGAATATACATACAGTACTGTTGCTACTACGAACATCCCCATAAGCAGTGTATAGTTCTTAACTTGAACTGACTGAATGTATGCCGCGATACAAAGACTCATAGGCGCTGCAAATATTCCAGTAAGCGGTTTAACGGGGTCCGGCAGTGGATGCACTGTATACCTCTTGATAACTATCACGAGAAGTGGAATTAGTGTAATTAGGCCGAACCAGAATGTCGCTGCTCCAAATCCAGTCTTTCCATACGCAGGTGCAGTTACTCCTGCAACTGCAATTCCTACATATACGATGAACCAAGTCGTGAAGACCTTTTTCTGATCGTATTTCAATACGAACTTCACTGTAAAATATACGATTAGTATAATATGTAATACTATAGCGAATATCCAGACAAAGTATGCGCCTTGCCCTATAAATGGTTTAACGTAGGTACTAAGTATCATCAGCGCCATTGGAAAAGTTGCTGCTACTCCAGCCATTACAGGAGTATCCAAATCTCCTTTTATTGTACTCGGATATTTTACGAGCTTTAACAGTATTAAAACCAGTAAAAATGCCGCCAAGATTCCACAGATATTTCGAACCGTCTCCGAATGACTCTGTAGTAGATTTCCGAGGGCAGCTGTTCCAAGCATCACACCACATATGGGAAAAGGTACTTTCTTAATCATAATCACATTCTCCGTTCTCTACAAAAACAATTTTTAAGCTTCAAGTGGCGTAGTTCTAGTCTTGAGATAGTCGTCATGAGAAAGGACTTTGATTTCCCCAGTAGTCTCGATCCCAAGTTCACGAGCGAGTATTTCTGCGGCCTTTGCAGCACACATTCCTGTATAGTAGATACACTGCGACTTATGACCACCCTGGCTCATATCAAATTCTCTTGTAAGAACACGGCAACATGCTGCCTTCTTTGTGTTATTCTCTCTAAACCAGTCGTGAAGCTCATTCGTCATGCTCATACATTTTACAACCTCTGGATCCTTAGGTCCCCTTTGCTCATCTCTACCGAAGAACATGCTTATTGCTAGCACACCACCGTTGAGAGCACCGCAGATACATCCAGATTTACCAACACCGATTGCCATACCAGATGCCATCTTGATAATCTCATGTGGAACATCTAGCTCAAAGTTATCCATAATAACTTCCATAACTGCCTCACAGCAGAAGAATCCCTTGCGATATGACTCTTCAGCCTCAGCCTGTACCTTCGCTAAATCGATAGATTTTGCATTTACTTTCATTTTGTTACCTCCAATCATACCTTCAAATGTATCATCCTTGTGATACCTTCTTAACTATTGTAACAAACAATACTCTAAATACCTAAAGAATTTTAGCTATATTAACAACTTCAATAATTACAATGATTTATCGGGTTTAAAATAAAAATAATCAATACCTTTTTATTTTGGACACTTTATCAAAGAAAAGTAACAAAAATAGCGACCTCCTAATAGTGGAAGTCGCAAAAGTTTAGTGACATGTTATTGATATTTACAAAGGCAATATCATAGAAGCTATATCTATACCGTGCAGCGAACGATATAGAGTCCATCCTGATATGTATCTACGTAGATGTATCCTCTATCATCTACTATGCAGTCCTCAGCATGTCCAACATGTGGTCCAGAGAATAGCGTACCTTCATCGATATCAAACCAAGTACCTTCTGGATCTGGTGGCATGAAGTAGGCAATCTCCTTTGGTACGAACGGATCTGAAACATCATAAATACGAAGACCTGCTTGGAAGTGACAGTTATACACTCTGTCATCTCTGCTCTCGAGGCAGTCCTGTCCGAACGCATCGAACATGTTATGTGGTCCAAATACCACCCTCTGACCATCGATGATGTTGAAGTTCTCTCCATGACACTTCTTATACGCTTCTGGTACCTCTGGGTATGGAAATACCGAGATGAGTGCTGGGTTCTCTTTATCAGATGTCTCAATCATTCCAATGATATTCATAGGCTGACTAGCAATCTTATGGAACATTCCTTCTTCTCTATTGTTATCGAAGTACCATGTTCTCTCACCTTCTGTGGTAACAATGGCAAATGGTCTATCCCCAAGAGGCATTGCTGTATGCACAGCTGCTCCCGACTGACCGTTACTGAATGGAGGATTTAGAGAGACGTTTCCAAGAAGTCTAGGTCTACTCTTGTCGTGCACATCGATCATGCAAAATCCTACATTAGGAAAAGCTGCATATACGACATCCTCTTTTACCGTTATTGCATGTCCATTAGGGAGCTTCATAAATGGTTCAGTCCCAACCTCCGGCATGTCAGATGCCTTCTTGTTACCGAGATACTGTCCATCTGCCCACCAGCTTCCGACTTCAGTTGGATTAGTTGGGTCCGAGATATCTACAATTCTTAGGATATACCCTCTGAAGTTACGTTTACTACCCATAATATATGCGTAGTCTCCACCATTGTAGAAGCTACGATGAACCCCTGGTCCATCTTCGCACTCAAACTGTCCGAGCAGCTTAGGATTTAAAGGATCTGCCTCTATGTCGTAAATCTTGAACCCACCCCAATATGGTTGCTCGTGAGTGCCATGTAGAACTCGCATAGTACCACCATAGCAAGCGATCAATTTGCCATCAGCTACCTGCAGTTTAGCAAGACTCTGCCCGTCATGAACTTCACCAACCCAGTCTCCCTCAACCCACTTTGCAACTGGATTTGCAGGATCTGTAACATCTACGATATTAAACCCATTGTCACGGAAGCAAGCGGTATAAAGATAATATCTGCCATCCTTAGTACGGTGCATTCCCATCTGAAAACCAGGTTTCTTGTTCAAATCCGAATAACCTACGAACTCAGTGTTTTTAAAAAGCATCTCTTCTCTTCTAGACATGTTCCCCTCCTTATATTTTATGTATAAATCTCATACTTAACTAATTAATGACTATAGACTATCACCTAAGTCGATCTATTAGAACCCACAAAAAACGAATAGATATCAATGCGTATTTTGCATTGATATCTATCATACATCAACATTTTTGCTATTTATATTCTATGAATATCTAATCTTTAAAGTATTCCTGTAGCTCTTCTTTAAATAATGCCACCTCTCTGTTCAGTGCGTTTTCGTGCCAAGCCAAGGCGACATTTGCTTTACTGCTTATCCCAATCGAGTGAATTTCCGTTCCGCCTCCCATAGCTACCCATTCGTCTGCCAGCATGATGCCTCTTGCATTTTGCACATTTGCAAACATCGACTCAAGATTAGGAACCACTTCAATCTCTGGTATGAAGTTGTACGGCCTAAGATTAAACCCTATGAGTGAGATAATTTCACGCAGCTTTGGATCTTCAGCGACAAACATCTTTACACCCTTTAGCTCCTTTGGACTAGTAACCTTCTTATCTAGAAGTTTATGCGAATATATTATAGAACGATTAACCTCGGTCACGACTTCGTATTTGATTCCCAATTCCGAAGTGCCCTGCATATAATCATCCAGTGATAACACCGAATCTAGTTGTCCTGACTGAAGCTTGTTCATGAGTGTCTCAAAGCTAAGGCATTCAATTCTAACCGAGAAGTCATCGTATGTCTTACGGCATTTATCTATTACTTCCGGAAGAAAATGTGATATATTCCACCCGATGTTGTATCCGAGCCTCAGCTCATGCGTCTCGTCCCTAAGTGACTCTCTCGTTTTGGCAAGTTCAGCATCGAACCTCTTAAAAAGACTATAGTATTTCTCACCAGCGAGTGATAGCTTTATACTTCTAGAGTTTTCCCTGTCAAATAATATCACCCCTAGTTCATCCTCAAGTCCCTTAATCGCACGACTGACTTGGGATTGTGGCACATATAGCTTTTCAGCGGCCTTTGTGAAATTAAGAAGCCTTGCTGCTTCTACAAAAGCTTTTATCTGTCTATCGTTCATCGTCTATCTCCGCTTTATGTGTATCCTATTTTGACTTTACTTCCTTCCAGCTATCGCTATATAGCTTAGTTGTATCAGGATCGAGATTCCTTAACAGCGTACAGCGAGCAATCGTCTCTTTGCTAGGAAATAGCGCAGGGTTTGAAACGTACTTTGAAGGAATCATCTTAATCGCTGCAGTGTTCGGCGTCGTATAATATATGTAGTCAAAATTTCGCTTAGCCACTTTCGCTTTGCACATGTAGTTTATGAATCTTTCGGCGTTTCGCTTATTGCGAGCACTCTTAGGTATAACCCAAGAATCGATAAAGAACTCCGACCCTTCCTTAGGAACCACAAATTCAATATCTTTATTGAGATCGTGCGTATAGTTATATTCACCATTCCACACAACGCCAATTGCAGCCGATTTATCTGCTAGCAGATCTCTCGCCGAATCATTTGCGTATTTATATACTAGCTTCTTCTGCTCCTTAAGTGCATTCTTCGCCTCTTCAATTTCCTTAGGATTTGTGGTGTTAGGTGAATATCCAAGTCTGAGGAGCGAGATTGCAAAAGCATCGCGTACACTATCCTGCATGACTATGTTGTTCTTAAAATCAGGATCCCATAATACGTTCCACGAGTCTACCGTCTTGCCCTTCACCATCTTCTTATTGTATAGAATCCCAGAAACACCAACCAGGTACGGAACAGAATATTCATTGCCTGGATCATACTCCTCGGCTTTTCTCATGTAGTCTTCATCAAGATTTTTAATGTTTCTGATATTCTTTTTGTCCAATTTCTGCAGCAGATTCTCGTCCTTCATCTTGCTTATCATATAATCTGACGTGCACACTACATCGTAGTTCGCAGAGCCATTCTTTATTATAGGGTACATCTCCTCTGCAGTATCATACGTATCTTGAATTACTCTTATCCCAGTATCAGCTTCAAAATCAGCAACAACCTCCGGGTCGTAGTAATCTCCATAGCTGTATACATAAACCTCTCCATTTTCGCCACTTCTACATCCTGTCATTGTAAGAAGTAGCAGCAGTAACAGAGAGCCCATTATCAACTTCTTCATGCTCTTTTTGGCTCCTTATCCCTATTCACATTGACGATCAATAGTGCTATTAGAGCTATCAAAAATATAATCGTAGATAGCGCATATAGTGACGGCCTGATGCCGATCTTCACCTCGCTATATATGAGTGTCGATATAGTGTTGATACCTGCACCCCTGGTAAAGTGTGTAACTACGAAGTCGTCTACTGACATCGTAAACGAAAGAAGTGCACCAGACAGTATTCCCGGCATGAGTTCAGGAAGAACGACCTTTCTAAAAGCATATGAACGTGAAGCCCCTAGGTCCATCGCCGCTTCAAAAAGGGTATCCGTCCTCTTGTTAAGTCTCGGCCGAACAGAAAGTATTACGTACGGTATACAGAACGTAACATGTGAGAATAGTATAGTCATGTAGCCTAGCGATACTCCAAATAGCAGGAACGATAGCATCAGCGAGATACCAGTTACGATATCAGCGTTAAGCATAGGTATGTTGTTCACTGCAAGGAGAGTCTGCTGCGCACCAGGTCTTAGCGACTCAATTCCGAGCACTGCCAAAGTACCGATTACAGTTGCGATAAGTGAAGCTAAGATAGCTATCGAAAATGTATTTACAATAGCTCCAAGTATGAGTCTGCTGTGAAACATCTCCTGGTACCACTTCAGCGAAAATCTCGTAAACACCGACATCGAACGGCTCTCGTTGAATGATAGGAATATGAGCGTTAGAATCGGCAGATACAGGAAGAGCATTATTATTATCAAATACATATTTCCGAAGAATTTCTTCATAATAAATGATCCTCCTCTCCATCGCCAAACTTCTGGACTATAAGCATGCTGACGATGATAAATACCATCATAACTAGTGAAAGTCCAGAGCCTAGATACCAATTGGAATTAACTGTGAATTCCTGCTCAATGATGTTTCCAATAAGGTTCACCTTGCCGCCGCCAAGCATATTCGAAATTACAAATGTTGTGAGCGCAGGGATAAACACCATCGTCACTCCACTAGCAATTCCAGGGATACTGAGCGGGAAGATTACTCTTCTAAACACATAGAATTTACCAGCACCGAGATCGTACGCAGCCTCGATTAGTCGGTTGTCGATCTTTGATACGACGTTATAGATAGGTAGAACCATAAAAGGCAAAAAGTCGTATACCATGCCGAGTACGACTGCTCCCGGCGTTCCCATCATCTCCTGCCTGTTAAGCCCAATGGACGTTATAATTGAATTTATTACGCCTTGTCTCTCGAGAAGCACTTGCCATGCCATAGTTCTGAGCAAAAAGTTCATCCACATCGGGAGTATAAATACAAATATCATAAATCCTTGCTTTCCGAACCTGCTCTCCCTCAGAATTAGAGCCATAGGGAAAGCCAAAACGAGGCATACCACTGTGCTCACAACGGAGAGCAGTAGCGACATACCGAGTGCCTGCAGATGCTGCGAATTGAACATCGCCGTGATATTTTCAAATGTAAAAGCACCACTTCTATTGGTTATGCCATAGTAGGCAATAGTCAAAATCGGGATTACGGTTCCCGCAACGATCCAAATGGCAAAAGGCGCTGTATACTTTCTCTTAGATATCAACTTCCTGTGCCTCCTCATCCTCTGATGTAGGCTTGTGCATAATCTGAATATTCTCAGGTCTCACGTACATGCCTATAGTTTCACCAACTTCATGTGAATCGTAATTCTGAAGTAGCCACTCCACCTTGCCATCTTCGCTCTGCACAAGCATCTCGTAGTGAACGCCAATAAATAGCTTACTAATTATCTTACCGTTCATAATACCCTCACCATACTCACGGATTTCGATATCCTCAGGTCTGATTACTGCATCGACAGGCTGTCCGATATTGAATCCATTATCCCTGCCATCTATGCACTTAAATACATGACCATCTATCTCAACCAGCTTATCATCTACCATCTTGGCATCGACGATGTTGCTATCTCCAATGAAGTCGGCAACAAAGGCATTCTCAGGCTCATTATATATCTCTTCAGGTGTTCCCATCTGCTGAATGTATCCATTGTTCATAACGATGACAGTATCCGACATCGTTAGAGCCTCTTCCTGATCGTGAGTTACGAATATGAAGGTGATGCCGAGCTCCTTCTTGAGTCTAACAAGCTCGTACTGCATCTCCTGCCTTAGCTTAAGATCAAGCGCCCCTAGAGGCTCGTCGAGCAAAAGTACTCTCGGCTCATTAACTATCGCACGCGCCATAGCAACTCTCTGCTGCTGACCTCCCGACATCTTATCTATTCTTCTATTTCCATAACCGTCAAGGTTAACGAGCTTAAGTCCGTATGCAATCTTATCCTTTATATACTGCTCTGACTTTCCACTTACACGCAGTCCAAAAGCGATGTTCTCCTGCACCGTCATGTGCGGGAACAGCGCATAGCTCTGAAATACTGTATTTACATGACGCTGATTAGGCGGGACATTGGTGATGTCCTTTCCGTCAAAAAGCACCCTTCCCATATCAGGAGTTTCAAATCCACCAATGATACGCAGCGTTGTGGTCTTGCCGCAGCCAGATGGTCCAAGCAGCGTTACAAATTCGTTCTCCTTTATTGAGAGCGAAATATCGCTCAGCACTTCGTGGTCGCCGTAGCTCTTTCCTATGTTGTCAAGTCTGATTAACTCGTTCAAAATCTTCCTCCAATGCAGCTATTGCAAAGCATTACCTTATCCCCTAGAAACTAGGCGGCGAGCTCACCCAAATTATCTCCGCACCCTTGCTAGAGCTAATATAGTGCTCCTGCTCAGGATATATGTAAAATGACTCACCCTTCTCCACATGGTATGTATCGCTACCGATATGCACATCTATACTTCCTTTGACAACGTAGCCAAACTCCTCACCTTCGTGTGGGTTATCCGGTATAGTCGTGCCACCAACTCCTATTGTCACCCTTATAGGTTCCATGTTGTTCTTCTGTGCATTAGGCACAATCCATTCTATTGTGTTCTTGTGTCGCTCATCTTCCTTTATGAAGTAGTCATCCTCGCTAAATACGACCTGAGGTCTTTCCTTCTCCGAGAAAAAAGCTGTTAGGTCCGTACCAAGAGATATAACTATGTCCTCGAGTGTCGCAATTGACGGTGAGGTGAGGTCTCTCTCTACCTGTGAGATAAATCCCTTCGATAGTTCTGCTCTATCTGCTAGTTCTTCCTGCGTGAGTCCACGTTCTATTCTAAGCTCTTTAATCTTCTCTCCGATTTCCATTTATCATCCAATCTAAATGCTTCAGTATTTGCAACATATTCACAAGGATATCCTCATGTAATATTATTTGCTGCTATATATTATAATAAGTAATTAGTTTAGTATTTGTAAACTAACAAGTACAATTATAAACTTCTTCATGCGAGTGTCAATATATTAATAAAATTTCTCGATATATTAAACCATCTCACTATTAATGTCTAAATTTCCTATGTTATCTCATAAAAAACCGCCCTCATTGGGCGGTCTTTCTCAAATTATCTTTTTTGTAGGTCAAATATTGTATGTTTTTACTTATATTCCTTAATCACACCTCCATTGTGCATGCTTTAGCAATATTATATCTAATATATAATCATTCAGTTAAATAAATAAATTCATATTTGATCTATCTGAATTGTTAAGCATAGTTGCGACGCCGCCCACTTTTACACCATCTATCAATTCTGCTTTTGTAATACCCATAACATCCATGGACATCTGGCACGCAGTCATCTCAACTCCCATATTTATTGCAGTTTGGATAAGCTCTTCAAGAGAGGTAATATCCTTAGACTTCATTACACTCCTAATCATCTTTGAGCCCATTCCGCCCATGTTCATGTGCGATAATTTTAGCTTTCTCGAACCTTTAGGCAGCATGTTTGCAAACATTTTAGATAAAAAATCTTTCTTCACTTTAGGTGGCTGACTCTTTCTTATGACACTCAGCCCCCAGAAAGTAAAGAACATATGTACCTTATTTCCCATAGCCGCTGCACCTGTCGCGATTATGAACGAAGCAATCGCCTTATCTAAATCGCCATCAAATACTATCATTGTTTTTTCTTTTACGGTGCAAGCTGTATCAATAGGTTTATCATGTCCGCATGTCATTCCTTCGCAGTTACCACTACTATCGCAGTTAACCCCGCGTCTTAATACAACATTATAGCTCCCCCCATTTGAGTATGATTCAAGTAATGTGTTTCCTGTGTTCTGGCACCAATTTTCTATATCAGCAGCAAAGCCCGGATCGCTGGCGGTAACCCTGAGTTCATCTCCAATTTTCAACTCGTTCATATACTCAGACACTTTAATAATTGGTCCTGGGCAGCTAAGTCCACATGCATCTAATGTAACTGTATTTACACTACTGGGACCGGGCTGTGAGTTTAATTTTTCCTGAGATGTATCATCTTTGATATTGCTACTTATAGCATTAGGCTTTATCTTAGATGTATCTTTGTAATGTGTATTCATCGTCCTACAGCCACCAAGCAGATAGTATGCTTCATATCCTCTTTGGCGAAGAATTCTCTCAGCAATATAGCCTCGTAGTCCTACTGCACACAGTGTCACATATGACTTGCTGTGATCTAACTCATCTATTTTATTTCTAAGCTGCGTTAACGGTATATGAATTGCACCTTCTACGGGGTTAGCCATTACTTCAATTTCTTCTCGCACATCTAAAAGCACGTACTCATTACGCTCTCCTACATCCAGTTCATCAACTCTCAACGGATGTGCTAAATCTGCTAGTATATTTTCAGCTGTGTAACCTGCAAAATTAACGGGATCCTTTGCAGATGAATAAGGCGGTGCATAGGCTAATTCTAAATTTGCTAAATCTGAAACTGTACCGTGAAAATGTAGCAGTGTTGAGATAGTGTCGATTCTTTTGTCAACACCACCATATCCAACAATCTGAGCACCAAGCACCTTCCCATCCCTATCAAATATTAATTTTATAGTCATAGGAGTTGCTCCAGGATAATATCCTGCGTGGCTCATCGGATGTACGAGTGATATATAGTAGTCTTCCCCATATACTTTTCCTGCTCTGTTAAGCGATTTCTCACTTGCACCAGTAGAGGCTACTGTCATGTCAAAGATTTTAGCAACCGATGTCCCAAGTGTTCCATCATAAGTTTTTTCACCTAGACAAAGCATATTTTCAGCAACATTTCTACCTTGCTTATTTGCTGGACCCGCAAGCGGAATCATCACTTCTCCACCTAGCATATAGTCCTGTACACCAATTACGTCGCCGACTGCATATATATTTTCATCAGAGGTGCGCATATACTCATCTACCCTGATTCCACGCCTTGCATTTAGTTCGAGTCCTGCCGCTTCAGCAATCTGACTGTTAGGTTTTACTCCAATGGACAGAATAACTAAATCAGTTTCCAGAGTGGTTCCATCGGCAAGTAGCACCTTGCTTCCATCGTTATCTATATCTTTAAGACCATTTCCTAGATATAGATGCACACCTTTTTCAGCTAAACGTACTTCTACAATTTTAGCCATGTCCTTATCTATAGGCGGCATAACTTGATCGGCCATATCACAAAGTGACACCTCAACACCTCTGTCGCTAAGGTTCTCTGCCATCTCAAGACCGATAAATCCTCCTCCAACGATAACTGCTCGTTTTGGGGTATGGTTTCCTACAAATTCATATATCTTGTCAGTATCTGGAATTGTCCATAGCTTAAATACCCTGCTCTGTTCTAACCATGATGGATTAGGTACAAATGGAGATGATCCTGTTGAAAGGAGAAGCTTATCATACGATTCCTTATATTCTTCCCCAGTTTCAGAATTCTTTACAGTCACTGTCTTGTTTTCCCTGTCTATCGAATAGACATTGCTATTTAGTCTAATCTCAACCGCGTACTTCGCTTCAATTGTGTCCTTATCTGATACGAATAATGAATCTCTGTTCTTAATCTGCTTTCCAATATAATATGGTAGCCCACAATTAGCATAGGAGATATATCCACCTCTCTCAAAAACTATGATTTCTGCCTTTTCATCTAATCTTCTAAGTCTTGCAAGGGCCGTTGCACCACCGGCTACAGCACCAACAACCAAAATCTTCATTTCCACTCCTATCCTGTAATTTTCATATGAATTGAATTTTACATTTTATCTTCTTTTATCTATCTCAAATAAAATCTCTACAAATGACTTTACATCCTCTCTAGTACAGCAATAGAAGGCCATATTCCCTTCTCGCCTTACATCAACTAAACCGATGCTCTTCAACTTTGCTAGCTGTTGCGAAATACTAGATTGTGATAACCCCATGCAGTTAGTTATGTCACCAACTGTTTTCTCGCCTTCTTCTATAAGGGTCTTCACTATGCATAATCTCGCTGGAGATGAAAGTGCTTTCAATATATTCGCCTTCTGCTCTATAATCTGTCTCTCTGCTTTCATCTGTTTTCCATCCTTTCATATTGGCCAATCATATATATTAATATATTGCTATATTATAATATTCTAATATAATTGTCAACAACTGTTTTATAATTTAAAAGCAGACAATATTGCTATCTATAATTTATCGGCTGAGATTTTATATTTAAAAACCTCAAAACTCACCAAATGAATTTTGAGGTAATGTATTTATTTCGATATATATTACGTTTATTACTATACCCGACACTATTTCTCAATATCGTGTAGCAACTGCATAATTGACTCATCTAGCGCTGAAGTATCAGCAAACTCGATACGTCCCTGGTCGCTAAGAGTAGCAAGGTCAGGATTGATTGGGAGCTTTGCAAGCACCTTGAGCCCATTCTCTGATGCAATTTCGTCTACATGGCTCTTTCCAAAGATCTCGTACTTCTTGCCGTTATCTGGGCACTCGAAGTAACTCATATTCTCAACAAGACCCAAGATAGGAACATTCATCATCTTCGCCATTTTTACTGCCTTCTCAACTATCATAGATACGAGCTCCTGTGGTGATGTAACTACAATGATTCCATCGATTGGAAGTGACTGGAACACTGTTAGAGGCACATCGCCTGTTCCAGGGGGCATATCGATGAACATCACATCGAGGTCCCCCCATGCTACATCTGTCCAGAACTGTGTTACAGCCCCTGCGATTACCGGGCCTCTCCACACTACTGGGTCACTTTCGTTTTCTGTGAGCAAATTGAGCGACATAACTTTAATCTCTGATGCACTCTTACCTGGAATAATACCAATCTCACTGCCGTAAGCCTTATCATGTATACCGAACATCTTTGGAATTGAAGGTCCTGTGATGTCAGCATCCATAACTCCAACCTTGCATCCGTTTCTATTAGCCGTTACAGCTGATAATGCGGTAACCATCGATTTACCAACGCCACCTTTACCACTGACAACGGCTATAACCTTCTTAACACTGCTATGCTCATTTAGCTTCTCATGACCACCATGCGCACCGCCTTCTCTTGATGGGCAGCTTGATCCGCAGCTTGAACAATCATGGCTGCAGGATTCAGGTGTCTGCATATTATCTGCCATTTCATTCCTCCTATATATCCAATTACCTATATGTTAATCGTGCTCATTTATTGTACTACAAATTCAGAAATTCCTAAACGTATTCCTGTCCGTTCATCCTATCAACGTAGTGACAAGCCTTCGTTGCAGCAATGGATCCGTCGGACACTGCAGTAGTTAACTGCTTTAATTCCTTTGATCTGCCATCTCCAGCTACGAACACGCCAGGAGTGCTTGCTTCACAGGACTCGCCGATTTCGAAATATCCCGCTTCATCGGTCGCAACAAGATTTGCAAAAGGCTTTCCATTCGGAATCTTGCCGATAGCTACGAATAGAGCACTGACATCGATATCCCTAGTTTCACCTGTCTCGTTGTTTTTGACGGTAATCGACTCCAGCGCCTTATCTCCGTTTACACCTACTACGTTGCTGCTCATGATAAATTCTACGTTATCAAGAGCCTTGAGTTCATCGACAACCGCCTGCTCAGCTCTGAACCTATCTCTCCTGTGAATTATAGTGACTTTCGAACAGATATTGGCGAGAAATGCCGCATCTTCTACAGCTGTATTTCCCCCGCCGTATACTGCGACTTCCTTGTTCCTGAAGAACGCACCGTCGCACACTGCACAGAAAGAAATTCCACGGCTTATTAGACCATCTTCACCAGAAATTCCCATCTTTCTATTATCAAGTCCAGTGGCAAGCACAACGGCTGTAGCTTCATACTCGTCGCTATTACCCTTAATCTTGAACGTACCTCCTTCAGTCTCAGGAGCAGCTACTTCAGTTATTTCATCCATGATGATTTCTGTGCCGAACGATTCAGCCTGCGACTGAATCTTCATTGCATACTCTGCACCATTCATTCCCGGCGCAGCAGGGAAATTATCTATAGAATCAGTAAAGGTAATCTGTCCTCCTATAAGTCCACGCTCGATAACTGCAGTTGACTTGCCAGCTCTAGCTGCATATATTCCTGCAGTAAGGCCGGCTGGTCCTCCGCCAATAATTGCAACATCATACTTCTTTCCCATCTCTAGTACCTCCGTATAATTGATTCCTTATGTATGTATTCTTACGATGAACCTATAGCACACCGTTACCATCTTAGGTTCATTATACCTCATGAACTTTATGGATTATGAAAATTCTGTGATTTTTAATTTTGTGCAATCTAATTTTATAGTTTAGAACTATATCATTTTTATGATAAATTCTTGAATTATCTGACGACTAGTAGTATATTATTAGCAGGCATCACCGGAGAGTGCTAATGGCGAGATAAATAATCTTATGAAAGAAGGTTTTGATATGGAAAAAATGAAATTTAAAGCGGAGTCGCAGCGACTCTTAGATATGATGATCAACTCTATCTACACCAACCGCGAGATATTTATGAGAGAGCTTGTCAGCAATGCGAGCGATGCGATTGATAAGCGTTATTATAAGGAAGCCGAAGATGGCTGTACAGGGAAATCTAGAGATGATTACGAAATCAGAATTGCAGTTGATAAAGACGCGAGAACTCTTACCATCTCAGATAACGGAATCGGTATGAGCAAAGAGGAACTTGAAAATAACCTCGGAATAATTGCCAACAGCGGTTCACTTAAATTCAAAGCAGATAACGCTGAATCGATGAAGGACGTAGATATCATTGGTCAATTTGGTGTCGGCTTCTATAGCGCGTTTATGGTTGCGAAGAAAATTCAAGTAATCTCTAAGGCCTATGGCTCCGACCAGACATATATGTGGGAGAGCGAAGGTGCCGAAGGCTTCACAATCGACAAGGCAGAGCGTACAGATGTTGGAACTGACATAATCATATATCTTAGGGATGATACTGAAGACGATAAATACTCCGAGTTCCTGGACGAGTTTAGGATTAAAAGCATCATTAAGCAGTATTCCGACTACATCCGTTACCCGATTGTAATGAACGTTACAAAGCATCGACAGAAACCAGCCTCCGAGGAAGAGATGAATTCTGAGGATTATAAGCCTGAGTACGAGACTTATACTGAGGACGAAAAGCTCAACAGCATGGTGCCTCTATGGAAGATGAAAAAAAGCGAAATAACAGATGAACAGTATAGTGACTTCTACAAAAAGACATACATGGCATGGAGCGATCCGCTAAAAGTAATCCACACTAATGTCGAAGGTGTAATATCATATGATGCACTGCTATTTGTGCCTAGCGACGTGCCTTTTAATTACTATAACAAAGACTTTAAACCAGGACTTCAGCTATACTCGAGTGGCGTCCTAATCATGGATAAATGTGAGGATCTTCTACCAAGTTACTTTGGATTTATCAGCGGTCTAGTTGATTCTCCTGATTTATCGCTAAATATCTCAAGAGAGATGCTCCAGCAAGATAGACAGCTTCGTGCTATCGCACAGAGGCTAGAGAAGAAACTGCTACAGACTTTCGGAGAGATGCGAGATAAAGAAAGTGAGAAGTATGAAAAGTTCTTTGAGAACTTTGGAATCCAGCTCAAATACGGAGTATATGATAACTTCGGAGCAGATAAGGATAAGCTTAAGGACTTGCTTCTATACTATAGTAGTACCACCGAAAGCATGACTACGCTGAAAGACTATGTCTCCAGGATGGCTGACGACCAGAAATACATATACTATGCTGCTGGTGAGTCGAGAAGTAAAATTAAGATGATGCCGCAGATGGACCTCTTTGAAGATAAGGGCTATGAAGTTCTTTATTGTACTGATAATATTGATGAATTCGCATTTATGGCGATGAGAGAATACGATGGCAAAGAGTTCAAGAATATATCCGACAAGGATTTAGGATTTGAGAAAACTGAAGAGGAGGTAAAAGCTCAAGCGGATAAAAACGAAGCAGCGAAGAGTACACTGGGTGCGATCAAAGAAGCCCTAGGCGATAAGGTATCATCTGTAATCCTATCGACCAGACTCAAGAATCACCCTGTATGCTTCGCAACATCTGACGGAGTGTCTATTGAGATGGAGAAGATCCTCAAAGCTCAAGCAGCAATGTCCGGTAACAAAGAGCTATCAGGCGTTGAAGCAGATAAAGTCCTTGAGCTTAACGGCGACCTACCGTTCTTTGATGCTATTAAGAAGGCCGTAGAAGCCGGAGATAGTGACAAAGTGAACGACTATGCAAATCTCCTGTATGATCAGGCGCTTGTGCTCGAAGGTATGCCAGTTGAAGATCCGCTAGCATTTGGAGAGAGAATCTGTAAGCTCATGAAGTAAGCTGCTTCCCCTGCCAAGTAATATCATAACAGCAAGGACTTGTACTTCTAATGCTAAATCCAAACACATAATCTCTATGTAAAACAAGACCGTGGCTGCAAAGCCACGGTCTTTATTATTTGCTTAATCTATCGGATAGCCGATAAACAGGTGCTACTGTGCTGCCTGTCCTGCCTGAACAGACTTGATTGCTGTGAACATTCCACCCATCATTGCATCTAGGAAGTCAACGTTGCTGTTAATATCAGTTGTCCATTCGCCCTTGTCGTTCTTTGTGCAGTTGATAGTAACTGTCTTCTTGTAAGACTTATCCTTTACACTGTTTAGGTTCTGGAACATCAGATTGTAAACATAGTCCTTAACATCTGTTGTTGCAGTGATCTTTCCGCTCTTAGCGTCAGATACTACGGTATCATAAGTAGTCTTGTAAGCTGCACCGAAGTCGTATGTCTTAATCTCAACCTTTACAGTCGCTTTCTTTCCATCAACCTTCTCGTCCTTTACTTCATAATCGAAGTCCTGAACCTTCTTGATGAACTTGTCATACTCTTTTCCATACTTCTGCTCTAGAGTCTTGTCGTTGAATAGCTTAGAAACGTTCGAAGAAGTCTTCTCAGTCTTAATCTGCTTGAGGTTATCCTCTACAACGCTCTTAGGCGACTTGCTGCCACAAGCTGTTAGCGCAAACATAACTAGTACAAGCATGCTCACAATAAGTAGTGTCTTTTTCTTCATTATAGTTCTCCCTTTCGTGACTATTTTATCGCCTTTCGGCACTCTCCATTAAACACTGTTATACCGTACTTGTCAAGTGCGGATAATAAGATAGAGGCGTATTTCCTTGAAATTTCAAGCTTATCTCGATAATCAGCGAGGGTGAATCCTTCCGGCTTTTCAGCTCCAAGTTCACGTACAGCAGTAACTGCCATATCCCATGCTTTGGTATCGATATAGTAGCTTGCATCGAGTTTGAAGATTTCTCCTCGTGATACGAGCTCATTTTGAATGGCGCTAGCAATATCTTTGTCACCGGCGAGTTCATATATATCTTCATTTTTAATCGCCTCGACGCCAGCTTTATCATACATTTTCTTAATCTCATCCATCAGGGCAAGCTGCTCATCTGAGAACTCAACCTTGAAACCTGCAACCGAAATTGTCTTCTCCTTGTCCTCGAGCATCCCCGAATCTAAGAACTTAGAAATAATCGCCTGCCCTAGCTTCTCATCATCGATGTGGCGATACTCCTTAATCCTGCTTAGCAGTTCTCTCTTAGGAATTCCATCTACCATAGGATTCTGGCTATGATACTCTTCGATTATCTTTGAAACAGTCTCCTCTAGTATTTTTAACTTTTCCTCGTTTACGATAGAGCCATCTGCAAGTATTACCACCCTGCCTTGGTCGGCGAGTGATTTAATAGCTTGTTTTATTTCAGAAGTCGTGAGTCCAAGTTCCTGCCTAAGCTCCTCTTCTTTGTAATATTTCCACTTCCCAGCCTTTAGATGAATGATATCTCCTATATCGCCAGCAGCAAGTATCTCGAAGTCGGAAAACACATCGTCACGGTTTCTCTTATGTTTCTCTGGATTTGCATCAAGCACTCTACCACCACCAACTGTAATTACTGGTGAGTAAAATCTGACAATGAACTTATCTCCTCTTCTAACTGCTATAGGTTCTTCGAGTCTTAACTGTACAAAGGCCTTGTCCCCACTCACCATAACATCGCGGTCCATGATAATGACCTTAGCTAAAACCTCCTTACTACCAGTGTAAAGATGAACTCTGCTGTTATTAAGTATCTGCCTATCGCTGCTATTAAAAACGCTCATTTCCACGTCGAGCATATTGGTCACAGTAACCGCACCTGATGCAGCTAATACAGAGCCTCTAAGAACATTTTCCTTCTTGACACCAGATAGGTTCACCGCCGTTCGCTGTCCAGCAACCGCCTCATCAGTATCGTTGCCATAAGTCTGGATTCCTCTTACCTTCACAGGTATTTCCTCAGGATATATATTCAAATCATCATTGAGTTTTAACACACCATCTACTAGAGTTCCTGTGACGACAGTTCCAAATCCCTGCATAGAAAAAACTCTATCTATAGGCAGTCTGAATAGCTCCGGCTCCTCGCGCCTCTTTGACTCACGGTCGCACTTCTTTATTATTTCATCTTTTAGAGCATCTATATTTTCTCCTGTCTTAGAAGAAACAGCTATCATGGGTTTTCCCTCAAGAAAAGAGCCCTTAAAATAGTCCTTTACATCCTCGACTAGCATCTCAAGCCACTCCTCGTCCACCATATCCTTTTTGGTGATTGCAATGATACCATCATCGATTCCAAGCGCTTGCAGTATTTCAAAATGCTCTTTAGTCTGCGGCATGATGCCTTCATCTGCTGCAACTACAAATAACACGAAGTCAACACCACCGATTCCAGCAAGCATATTTTTGATAAATTTTTCATGCCCTGGCACATCAATTACACCGATATTATAGCCTGCATCATTATCTATGTGAGCAAACCCGAGTTCGATGGTGATTCCACGCTTCTTCTCTTCGGATAGTCTATCTGTATCGATACCAGAAAGAGCTTTAATCAGCTGTGTCTTGCCGTGATCGACGTGACCAGCTGTACCAATAATTACGTTCTTCATCTATTCCACTTCCCTTAGTGCTGCTGCTATATCATCAAGCTCGCGGTCAAGCACAGTTCTTACTGAGAACAGCAGTTCATCCTCGTGAATTCTTGCGATTACAGGAATTTCATGCTTTCTAAGTGTCCTCTCAAGCCCCTTAGTAGTAGTCTTATCTGATGTCACAGCTACCGCAACACCTGGTAAAAATACCATCGGAGCAGACCCACCACCAATCTGGTCATCTGCATCAACAATTTTTATATTGAGCTTGCTATTTGCGGTACGGATCTTGTCAGCTAGACTCTCAGCTCTTTCGAGTAGAACTTCCCTGGATGTCGTAATCATGCGGAGCACCGGAATATCACGCATTGCAACTTTTGTATCCCTATATTTTTTTAGCGTCTCTTCCATCGCTGCAAAAGTCATCTTATCCACTCTGAGTGCACGTGCCAAGGGATGCTTCTTCATCTTCTCGATGTATTTTCGCCTTCCAGCGATAATCCCAGCTTGAGGACCACCGAGCAGCTTATCACCACTGAATAGAATGACATCGATTCCCGTACTTAGGGACGCGGGCACATTAGGTTCATCAAGTCCATAATCAGCGAGGTTCACCATGAGTCCATTACCCATATCGAAGATAACCGGGATATCATGCTCCTTGCCAATAGAAACTAGGTCCTCAAGTTCAGCCTCTTCAGTAAATCCCATGATTTTGTAATTGCTGGTATGGACCTTCATGAGGGCGCCAGTATTTTCATTTATCGCCTTCTCATAATCACTAGGCTTAGTCTTGTTGGTAGTTCCGACCTCATGTAGAGTCGCACCACTCTGCTCCATGATATCAGGAATTCTAAACGCTCCTCCGATTTCAACTAGCTCACCTCTCGATACCACGACCTCATGACCCTCCGCCATAGCAGAAAGCACAAGCATCGTAGCAGATGCGTTGTTGTTGACGATCATGACATCCTCAGCACCGGTAAGTTCAACCATGAGTTCCTGCAGAATATCATGTCTTGAACCACGCTTTCCTAGCTTAACATCGTATTCGAGATTTGAATATCCTCGCGAAACCATCTCTACATTGCGCACTGCATCTTCACAGAGTGGCGCTCTGCCGAGGTTTGTGTGCAAGATGGTTCCTGTCGCATTAATTATTCCGTGCAGATGATTCACTTCATCAGCTTCGAGTCTATCCTTAATCTCATCAGCGATGTACGAGATGCTTAGTTTCTTTACGTCATAATGCTCTAGTTCATCATCGCTTAGAGCAAGAATTTCCGCACGCACTCCATCTATAGCCTTTCTGGCCATAGATGTTACAACATCTCTTCCACTTTTCTCGAAGGCATTAGAAAAGAGGTGCTCTTTAAGCACCTCATCTATCTTCGGAATCTGTCGTAAAACTTCATTTCTTTTCATATTATTACTCCCATGCAAACTTAAATGGCGGGAGTGCGTGGGAATCGAACCCACCCGAGAAGGTATCAGCTCCTCATATCGGTTTTGAAGACCGTAAGGCACACCAGCACCTATCCACCCCCAAGTTACATACTTTGTCATTATATCATCAAAGCAGCAGCCTATCAACAGATAGTTGAATGGATATGTGCCATTTGCGGATACTATAACAGAATTTTTGTATTAGCGCATGACTCATTTAGTATAACTTTCTATAAAGATTCGTATGTATATAAATAAGCACCACATCAACTATAGAACCTCTTTATGGTATAATAAGAAACACTCATTTCTGATAATGGAATTATTATTTCGTGGGAGGCTTTTGATGATTTATCTAGATAACGGAGCTACTTCCTTCCCTAAGCCACAGGAAGTCGCTGATGCAGTATATGAATATATGACCAAGGTGGGAAGCAACATCAACCGAGGTGGTTATGAAAAAGCTTATTCGGCTGCCGAGGTAGTCCTCGAGACCAGAGAGATGATCGACTCGATGATGAATGGATATGGCGCTCGTAATGCAATATTCACACCTGGCAACACTTATGCGCTCAACTTTTTAATAAAGGGATTAGCTCGAACAGGAGACAGATTCCTCACTAGCCACATGGAGCACAATGCAGTCTATAGACCACTGCACCAGCTTCAGGAAGACGGTGTAATTAAGCATGAGTGCATGCCTTGCAACGAACTTGGACAGCTCGATCTTGATAAAGCTCTAGATATGATCACTCCAGATATCAAGGCTGTAGTCATGCTTCACGCTTCTAATGTGAGCGGTACCATACTTCCCATCGAAGAAATAGGAAAAAAATGTCACGAGGAAGGTGTGCTCTTCATAGTAGACGCAGCACAAACAGCGGGAAATACCCCTATCGATATGCAGAAGTGCCATATCGACGGACTTACTGTTCCAGGTCACAAGTCACTTCTTGGCCCACAGGGTATCGGTGTTATGCTCATTAACCCCGCGATTAAAGATGAAATTATCCCTGTAATTTCAGGTGGTACGGGCAGTCACTCTGATATGGCTGATATGCCTTCTGAACTTCCGGATAGATTCGAGAGCGGCACTCTCAACTTGCCAGGAATCTTTGGGCTTCATGCGGCCCTTAAGTGGGTTCAAGAGCATTTTGACGAAGTCCGCGCACATGAAGAGAAGCTTACCGCTAGGATGCTAGAGGGAATCGCTAATATAAAAGGTGTACGGCTTGCCGGAATTCATACTACAGAAGGTAGAGTAAGCGTAGTCTCCATCGATTTTACAGAAGAAGATAACGGCATCTGTGCGTTCAATCTCGAGCATACGTATGGGATTAACACGAGAGTCGGACTCCACTGCGCACCGCTTGCGCACGAGTCTCTACATACGTTCCCAGAAGGAACGGTTAGATTCTCGATTGGACCATTCAACACTGACGAAGAAATCGATACGGCACTCAGCGCTATTAAAGAAATTGCTGAAGCAAGCAATCTATAGATATTTTGCAATTAGTTGTGATTATTATCGGAATATGATTTAACTAGATTCAATAACAGAAAGAGGAAAAGGATAATGGGAGATAACGAAAAGAAATCTTGCTGTGCCATGCCTATGGCACTGGAAGATGTTAGACTTACAGAGATGACTGCCGCTGGCGGATGAGGAGCTAAAGTAGGACCGGGAGTCCTAAGCGACATATTATCTAAGCTACCTAAGATTCGAGATGAGAGGGTTCTGGTCGGATTTGATAGCAGCGACGATGCTTGCGTGTACAAAGCAAGTGATGATCTCGCTATCATCAATAGCATCGACTTCTTTCCACCAATCGTAGATGATCCATATATGTTCGGTCAGATTGCCGCAGCTAACTCACTCAGTGACATATATGCGATGGGTGGTACCCCTAAGTTAGCGATGAACCTACTAACCTTCCCTGAAAAGCTTCCAATTGCAGCTGTTGAAGCGATTCTTGAAGGCGGAAACGACAAGGTAAATGAAGCCGGAGCTATGACAACTGGTGGGCATAGCATAAACGATAAAGAACCTAAGTACGGACTCAGCGTAACAGGATTTGCACATCCTGACGATATCCTGAGCAACAGTGCTTCTGAGGGTGACTACCTCGTAATTACCAAGAAAATTGGTTCTGGAGTGCTCACAAGTGCCGAAAAAGTAAGTCTTCTGAGTGAAGCTGAAAGCAAAGCGTTAAGCGAAACCATGGCTGAGCTCAACAGATATGCCTTTGAAGCAACCGCAGGCGTAAAGGTCGACGGATGCACTGATATTACAGGCTTTGGTCTACTTGGACACGGCGCTGAGATGGCAAAATCAGGCGACGTAACTCTTGAGATTTTTGCAGAAAGGGTTCCTCTCATGGACAGGGTGCTCGATTTCGCTTCGCAGGGAATTCTTCCTGGTGGCGCTCATAACAATATGACATACCTAGAGAAGGATGTAATCGACTACAGTGTCGGATTAAAACAGGCTCAAATCGACATGCTATACGATCCACAGACTTCTGGAGGTCTTCTCCTCGCTGTTAAGGAACCTGAGCTAGAAAGACTTCAGTACCAACTCGGAGAGAAAGGCTGCGAGAATGCAGTAATCGGAAGGTTTAAGAAGCGCACATCGCACTACATTGAAATTCTGAACAAGTAGCTCTGATGCTGCCTGCCGTTCATAACATAGTAGACAAATTCAAGACATACAAATAGCAGGAAGCGAATTTCATCGTCTTCCTGCTTTTTTCTAATATGATTTTTATTAAATATCCTTCAAAGCAACCTACTTGTGCTGCTCCGCATTCTCAAGTACGAATTTCCTAAACGCCTCAGCAACTGGTGAAAGAAATACGTTTTTGAGTGTAATCATATAGAAGCTGCGAAGCTTGTCGAAGCCATCAATCTTAAGAACCTTAAATTCGTCTGACCTCACAACCTTGTTAACGGTTTTCTCGGAAAGTATCGATGCACCAACGTTATTTGCAACGAGACGCATGATCATGTTAAGGTCATTAGTTCTAGAAATGACTCTAAAGTTATTCTTATCAAAACCCTTAGATGCAACCGTGTCCTCGAAAGACTTGCGGGTAGCAGATCCGTTTTCTCTCCAGATAAGCGGTAGCTTCGACATCTCCTCTAGGGTAATCGTATCCTTATCAGTTTCATAAGTACCAGGAACTAGCAGTACTGGGCGGTCATGGAAGATTTCATGCACTTCAATACCTGGTTCAGCAACGTACTCTCCAACAAAACCGATCTCCCCACGTCTCTCTAGAAGACTTTCAACCGTTGCCTTGCTATCATTCATCTCAATATAGAACTGAGTGAAAGGATGAGCATCTGTGAACTTACGGATAATCTCAGGCAGGAATGCGATCCCTGGCACTGTCGAAGTCTGAAGCTCTAAAACTCCGTCCAGATTATCATCACCATTATCCAGTGCCTCAATAGCCTGCGCTCTAGCATTTACCATCTCGACTGCATACTGATAGAACTTCTGACCATGAGGTGTCATCTCAACAGTTCTGCCCTTTCTATCGAGCAGTTTAGTGTTGAGTTCCTTCTCCAGCGAACTGATATGCGTGCTGATAGTTGGCTGGGTAAAGAATGTCGCATCTGCCGCACGACTAAAGCTCTTAAACCTAACAACATTTACAAAAGCTTCAATTTGCTTAAAATCCATCTTTCCTCCACTAACCCTTAATCAAAAAGGAGCGCCTCGCTAATGAAACACTCCTGTTAGCTACTGTAAATACTATATTATTTGTAATTTCGTGTCAAACAAACAGCATTATATACGGGTTTGCTATTGAAAAATTCTATTCTACGCCGATAAGATTAGCTTTTTTTATACCTTCTGTCTCCCTCATGTCGAGTATTAGTTGCTCAAGACCACATGTTGCATCATCCATATTGAGGGCTATCATGATAGTCGCAATGTTATTTACAGGTGGACTCTGGTTGATGGTCCATATACTGTATGAATGACTAGCAATCACGCGGATTAACTTCTCCAGCACGCCAGTTTCATGTCGAAGCTGCATAGAGATGATCGCCCTCTTGCTTGTCTTCTTGGCGCTGAGTTCCATCACGTAATCCTTGTACTTATAGTACGTACTGCGTGAAATTCCCACTTTGCGCACCGCTTCACTTATATCTGGTGCCTCGCCTTCTGCAAGCAGCCTGCTAGCCTCAACGACTTTCTCAAAGTATTCAGGAAGAATTTTCTTATCTACTATTAGATATCTGCTATCCACCTTCTACTCCTTGCCTTCACTAGCATATTTTTTAACTTCATCCATCATCTCGTCCACATCGATGATATCCCTGTGCTTAACTTCCTTTTCAAATATCGCACTAAGAGGACCAGGAATCTCTGTGCCAGTAATTTCAGATAATCTCTCCATATCTGCCTTATCATCTCCTGATGCTTCTTCTCCGAGTGCCGCAAGCACTGAACCCGTAAACTTATAAGGTGAAGCGGTTGATAGGACCACATTGTTTGTTTGTAGCCCACAATCTCTCAAATACTTGTCTGATGCAGCCCACGCGATGGCAGTGTGTGTATCCATGACGTAGCTCGCATCCTTAAACAGCCTCCCGATAGCAACTGCTCCCTCTTCATCCGAGCAAGCATAGCCTACGAAATCTCTCTTGATCTTAGATAGCTCATCTTCGCTTATCTGATACTCTCCAGTTTCAGCAAGTGATTTCATATACTCTTTAGTCTTGTCGGCGCCACACACGAAGAATAGCAGCCTCTCAAGGTTACTTGATACGAGAATATCCATAGATGGTGATGATGTCTTATAAAATTCTCTTTTCTTATTGTAATGCCCCGTCTCTAGGAATTCTGTAAGAACATCGTTCTTGTTGGAGGCGCAAACTAACTTTCCAACTGGTAGCCCCATCTGCTTAGCGAAGTATCCAGCCATGATGTCTCCAAAGTTTCCAGTCGGAACTGTGTAATCAACTGCATCACCTAGCTTAATCTCATTTGCATCCACAAGGCTCTTATAAGCTGCGAAGTAATATACAACCTGCGGAACAAGCCTACCTATATTGATGGAGTTAGCACTCGACAGCGAAACTCCTTCGCAAGGCCTCGGAATCTCCTGGAACAACCTCTTAACCCCTGTCTGAGCATCGTCGAAGTTCCCCCTCACTCCGAACGCCTTGGTATTAGCGCCTGATTGAGTTACCATCTGTAGACGCTGAGTCTCGGATATGCCCTTATCTGGATAGAATACTGCTATTCTAATCCCTGGGACATTTGAAAATCCATGAAGTGCAGCGCTGCCCGTATCTCCGCTCGTAGCTGTAAGTATTAGAATCTCATCATGGAAATCATTGAGCTTTGCCGCCTCTGACATCAAGTTAGGAAGTGCAGAGAGCGCAACATCCTTAAACGCACAAGTAGGACCGCAGAAGAGTTCTAGTATATATCTGCCATCTACGCTTACTAGAGGAGTAATTTCTTCTGCTGTAAACTTATCCTTGTAGCTTCTCGTGACGATAGAATCTATCAATTCTGCTCCATAGTCAGGAAAGAACTTTCCAAACACCCTCTTAGCCATACCACGGTAGTCCTCGGCTATTACCTCTTTATAATCCAGCTTTAGTTCGGCTAAATCTTCTGGAACATAAAGTCCCCCATCTTTAGCAAGTCCATCGAGTACTGCCTGTGACGAAGAAACCTTGTGATTCACATCTCTTGTACTTATATAATTCAACATTTTATCTCTCTTTTCTGTTGCGTATTTTGTGTTTTTATGATACATTATTCCTCGTAGGAATACAAGTGTTTTTCACACAAGGACACAGCATACAAAAAGTTGGACATAGAGAGGATTAAAGAGTATATAGATATGAAGATTGCAATTCTCGGATACGGAGTAGTTGGCAGCGGTGCATACGAAGTCGCACAAACTGCTCATAATATAGAAGTAAAACGCGTGCTTTACAAGAGGCCTATAGACGAACTCGGAGATATCGTAACTACTGAGTACGAAGATATTTTGAAGGATGAGGAGATTGAGCTAGTTGCAGAGTGCATAGGTGGTCTCCACCCAGCATATGAATATGTATCTGCTGCTCTTAAGAGTGGCAAGCACGTAGTAACACCTAACAAGAACCTCGTTGCAGCATACTGGGACGAGCTACATGATCTCGCTAGAGAGCACGGAGCTGAATTCCGCTACACGGCTTCTGCTGGTGGCGGCATCCCATGGCTTTTCAATCTTAAGCGCCAGTCGAGAAGCGACGATATTTTATCTATAAGCGGTATCGTTAACGGCACATGCAACTACATTCTGGATACTATGCATAACGAGCCTGTTGATTTTGCAGAGATCCTTGCAAAGGCGCAGGAGCTCGGATATGCGGAGAAGGACCCAACTGCAGATATCGGAGGTTTCGATACACAGCGCAAATGCGTGATTTCAGCAAACCTCGCATTTGGCACAAGTATTTCCGAAGAAGATGTACCTGTGTTCGGGATTCAGAATATCACAGCTGGAGACATCAAGTATTTCAATGAATACGGATACACTTGTAAGCTGCTCATGAACGCCGGTCAGACCGAGGCTGGTACTTACGCATATGTTGAGCCTACACTTGTTGGTAGAGGCGCACTCGAGTCCAGCGTTCCAGCGAATAACAACCTCATCAGCCTGACGGGAAATCACATCGGTACGCTAGGCTTCTACGGACAAGGTGCTGGTAAGTATCCTACTGGAACTTCGGTGATTCAGGATGTGCTGGATATCGAAAACGGCTGGAAGTTCTCAGTCGAGAGAGATAAGAACGATGTATCTGTAGACAACAGCCTTGAAGCTCATAGATATTACGTAAGGGAAAACGGCTCATGCAAGATTACTGAACCACTGAGCGTTACCGAGGCACACAGATTAGCCTCCGAGAGCAGTGACGAGTATTTCTTCATGGCAGGAATAAGGGAGTAGATATATACTAATGATTAAAGTTACAAAGTTTGGTGGCTCATCGCTCAGTGATGGTGCACAATTTGCCAAAGTAAAAAATATAATTGAGCAGGACCCTAGTCGCAGAGTGGTAGTAGTTTCGGCACCAGGTCGCCGCACTTCGGATGATAACAAGGTGACAGACCTTCTATACCTAGTGAAAGCGCACATCAAGTACGATGTATCTTATGACAGTATATTTGAGATGATTGAGCAGCGCTACATGGACATCCGCTCTGAATGTGGCCTGTCACTCGACCTCGATCAGGAGTTTGAGATTATCAGAAGTAAGCTAAGCAAGAATATCTCCATGGACTACTTAGCATCCAGAGGTGAATTTCTCAACGCTAAGCTGATGGCTGAGTATCTTGGATACCAGTTTGTGGACTCTGCAGATCTCATCAGCTTCAAGTACAACGGCGATGTAGATATGGAGAAGACAGAGCAGAACTTCAAAGAAATCTTCGATGTGTATAACAAAATCGTAATTCCGGGATTCTACGGAAGCCTTCCAAATGGCGATATAAAAGTATTTTCCCGAGGAGGCTCCGACGTATCAGGGGCAATCGCTGCAGCTTCACTAGACGCAGATGTGTACGAGAACTGGACCGATGTCAGCGGCATCCTGATGGTAGATCCTCGCATAGTTGAAAACCCAAAGAGCATAGCCCGCGTTACATACGCAGAGCTCAGAGAGCTTTCCTATATGGGAGCTGCAGTTCTCCACGAAGATACAGTCTTCCCTGTACGAGCTAAGGATATTCCGCTCAATATCAGGAATACCAACGAGCCTGATAATCCAGGTACTATAATCCGCGAGAGCTTCGGCGAAGATAGCCCAGAGGAAAGTAACAGATTCATCACGGGAATTACCGGCAAACGCGATTTCTCATTGATCAAGATAACAAAGGGCAATATCGGAGAGAATCTAAATACACTGCGTAAGGTTCTCAACATATGCGAGCAGCACGATGTACCTATATCGCAGATTCCTAGCGGTGTTGACAGCTTTTCAATAATCACTCCATCATCCAAGCTCGAGCAGTGCAAGTACGATGTGCTAGCAGCTATCAAGAAGGAATGTGGAATCGATGCCGAGATTGACCAGGGTATCAGCATGATTGCTATCGTCGGCAGACAGATGGCATACAAGACAGGAATTTCCGGCAAGCTATTCGGAGCACTAGGTGTTAACAAGATTAACATTCGCATCATCGAGCAGTGTGCGGATGAAATCAATATTATGATCGGTGTGTTTAACGAAGATTTTGAAAAAGCGATTCGCGTACTATACGAAAGCTTTGCAAAGTAACAAGAAAGGGGTTTGGGATCGGTCAGATTCCAATAGATAAGATATGAAAGAATACAGATTAGGAATACTCGGTGCTACTGGTGCCGTTGGACAAGAGATGCTCAAGGTGCTGCAGGAGAAGAACTTTCCTCTGTCAGAGCTCAGACTACTCGCTAGCAAGAGAAGTGCTGGCAAGGAGGTTGTAACTGAAAAGTACGGGACAGTGGTGATTCAGGAGGCAACTGATGACGCATTTGCAGGACTAGACTTCGTGCTCGGTGCTGCAGAGAACGATATTTCAATTAGATTTACCGATGCAATTAAGGCTTCAGGAGCTACATATATTGATAATTCTAGTGCATATAGGCTCGATGATAACGTACCTCTAGTTGTTCCCGAGATTAATCCAGAGGACGCCTTTAAGCATAGTGGAATTATTGCGAACCCAAACTGCTCAACTATAATCACACTGGTTGCTATAAACGCAATCAATAAACTCTCCCCTATCAAGGGGCTCTATGCCTCTACTTACCAGGCAGTGAGCGGAGCTGGTGCAGGTGGACCGATTGAATTATTCGAGCAGACGAAGCAGGTACTAGATGGAGAGAGTAGCTCAATAGAGCCAAAGGTATTCCAGCATCAGATCGCTTTTAATCTAATTCCGCAGATTGGTGGTTTTGGAGACAACCTTTACACTTCCGAAGAGATGAAACTTCAGAACGAAGGTCGTAAGATCCTTCACCTTCCTGAGCTAAGGGTATCTTGCACATGCGTAAGAGTTCCTGTTGAACGTTCGCACTCAATCTCTGCAAACGTAATCACAGAGGAACGACTTGATCTGGATGATGTAAGAAAGGCTATCGCAGGTGCTAAAGGCTGTAAGCTAGTGGATGACCCTGAGTCACAGAGCTATCCAATGCCAATCGATACTAGCGATCAGGATATCGTATTCGTTGGACGCATCAGACGTGACCTCGTATGCGAAAATGGAATAAGCCTATGGTGCGCTGGCGACCAGGTTCGTAAGGGTGCTGCAACTAACGCAGTGCAGATTGCTGAGCTGCTAATCAATGCCTAGAACAGCTCTAAAGCTGAGCGATACAAGAATTCAATAAACAAAAGACAAAGAAGGAGGACAGCGCTATGCCGCATGCCCTCCTGCTTTATATAGTTATAGAAAAAGCTACTCCTACAATAGCAACAAATATCCCCGCTTCTATTATTAAATCTTTTGCATTTCTAAGATTGAGCCCCCTTCTTTTTATTTATGCCTCTTCAGACTTAGCCTCTTCCCTGCGTAGCTTTTCAGCCTTCTCCTCATCGATAATCTTCTGAGTCTCAACGAATCTCTTTACCTTCTGGGTACTTGTCTTCTCCATAGGTTCATCAGTTGTGTATACTCTCTTGATTCTCTTGTACGGAGGAAGCTTGTCATTGATTTTCTCAACATCAGCCTTTACTATCGCATTAATTTCTTCAGGCGTCTTGCCCTCAAATTCCTCTGGATTATAAACGAGCTTAAGTGTGACTACGAGGTCACGCTCATCCTCGGCATTCGGAATTCCTACAATAATCGCTTCTTCTTTGTATGGAAGTACATTTAGCTCCTGCTCGATTTCCTCAGGGAATACGTTCTTTCCATTCATCAGTACGATTACGTTCTTCTTACGGCCTGTGATATAAAAGTATCCGTCCTTATCCTTATATCCGAGGTCTCCTGTGTGGAACCAACCATCGTAAATGCACTCGTTCGTCGCCTCTTCATTACCATAGTAACCGAGCATGATGTTCTCTCCGCGAGCGATTATCTCTCCTATGCCGTTCTCATCAGGCTCGTAGATGTCCATTCCAACACCTTCGATTGGAATTCCTACGGAACCAGGTCTTCTATACGCAGGTCTCTCTGCAGAGAGCACCGGCGAGGTCTCTGTCAGACCATAACCCTGTAGACATATAACGCCGAAGTCATTCCAGCCCTTAATGCACTCTGGATCAGCAGCAGCCGCTCCTAGGATTACCATGCGAAGCTTTCCACCGAACGCCTCGAGAACTCCCTTAAATACAGTTCTTCTGATATCTATATGTGCCTTTCCAAGAACCCTTACGACCTTCCCCATTGTTTTGAGCCTGCCAGAAAGGCCTTCCTTCTCAGCCTTCTTAAGGATACGGCTATACATAGTCTCGATGAGAAGCGGTACTCCTACGAAAATGGATACTCCATACTCTTTGAAGTTCTGCTGGATATACTTAAGCCCATCACAGAATACAGTCGATGCACCCGCAGCAAACATGATAATCTGACATGTAAGACCGAAGGTGTGGTGATATGGCAGAAGCGAAATATTGACATCTGTGTCATAAATTTGCTCAGAAGCGATTGTATTAACCACATTAGAAGCCACGTTACGGTGCGAAAGCATTACTATCTTAGATTGGGATGTAGTTCCAGATGTAAAAATCATGAACGACATAGCATCTGGATTGATTACAACACCATCATACTTGCGAGAGCCTCCATCGATGAGTTCCCTACCTTCTACTGTGAGGTCATATATATCCGTCTTATCAGAGACTTTGAATAGCGGAAAAGCAGCCTTGATAAGAGTCTTACCACTAGCAATTGCTTTAGCGACGGACTCCGCCTCCTTCTCATCGTAGAAGATAACCTCTGCTTCACTACGAATGAGCGAGCTTTCAAACTCATCGTACTTTAGCTCCTTATCTAGCGGCACAGTTATGTTGCCTGTTAACAAAGTTGCCATATTGGCGAGATACCAGTTGTAGCTATTCTTGCCGATGATGACGATTCTAGTATTCGAGAAGCCTCTACATAGGAGCGCTTCTCCGAGGCACCTTATCTCCTCATAGTATCTGCCGTAGGAAATATCACGATACTCTCCATCACCCAGCTTGAGTGTGAACGCCTTGTTAGCCCCGTACTCGCTAACAGCAGCTTCCATTATCTCTCTAATATTCTCCAAAATTACCTCCATATATACGACTATCACTTGTCCCTTGCAAAGATGCCGTCCACCAAAAGCCACTAAAGCGTAGTGTCCCGGCATGCCGAAGGAGCACGATTTGCGAAAAATTATAAAATAGTTTTGAAAACTATATTATTTAGTATTATAATCTAGATATATGCTGTATGATACTCCATTTAGCACGATTTAGCAATATTTAATTTGATTTTTATGCAGGTATACATCTGCAAATGATTGAAAAATACAAGTCATTAGAAATTTGAAGCTCACGGCGAGCTGTGTTACTATCCTATATGAAAGCGTAACTGGAAGGAACTTATGGAACAGAGAGAAAAGATGCAGGACAGCACAAGGCTTCACCTCCCGCGCTGGGACGAGCTACCTGATATATCGCTATATATGGATCAGGTGCTATCGCTGATAAATCCTCATTTTCAGGACACATACGGCGATAGCTATCTGCTGACTAGCACTATGATTAATAATTACGTTAAGCTCGGGGTTATCCCCCCTCCTGTAAAGCGTCGGTACGGCAAGGAGGCCATCTCACGGCTTTTCGTAATTGTCACGCTCAAGTCGATATTTAACGTGCAAGAGATTGCAGAGCTAATTTCGGCTATCGACGATGACAATAGACTCGGATATGAGATCTCCGAATCTTACGACCTGTACTGCAGTACACTTGAGGCTGCGATCGATGCGACATGTGCAGACAGCATCTCTCACACCAAACCTGCCCAGGATTATTTTAGAGTAATAGAAGACGTTGCGACAGCTGCCGCTTATCAGCTAATAGTGAAGCGTAGGCTGAAGTTGAGACGAGAAAGAAAGGAAGAAAGGAAGAAAGTATGATATATAAGCCAGAAGGTGTCTGTGCCCAGCTCCTGAATCTTGATATTGAGGACGGCATAGTAAAATCAGTTGAATTTATAGGTGGATGTGCCGGAAACACCCAGGGACTAGCCAGTCTAGTAAAAGGAATGCCGGTCGATGATGTAATCGAAAGACTAGAGGGTATAAAATGCGGATTCAAGGATACATCATGTCCGGACCAGCTTTCTGAAGCGCTAAAGCAGTACAAAAATGAGCAGCAGTGATTGGCTAATCTATTGAAAGCATTTTAATTGAAATTACAATAATAATTTTGTTTCCATATACCTAAGTTTGCTTATGTACAAAGGCCATATCACCTAAAATGAGTGGGGGTGCGGATGTTTTCTTGGATAGCTTAGACAGCCACTTTGCACATATCCCTGTGCTTTTCCCTTTGAATGCGCAAGGGTAATATAGTGTAATTTTATTACTATATCATATTAACCGTTATGGTACTTAATATAAAATTAAATGAATTTATATTATAAGCAAATATCAATAGCTATCATGTGCATTTTAGAGTTTTTTCCTTGCATTCACAGTATACGAACGAGGAACTATCTTTTTTTGTAGAGAATGAAGTTTAAAATAAAACCCTCTTTTATTCAGCAATTCTGAATGTTTTCCCATCTCTTCTACACAACCATTATTAAGGGTAATAATAGTATCTGCTTTCTCAACAATTCTATTAAAGCGATGCATAATTATAATATTTATTTTTCCTCCTGAATTATCCATTATCGCATTTAGCACGGCATCTTCCGACATTAAGTCAATAGAAGCATTTGGTTCATCAAAGATGTGCACATCGCCATCACTTATAAGAGTTCGCCCAAGTGCTAACTTCTGCCATTGACCAACTGATAATTGCAATCCTTCATTAAACTGGTATCCTAACTGATGTTTTTTACGTTCTAATAATTCATTAAGTTGTACTTTGGCCATTATTTCATCTACTTTGAATTTTTTGAAATAATTTCTCAAATTACCATATGCAATATTGTCTTCAATAGTAGTTTCAAACTTAATATAATCCTGAAACAGCACGCCTATCTTCTCTCTATATGAAATCAAGTTCACTTTTTTTCTATCTAAATTATTTACCAGTATGCTACCTTCATAGTCGTTATATATTCCCATAAGTATTTTCATAAGTGTAGATTTACCTGAACCATTGTATCCCATTATAATGCACGTTTGATCAGTTTTTATTTCGAAACTTATATTTCTAAGTGTATATTCTTTTTGGTTTTGATATTTGTAAGATACATTAATAAATTTAATACTTTCAATTTTATCAAGAATAGCACCTTCTATATGTAAATCTTCATTCTCAAGTTCAAAAAAGGTTTTTATCTGCTCAATCATAGCAGCATTTTTATACAAAAATGATATTTGCGAAAATACAGATATAATATTTTCTTTTAAATTATCTATCGAGTTACTATATAATATAAACTTGCCAATTGATATTACGTTTTTAAAAGCTTGTATCAAAAGTATTACTGTCACTAAAAAATCCACTGCGGTTTCACAAACTATGAGTACTACATATATTAATGCCCTTTTGTTATGCACACTAATAACTTCATTATTACATATGTTTCGTATATCTTTATAGTTTTTAATAAAGAAATCAAATAGGCTAAACATCTTTATTTCTTTAAAATGCTCAGCATTAGTTAAAAGATATGATATGTATGTGCTTCTTCTCAATGGTTCTGTATTTTTCTTCTCCACCTCATACTCCAATAAATTATATTTTTTTTCAAAAAAATATCTTATTATTGGTGTTATGAGAATAACAAAAAAAACAACCGCATTATACCTGAAAATAATAACAATATAAGAAAACGTGCTGATAAATGCTGACAATAATGAAAATCCCACCTTTACACTTCCAATTATTCCGGCATCTGCATCATATTGTGTCCTGTTTATAAGATCATATGTATTACTTTTCTCAAACTCTTTACAATCCAAATATGCAATTTTATTTAAGACTTCTGTTTGAAAAAACACATCAAATTCAAGTTCGTAATTTTCCAATTTTAATTGTGTATAAATCTGACATATTTGTGAAAAAAGTTCAAAGCATGCAAGTGCAAAAAATAGCAACATAATACTTTTAACATCGTATTTTTGATATTGAATAGCTTCAATAACCTTTTGCATAATCAGTAACATGACAACAGGAGTTATTCCCTTCAACATTGAGTTTATACATAAGGACGCAAAATACCATTTTTTGTAAAAGAACACTTTTTTAACTGACCAAAACAGATTTGATAAAAGTCTTATTTTTATATCACCTTTATTCACTTCTTTATCCATTTTTTCAATCCTTTATCACTTAAATTCTACTTCAGATAGTGCCCGTCTCAATGCTTCAGGATTTTTTTCATATAAAGTAAAATAATTTACAAACATATCTTTTATGATTTGCTTTGATATATCACAAATTCCTTCAACTGTATATAAATTGTTATTATCTGTATTTAGCGAACTTTCATAGCACATAGCACACATTGTTCTTGCCCAACAATTTTTACATTTTTCATGATACTCTTGTGCATAGTTTTTTAAGTATATATCATAACTCTTATCGTAATCATAACCTATGAAGCAATCTCCTAAAGTTGGGATATTCCCCACCTTTTCACAAGGTCTAAAATTTCCATCTATAGTTACATATAGTCTTCTTTGTCCCGGTAAACAGTTTCCATGCAAATAAGAACCATTAATTATATTGTCTGATTTCATTCTGTCAGATACTCTTGCAAGTTCCTTATTAATTAATCCAAAATATTCTGAATTCGATCCATTTATTTCAAAATCCTTTACAGCCCAGTATTCTAACGGACTAATTTCAATTTTGGATGTTGTTTCTATTACTTCATTTCTATCATAATCAAAAACCATATCACCAGCATCAACATAGGAATAGTTTATATCAATTTCTTTAGGAACATGTAATTCTGCCCTAAAATATCCACTAATTTCATCTAATTTCTCTTTAGTATATGGTGGAGTAATAACACAATTAACCATCAATGTTCTACCAGCTTTTTTATTATAAAATTTCTTCATTAATTTAATAAAATTTGATGTTGCTATATCATGTGAACCATTTCCATGCAAGTCACGCCTAAACTTATCATGTAAACTTTGCGGCCCATCTAAACTACATACAATTTCTAGTTCATTTAAATTGCTAAAATACTCTATCATTTCATCGTCAAGCAAAGTTAGATTAGTAGTGAATCCAAAGCTTTTCTCTACCATAGGATATTGTTTCTTAAAATACTCAATTGTTCTTTTCATCACATTAAAGTTCATAAGGGGTTCTCCTCCATAGAACGTTAATGCAAATTCGTCTCCTTGATACTCTTGCATTACAAAATCTATGCTTCTTTTAGCTATGTCAAATGACATAGTTTTATTAGAAAACTTTCTATGTTTCTTATGATGGTCATTATAAATGCAATAACCACATCTCAAATTGCAATCTTCAGTCAATTCAAGTACAATTTGCTCACATTTCCCTCTTACTAACTCCTTAAATTCCTGTCTTGTGGGAATTAGAAACCCCCAATTTTCATTATCACTAAACAACTTTTCTCTAGCTACAAAATCCCCGAATATTTTATTTTTAGAACATTCTTCCTCTAAGTCAACTTTTTCTAATAATATGTTATCAATAATCTCTATTTCCATATCGTTACAAGAAACTACTTTTCCTGTAGCTGTATCATAATAATAATTATTATTTTTTGTATTAAATATCATCCCATATTTTTTACTATTCATTCAGTCTTTGCCTCCTTATATTGATATACTGCTTTGATGGAGAGTGGACTGTTTCGTTTACGGTCACACTCTCCATCAAAATTAGATATTTCTGAAATTGTATACTCTTCTATGCATTCTTTGCTTTTTTAAAGTTTGCATTATTATTTCGAGTATTCCCATGTATACACTGGCAGTTACAATTCCAAATTGGTTGCCACGGTCCCCTTGTGCTTTTCCATCCACCTGTACAAACACAACCTGCTTTAGGTTCAACTTTACCAGTTGAATCATTTATAATTTTCATTACACTACCTCCTTTAATTAATTTAAGTTAACTTATATTCTCAACAATCAGTTACTATAACTCATAGCATGTACCGCTTTCTATGCACATTGGATCCCTCGCAGCATTTTTACACACCATGTTCCATAGATTGATCGTATAGAATTTATTTGTTGTAATAGTTACTAAATGCCCTATAGATAAAAGGAAGAATCATAATTGAAACAATTGAATATAGAATTATCAACATAGGAATTTGCATTATCACTATTTCTCCAAATTGATATATAAGTGGCAATTTAATACAGTTATAAACATTTATTAACTGATCCGGAGTAATATAAAAAACTTTTCTAAGCGGAAGTATTCTTCCAATGAACGGCGATAATATAAACAAAGCTATTGGAAAACACATGGACAAAACTTGGGAATGTGTTTTTGCCGACACAAGCATTGTTATTGCTACTGAAAGCATAACTCCTACATATCCAGATAGCATTATTACCATGTATCTTTGTGAAAATGTGTATGCATAAATAGAATAACTATCCTCTATTTGAATAGGAGATGATGCTCCACTTACACCCATAACTCCAAAGGATATTATTGACATAATAAGCATAGTGCCCCAATAAATTACGCTTGCCATAAGCAAACCAGTTATTATTTTTGTTATTGTTCCCCTAGTTCTCCCCCTCTTTGTGCTGAAGAAAATCGAATCTGCGCCAAGTCGGAATTCCTCCGAGAATAATCCCGATGAAAAAAAAGATACTATAACTAATAATATCATCGAATATGTTGTCACGTACAAACCCATGGTTTTCCATGATTCTGCTGGGGCGTATTCAAAAGGCTTATGTACTTTTTGGAATTGCCTTTTTAAGTACTTTTTCTTCGCCTCTTGATTATCATATTCTTTTAACATGTGATTGATATTCTTTTCTCTTATATAATAAATATTTCTCGCTTCATTAATGTCCAAGTCATTAATTACCGAATCATCAAAATCTTTATTATAACAAAGAGTGCTGACAATCATATCTTTTATATCTCCGTATTCCTGTTCATTTACTGCATATAAAGAATCAGAAATCATACTTCCGTACTTCTTATTTAGATTTTTTTCTTTCTGAATTATTTCGTAAAAAACACCAGAAGTTAATGCCCCTTTATATTTCAACTTCGCTTCATTTAGCTTTCTTGGTGCAGACAACCCATTGTGAGTATTACCATCTTTATCTACAAAATTTATACTCCATATTGAAAAAAAGCTAAATACAACTGCGATAACAACTAAAACTAGCACCAGAATTCTGTTAATCCTATTACTAAATAATTTTTTAAATTCACATCTAACCATTACTATCACTACCATTCTCACCAAAATGATACAAAAAAACGTCTTCAAGAGTTTTATCAACACTTATTGAATTTTCTGCAGGTCGTTCTTTCGACAAAATACGCGCCTGTATATACTCTCCATCATTCTTAATTGCACCAACAGGATTCGTAAAATTGGAGATAAAGTTTTCTGCTTTTTCTATCTTTTCGCGATAAATCCATACATCACATGGAAGATTGCTACACAATTCGTTAATTGTCCCCTGATCTATTATTCGACCTTCCTTCATGAGAAATACCTCTTTGGCTATAGCTTCAATATCTGAAACAATATGTGTAGACAATAATATAATCCTATCATTTGATAATTGATTGATTAGATTCCTAAATCTTATTCTTTCCATTGGATCAAGTCCTGCTGTAGGCTCATCTAATACAAGTATCTTAGGATTATTCAAAAGCGACTGTGCTATACCTACTCTTCTTTTCATGCCCCCCGATAGTTCTTTCATTTTTTTTAATGAATCTTTTTGCATTCCGGTAAGCTTTAGCAACTCGTCAATACGTATTTTTGCAACATCCTGCTTAAGGCCTTTTAATGAAGAAATATACCTTAAATAGGTCTTAACAGTAAGATTTGGATAAAATCCAAATTCCTGTGGTAAATATCCTAAAATATCTCTATACTTCTCATTCATTTGAAAGATATCTTTATTCTCATAATAAATAGTTCCTTCTGTAGGTTTCATAACTGTACAAATCATTCTCATCAGAGTAGTCTTACCAGCACCATTTGAGCCTAAAAGCCCATATATACCCGATTGCATTCTAATTGAAACATCATCTACAACACTCATATCTTTATAAATTTTTTTCACTCTATCCAAAATTAAATCCATTTGTTTGTTTCTCCTTATATTTGCTGGTATTATTTATAACTTTGCGCACACTATAAATAATTAAAGAAATAGAGACAGCAAATAATCCAATCCATATCCATGATGTTATCTTATAATAAATTGATTCATTAAGAACAATAGTCGCCCAAAGCAGATTAGCAACAATACAAACAACCATAGTTGTTAGTTCACTAAATGGATTTCTGCACGAGAAAACCATCATACATATTGTTGCTGCAATCATAACAGGAAAAACAAATTGCTTTAATACATCTACAAGTAAAAAATACTGGAGTTGTGTTACAGTAGCGCAAAAGAATGTTAAAAAAATCGTATCCACAAGTCCAAACGCTATAAGCTTTGCTGCGTAAACCTTTCTCAAATCAAACAATGAAGCCTCTTCTATTTCCAATGATTTACATTTCATATTCCCCCATAATTCAGGGATTATTAATATTACAAACAATGTAGCAAAAATACTCATCCCTCTATATATATAATTAGCATCACCAGATATATATAACCACTGACATGCAAATAAAAGTAATGCGCCTTGAAGAATCCACCATCGCTTCCTCATAATCTTCATTTGAATAATAAGAAATTCAGCAAAGTTAATACGACTTACCTGCTCCTTTTCTATCATAAGTTCTGTTGCTTTGAAAACTGTATTATCTATGGCATTCTTTGCTGGAACAGATATAAACTTACGTGGCATATTTCTAAGCAAAAGTTCTATTTTTTTATTGGAAAAATTCTTCTTATTCATACTTCTCCTTCCAAAAATTCTTTTATCATCTCTTTACCTTTTCTCAATCTATATTTTACAAGAGGTAATCCAATTCCACATATTTCTGCAATTTCACTTTGTTTTCTGCCAAGAAAGAAATACAACACTATTATCTCTCGTATGTCATCCGGCAATCTTTCAACTGCTATCTTCGTATCAAGATATTCAATCTCAGTACAGTATCCATCACTACTTGAATTAAGCCTGCTCACCACACAATCAATTGAAATTTCCGTGTTTCTCATTCTTTTTTTCTCATCAATACATTTATTTCTTGCAATTGTATAGAGATAATTTAGAAGTTTTCCATTATGAACATACTGGTGAATTCCCTTAATAAAAGTTAAAAACACCTCTTGAGTTAGATCCTCTGCTGTATACACATCGTTAGAATGATATCTACAAAAATCAAATATACTAACATAGTATTTGCGGATTATTTTCTCCACAGCTTTAGTATTCCCTCTTTTTGCATCACGGATTAATATATAATCCGTATTAATGTTCATAAAGTATAATCCTCCCAGTTTTGGAAAATTCCCTCCCCTTTATTAGTAATAACGATTCAGATAGTCAAAAAGATAGTCAGTATATATTGTAATTATATTTATATCGATTGTGTGCGTTTTAGTCATAACTATTATGAATTGAAAATCTCTACCGACTTTAACTACAATATATATCATCTCAACTATTTATATATTATTAGCAATGTATTAAATTGTTTTTTCTACCCCCCCCCATTTACACTGATCAGTTTATATGGTAATTATAGGTTACAAACAGTTAACACCTCTATAATTAAAAGTGCACTTTAAGCACTGGAGGTAGAATTATGAAGAAATCAAAAGCGTTAGCTATAGCGATTGCTATTGTTTTAGCTCTGCCTGTACTTTCAATTTATGGTAACACTAAGATCGGATATTCAAACGAACATGATGCTAAACCTGAACAGTACCATGGAGTTTATTACAGAAATACGCTAGTAAGAAAATACAAACATTATAGCCAATATAAGCGAGTGTCTAAAGATGTCGAGAGCACTGTGGACGGGTTACCAATTACACCAGATAGAACCGTAACCTTTCGTGCATATGTAACAGGCGATACGCTAGGTTACCGCGTAAATAAGGATAAATTTATCACTAACGGTTTTATGAGTTGGTACGCTCTTGATAGACTAAACAACCGGATGGAGGGAAATCTATCATATAAGCGCCTATTTATTCAAGATATTAATAGTGAATTAACTGATCCAGTTGTCCTAAATGGAGAAAAAAGCAAGGTGCAGCACATCGGCTTCAGGGCTGTCTATACCGTCGAAGAATACGAGGTGAAGATGTTCGAACAGAAGACTGGAAAACTCATAGGCTCGAGTCACTACAAGCTGTATCGACCAGTTCACGGGGAGTTTGCTCTACTTGATGATGAAGAGTAACACAACCTTATAATTAAAAACTTTGAATGCGATAAGAGGGATGGTAAGCCACCCCTCTTTTACTCTATTAACACTAATTTATTCATCCTATTTTGTGAATTTACTTATCGCCTCATGAATTTACTTGGATTTCTCTTTAGCTGCCACGATATACGGAACTGCTACAAAGAGCACGCCACCTATCATATTTCCAACCGACACTAGTCCGAGATTATACCAGTATCCACCGACAGTAACTGCTTCATTCCCGCCATTATTAATAAGTGCAAGAGCAAGAATCGTCATATTAGCAACGCTGTGCTCAAATCCTGTGGCAAAGAACGCAACGATGCACCAGAATACCATGATGAGCTTGCCTGCATCGGTCTTGCATCTAAAGCTGCACCACACCGCAAGGCACACGAGGAAGTTGCAAAGCGCACCTCTCGTAAGAAGTGCGATAGGTGAAAGGGTCATTTTTACCGCCGCTGCACCGACTACCGCTGCCCTTGTACCATCTATATATAGACCGGTCAAATTGAAAAGTTCAGCGAGAAGTGCCGAACCTATAACGTTGCCTAGCCAGCAGATGACAAATATCTTGAGGACATCGGCTAGCGTCACTCTTTGCTTCATATACCCGACGGCAAGAACCATGTTATTACCTGTAAAGAGCTCTGCACCAGCGATTATTATAAGGCTGAGAGCGACACTGAAGAATATAGCCATGACGAGTTTAGCATATGGCTCGCCCTGAAACTGCCCGCCTAGAGTAAACGAAATCAGCACTCCAAAGCCTATGTATATTCCTCCGAGTAGTGACATAATAATATATCCGCCAGGGTTTTCTTTAAGAAGTCTAACCTTAGCTTCTGCTCCATTCGAAATAGCTGCAATCTCTTCTCTATACATGTGCCGTCCTCCGATAATGATCTTCCTAAGTACTTAATATGATACATTATAGGCGATTGGAATTAAAGTTATTGCAGGAGGTATGCGGCATATAAATACAATTAAAATGCATCTAATTGCGGTGAAAAGATTTAAAATATAGTTAGATTTTACCTTTACAGACGGGAGAACTTTTACATGAGCAATCAAGTTCCTGAATGGGTTCATTATGGTGATGGTATAGGCGCCGTAATAGTTGACTACGCTTCAAAAGGTATAGTTATATTTACGATTTTTGGTCTGCCTATATTATTCTTCGTAGTTTGGGCTATCGATAGTAACACATATAACAAGCGCCAAATGGCCGCTGATGAAGTAACTAAACTCAAAAAGAATAGTAAAGCGGGAGCGAGATTTGAAAGAAACTGCGTTGATCACGGCATTGACTACGCTTTATACATTTGGATGGTCGATGAAATTAAAAAGGATCTCGACGAAATGGGATATTATGAACTATGTGTTGATATCGCATTGATTCATCTACCGATTTCCATCGAGATTGTATTTGGAGGAACAAGTCTCTACGATAGAGCAGTGAAGCTGTTCGATAGTCAGAAGGATTATTTTAGGGATACACTGTGTGGTAGGTAGCGTAGACCTGACATATTCCTTTATGCATTTAAATTCTAAGCACACTATGATTTTAATGACCCTGTCATTTATAGAGTATATTAATATTAGAAGCTAATTATTTGTAATAGCAATCATGTACAAATACCGTGAATAGGAGTTAGTTTATGGAAATTGGAGAAAAGATTAAATACTTGCGTACAAAGCAAGGTTTGAGCTTAGAAGACCTAGGGAAAAAAGTAGGTGTAGGTAAAAGCACAATCAGAAAATGGGAAACGGGTACAATAGCTAATATGCGACAAAATAAAGTTAAAAGTCTCGCCAAGGCACTTAATGTGTCTCCATTATATCTTATGGATCGTGAAGAGAATTGCAAGATTGACTATGGCAAAGATGGTAATACTACATATTTTTTAAAAAATAAAGAATTGATATTTGAGATTATCACCCTCCTAAATGATATGAATAATCATCAATTGGAAGATATGAAAAAATATGGTGAGTTTCTAAAATGCCGATAGAGATCTATAATAGCATTTTGTAAATTTTGTTAAACAATTTTAATTTAAAATGCTATATTTATACCATAACAAATTAAATATATAAAAAAAGGTTAGATTTATGGAACTTGGGGATAAAGTTAAAAAACATAGAGTAGAACTTGGTATAACACAAGACGAATTAGCACAGAAACTTGGATATTCAGATAAATCGTCTATATCAAGGATAGAGAATACTTCGAGATTGCCTCTAAATAAGGTTAAACTATTGGCAGATGTACTTAATGTAACCACATCATATCTTATGGAGTGTGAAAGCGAACTAAATATTGATAATAAACAAAGCATTGATAATAAGACTAATAATATCCATGCAGATTATAGCCACACAACTACCAATGCATATCCAACAAATGCATCCCTTTCTTATCAAGATTATCGATACGGAAATAATCTCACAATGAATGATGATTCCAGTGTGTCGATATTAAATAAAGACTTGTTTTACGAACTATTATTTATTGTAAAAGATATGAATGATGAACAGTTGAAAGATGTGATACTTTATAGCAATTTTATTTTAAAAAATAATCACATCTGATAAGGACTAGAGCGTTATATACAAGCAAATTGCACATAACTTTGATAGCATGACGGAAAACTTAAAAAAAGTCACGAAATAGTCACGCGAAAATAAAGAAATAGACCTATAACTGTTGAAATTGATGTTTACTGGTAGAGAGAGGGGGATTTTACGGCTCGACCGTTTCCTCTCTGGCTTCGCTTTTATCTTTAGCTACTCGCCAATCGCGGACGGTCTGTGTCTGGGACCTGCCAGCCCTCTGCCTCTCTTCGCTCGGCATTGGGGGGCTAGGTCCGCAGAACCCCTGGGATTCAAATCCCTATTTTTTATGGCGGAGAGAGGGGGATTTGAACCCCCGCACGGGAATTACCCGCCTGCTGGTATTCGAAGCCAGTCCCTTCAGCCTCTTGGGTACCTCTCCACAAATGATATCCCGGAGACTAACGACCAATAAGGGTCAAAAGCCTCAACCAGAAACTAAGCCCAAGACGGGGGCGGAAGCTTCTGCAGGATACCGCGAAGGTCATTATAGCATAGGCTTATGGTGTACGCAAGTAGTCGCAAGCGATATAACGATGCGCTTATATACGTTAAGCTAACAGTCAGATCTACTTAGCCTTGCCCTTATCATGCTTCCCAATTGGCACTGCAGCTTTCTTTCTGCGCCTTTTAACTAGGAAAGCAATCACGATTAGAACAACTAGAACTGGACCTAATATCATAGCACCTAGATTAGATATATATGCCTCGGATGTTATCCAGCCCTTACTCACATTCTGCTTCACTACGAGCGGTGCGTCAGACACATACTTGCCATCGACATATACCTTTGCAACCGCCACCTGATCTCCCTTCTTTAGCGGAGCCTTGACGGACCAATCGCGCTTTATTTTTATAGTTATCTTTGCACGGTCACCCTTCTCGGTATAAGCGTAAGCCGTCTCACCTGCGTAAGCATCGACCACGGTGTTCTTGCCGCCGCGAACTAGAACCTTTGTGACTTTCTTACCTTTTGCGACAGGTTTATTCACCTTTAGATAATTGTATGCATATTCAAAAATCGCTTTTGCATCCTTCGGACGGTTTTCCTTGTCGTCACCAAACAGCACGAGCACCATCTGTAGATCCTTCTTGTCATACGCGAGCACAATCGATGCTTCGCCGTTCCAGAAACCGGTTTTACCAGCGACTACACCGGACCCCTTTGTATTAATCAAGTCAGTATGAGATTTCATGACGCGCGCTTCGCTTAGGTTGGTCGCTCCCATCTCGTATTTCTTAGTGCTTGCAAACCTATACACCTGCTTATTTTGAAGTGCCGCTCTAGCAATCTTCATATAATCGCTAGCTGTAGTATAATGATTTTCTTCTTTCATTCCGTTCGGATTTACAAAATTAGTATCCTTACAGCCCAGAGCCTTCGCTTCGTCATTCATCATCTTGACGAATTCATCTACATTACCGTTCGATACGACCTCTGCGAGGCTATACGCGGCATCGTTCCCCGATAAAATCATCAGTCCATACAGAAGCTGCCTAACCGTTACAACTTCTCCTTCTTTGAGCTCCATCGAAGAACCACCAAGAGCAGCGGCTTCCTTTGATATCGTAACTTTCTGATCAAGATTTTTGACATGCTTAACGACTAGCAGCGCCGTCATCAGCTTCGTAGTGCTAAATGGAGCTACGCGCTCATCCTTATTTTTCGAGAATACCACAGTATTCGTATTCTCGCTGTATAAAACCGCACTCTTTGCATTTATCTCAGGTGCCTGAACCTTATTTGTCAAGCTTGACTTCTTAGATGATTCCGTTTGCTGCGATGATTTAGATGAGCTTTTATCGCTAGCACCATATGAAATCATGTAAAGCAAACCGGTGCTGAAGACCATGGTTATGCAAAGCACCGTCAAAATCGCTATTTTAAAACTCTTCCTGAGATTATCCCAAGCTTTCATCTCTAATCTCCAATCAAGATTTTTCTTTACTGATGTGCCTCGCATCGATACGCTCAATCAGTTCCTTAAAACCTCAGCTAAACCTGAAGATACGGCACTAGCACTCGCATAGCCCTATCCTTAACCTCTATCGCAAGCTCGTCTGTCACCGTTATCTCGCCATCTACGACAAACTTCATGTGTCCACTTCTGGGGATGATATCGATTTTTCTTCCCTGCTTGAACTCAGTAATCTTCTCGATTCCCTTTATCTCATTAAGCTTTCCTTTTGAGAATTTAGGCAGAACCTTCAGCACAGTACGCCTTGGGATCCTATGTACGACCAGCACATCTAGAAGTCCATCATCGAGCTTCGCCTTTGGATTACTCTCGATTCCGCCACCGCAAAATCTACCGTTTCCAATGGTGCACATCATCAGCGGTCCCTTAAAAAGCTGTTCTCCATCTATAGTAACCTGCAGATTCTGTCCCGACTTCTCGATGAGGTTCAGAAAAATCGAAAGCCCGTACGATAACGATCCACCGATAAAAGTCTTTTTATTAAAATACGTCGCCAGTATCGCAACGTTTCCGTCAAAACCGATATTGAACGCGTTAAGCCCTATTCTGTTATAGCTCTTTCCATCTCTCTTGTATGAGTACGACATAACGTCAATCACTTCTTCCTCAGCCAAAATCTGTGACATGAGGTCCTTATAATCCGTAGTTCTTGAACCACCGAAGTTACGTATAAGGTCATTTCCACTGCCAATCGGGATAACTCCGAGTGCTGCATTTGCATGGCCATACACACCATTTGCAACTTCATTCACAGTGCCATCCCCACCACACGCATAGATTCGCACTTCTTCGCCATCTCGCTCTGCAGAAGCCGCAATCTTATCTGCGATGTGCGTCGCAGAACCTGGTCCAGTCGTATAATGTAGCTCAATGTCAAACTCCGAATCAATCGCAGCCGAACTTATATCTTTGCAAAGCTTGTCTGCCTTCTTGCCGTTTCCAGCAATTGGATTAATGATAAATGCATATTTCACTTATAAATGCCCTCTTTTTTTATCGTTACATTTCCTGTTCACTATCATAAATCAGCTTTGGTCTCGCGCCAAGGTAGTCGAGAGAAACGAGTTTATAGTCTATACCACCATGCTCGCCCTTGATACCATTGGTCCATGCTACCATGCCGTGAAGGTGTCCGTAGACACACTGCGTAACACCGTATTCCTGCATAATTCTGGTAAATTCCGTCTCTTCCACCTTAGCCGGCGGATAGTGCATCGCCATGATGATTTTCGATGCGCCCTTTTTCTTCGCTTCGCCTAGACTATTTCTGAGTCTGCCCTGCTCACGCAAATACATCTTTTCATCATGCTCTGTATATGAAACAGTGTCGGGTGTCGGCCAGCCACGCGATCCGCAAATCGCAAGATCTAGGGGCTCTACATAGTAACAATCATTTTGCAGAAAATGCATATCGTCGTAGAGCGTCCTAAGGTGCTGGATTCTGCACCACCAGAGGTCATGGTTTCCGCGCAGCAGCACCTTCTGACCAGGCAGCTCATGAATCCAGTCCAGGTCAGCCATAGCCTCGTCTAGCTTCAGGCCCCACGATATATCTCCTGCAATTATTACAATATCATCGTCTGTAACAAGCTCGGTCCAAGCAGCTTTAACTCGCTCTGCATGATCCCCCCAGCCAGGTCCAAAGACGTCCATCGGCTTATCTATTCTCTCATCAAAGGAAAGATGAAGATCCGCAATGGCGTATATTTTCATACTTATTCCTCTTCACCTTCAATATTATTTACTCTCTGAAGCGCCCTTTTCATCTGGCGCATGCGCACGCCTGCCAGCTCATCGATATCATCACTAGCTTGCTTTAAGTGCCCTTGCGACTTGGCTAGAACCACCTCAAATCTTTCAAATTCCTTCTGTACAGCGTGCAGCAACTCCCACACTTCACTGCTCTTCTTCTCTATCGCTAAAGTGTTGAAACCCATCTGTAAACTATTAAGTAGTGCTGCCATCGTGGTTGGTCCGGCAATAGTTACCTTGTACTTCCTCTGCAGTGGCTCGATGAGGCCAGCATTAATCGCCTCAGAATACAGTCCTTCGAACGGAAGGAAGAGTATTGCAAAATCCGTCGTAATCGGTGGATTGATATACTTCGAGTTGATGTCTTTGGCTTCGCTCTCGATTCTATTTACGAGCTTCTTCTTCGCCTCGCTAATCGCCTCTTTTTCCCCTAGATCATATGCTTCAAGTAGTGCGTTATAAGCATCTCCAGGGAACTTTGCATCGATAGGGAGGAACACATCGTGTTCGTCCGTTCCAGGAAGTCTAATCGCAAACTCGACATTCTCCCTGCTGTTCTCCTTAAGCCTAGCATTCTTAACGTAGTGGCTAGGCGGAAGCATCTGCTCGAGAATAGAACCAAGTTGCACTTCACCGAGTATACCGCGAGTCTTTACATTAGACAGTATCTTTCTGAGATCACCAACTCCCTGTGCGACTGACTGCATCTCGCCGAGTCCCCGGTACACTTGCTCTAATCTCTCGTTTACTAATCCAAAGGACTTTGTTAGCCTTGTATCCAGAGTCGTTTGCAGTTTCTCATCCACTGTATGACGTATGTTTTCGATCTGCGTGTTATTCTCCGCACGAAGCCTCGCCATACTGTCATTGAGCTCTTTGAGCCTCAAATCCTGATGCTCGGACATCGTCATCTGGCTCTTGGCAATAGCATCGCCGTATGCCTTAAAATACGTGTCCATTAGATCCTCACTTCCCTTCGTGCGCATCAGAACGAGGATGTTCATGAGCATCGATCCTAGACACATAATTAATAACAATATCATAAAAATATTCATATATTTATTGCTTTACCTTTTTGATTTAACTTTCCAGCTACGCATCTCTGAGATTACCTTGTAGATAACACCGCTGGTATATCCTCTGTTCTCTAGCTTTCTAGCCATAGACGCTATCTTGCGTTCATCCAGATATTCCGCTTCTTCGCTATCTGATGCACCCTGTAGCACTGATTCTACCGAGTTCTCGTACCCTCTCGTCGCTTCGGAGCCGTATATGCTATCTATTGCTATTCGCCTGGCATTTGCAAGCTCATCTACGCCAGATTCGTACTTATAATCTTCTAAAGCGCTTTCTGCAGTTAAAGCATCGATGCCCCTCTGCTCAAGTTCACGCTTGGCTCTCATACCGCCCCTAAGCTTCTCGAAGGAATTTCTGTAGAAAGCAAGGGCGTATTCATAATCATCTATGTAGTGGTGAGCCGTGAGGTCATCAATTGCGCCCTCTATCTCGGAGTCCTCATATTCCTTCTCCTTGAGGTGCTGACGCATCTCCTGCTCAGTTCTCATGCGGTGCGATAGGTACCTCATAGCCTCATCACCGACACCACGTTTCTTACTCATATCCTCATATACTCCTATCGGTAATATACTTTATGGGAGGCTCCTTGCTGCCGCATACCTTCGGCGCTAATATTACCTGTATTTATTAATCAAGCCTAGATACCTGCAGCTCCTTAGTTCCTCCAAATGCAGAATCATCTCTTACTGCAGCTGCTGCGTAAAGCCGTCTCTCTCTCTTGCATGATCCATCGCTAGATGTAGCTCCCGCATTATCAGCACTACTTATCTCAGTGCCTAGCGAAATATCATAGATGCGCCACATAGCGCCTTCATATATAGCGCTATCCCCCATTGTGCTAGGAACATCGTAGAAAACAGAACTTCCTACAGCTTTGATAAGTGCCTCTCTCCTGGACCATATGCGGAAAAACTCATCTATTCCTAGTTTATTTACACTCTCCTGCTCATCTTCCTGATATAACTTTACAGCAATCTTCTCGAGCTTCGCTTTTTTATTATACTGTATATCGAGGCCGCATGGTGCATCTGAAAAAATGACTGCCCAAGTATTCTCGCTATGAGAGATTGAATAGTCTGGAACACCATTGATATTAGGCTTTCCATTCTTGTTGAACTCGATATTATCCGATATATACCCTCGTAGCTCTTCACCTGTAAGTGCAGCTAATTCAGGGGCAACATCTATGCTACTACCACTCTCGATAATCTTTCTAATGCTCCTTGCAAGTAACTCTCTACTATGCGCAGAATTCCTCTTGTATTCATTTGTATAGAATAAATGCATTGCGATCCCCCTACTTGTTCTCAAGCAGCTTCATCGCTTCTTGAATTGCTACGTCTCCAGACTTTGCTTCCACATTAGGCGTTACGCCCTTTTCATTTATCCTTTTGCCATTTGGATCGATATACTCTGCAGTCGTCAGTTTCACCACAGATCCACCCTTAAGCTTAAAAATCGTCTGTATTACACCTTTTCCGTACGTCTTAGTTCCAATTATTTTCACATCGTTTGCTTTTAGTGCAGCCGCAAATATCTCCGCCGCACTAGCTGTATCTTGATCAACAAGGACTGCAAGCTTTACATCAGCCGAGCTGTCATCTGAAGTGTATTTCTTGGTCTTTTTCTTGGAAACTATCTTGCCGAGCTTCGCTTTTTTAAGAACCTCGTCTGCTGAGCCAAATGCTTCTTCGACTACCCCTCCGGTATTGCCGCGTATATCAACGATGATCTTATTGCAATCCTCGGTTTTAAGCATCTCTATAGCGTTTTTGAATGATTTTGAAGTTCCCTTTCTAAATGTACTGATGCGTATATATCCTATGTGCTTTGATGAATCCTTCACCTCATAAGTCACGCCATCATCTTCAACTTTAGAACGTGCGAGTTTATACTTCTTAACGACTCCCCCTCGCGAGATAGTAAATTCGACATCGTTGTCTCCGCCGCCTTCCATTAGTTCGGCTGCATCGTTTAGACTCTTTACATTCTTTCCATTGATTTTAAGGAGTTCATCACCCGCTACAATCCCTGATTGTTCTGCATCGCTTCCCGACAGAACCCTATTGACCACGATTTTATCATTTTCATCGAGCTTAAGAGCTACTCCGACGCCAGAATACGATGTTAAATACCTGCGTTCAAATGCCTCGTACTCTTTCTCCGTCATATATTCGGCGTATTTATCATCTAGCGTCTTTAGCATACCAAGAGCTACAGCTTTATCGACTTCGTCAGTGTCTTGCTTGTAGTATGCCTTGTTATTGATTATTTTCTGAATGTCATAGTACTTGCCGAACTCATCATCTAGGGCTTCATATTGGTCGAGCTTGTACTGAGAGATTAGTCTCCCTCCTAGCACAATATGCATGAAAATCACAGCACAAATCACCGCAGTTCCAAAGCCCGCGGCAAATGCAATTAATAATGTTCTATGCCTCTTCAATATCGAGGACTCTGATTTGAACATTCTCTCTGTCCTTCCACCTATTTATGTCCATCACTCCGTAAACTGTCAGAGGTTTATTGCTAGCAATCAGGCTATACACGTCCATCGCTTTGTTGAACATTATGCACTGAATGGCACTTCCGTGCTGCATCACAGAAAATCTCGCATGTTTATTATCCGATAGGAATTTCCAATCTACAACCTGCACCTTCTCGAATCTGAACACTGGTTCTGGATTTCCTGCTCCGAACGGGGCAAAAATCTCTAGCGCTCGCGCAAGCTCTATACTTGTATCCGGAACTATTATATCCATGTCCGCCTCTATCGTCCTATCAAATAACTTTTCATTATCCGCAAGCAGTCCGGCCACATCTTCATTTAATGAAGTCCTGAGCTTTTCAAGATTCTCAGTTTCCATCGTGAATCCGCAAGCAGCCTTATGACCACCGAACTTCACAAAATAATCTGAATGGCGATTCAGCAGAGAATACAGGTCTATTCCCTCGATAGATCTGCCAGTCCCTTTGAGGAGCCCATCGTTTGGTGACACAATAACAACTGGTCTATTGTAGCGCTCTTTGAGATTTCCAGCTACAATTCCCAGGATCCCCTCGTGAGCATGGTCGGCCTCAATCATTATGAAATCACCCTTTTCGAGTTCATCATCCACAAGACTTATGCAGTTTTCAAAAGCTTCCTGCTGTAGCTCACGTCGCTTCGTATTTGTCTCCATAAGCTTTGTGCATAGACGCTCTACTTCATCATCGTCATCGGATAGCAATGCTCTAACTCCAAGCGAGGCATCACCAAGTCTGCCAGCAGCATTAATCCTAGGAACTAACGAAAAAGCAACGTTCGTAGAAGTAATATTGTTGTAATCTACACCTGATAGTTCTGCGAGCCTTCTTAGTCCCTTGTTCTTAAATCCAAGTCTCATGAGTCTGAGACCATACTTTACAAGCGAACGGTTCTCATCCACTAGCGGCATTACATCTCCGATAGTTCCAACCGCAACGAGTTCGAGCACTTCTGTAATAAGGCTACGAGGGATTTCACAGTTACGACTAAGTGCTAATGCAAGTTTATATGCTACCCCTACCCCTGCAAGGCCCTTAAAGGGATAAGTATCTTCTGGCGCCTTGGGATTAATGGCGATTCCTGGCGCAATCACATCTTTTATAGTATGGTGATCAGTCACAATAGTCTCGATGCCAAGGCTATTCGCATACGCAACCTCTTCGGCTGACACAGACCCACAGTCAACTGTGACGATAACCTCGCCTTCGTCTTGATATATCTGGTCTATGGCTGACTTATTAAGTCCATAGCCCTCATCAAGTCTGGAAGGTATATAGTAAGTCACATTGTCTGTGAGAGAGCCGATAACCTTCATCAGAAGAGCCGTCGAAGTTACGCCATCACAGTCATAATCACCATATATAACTATTTTAGATCCGCTGTATATAGCATCTAACAACAAATCCACTCCCGCATGCATATTTGCTAGCAGGAATGGATCATATGCGAGCTTAGGACTCGGAGAAAGGAACTCTTCGAGCTCCGCATCTCCTTCAATCCCTCTTTTTCTCAATAATTCACTCAGCACTGGAGTGCTTTTAAAAATATCTATATTCATATAATTAGAATAAACTCATTGGGTTAATATACGTACCGTTCTTGATTAAACTGAAATGAAGATGCGGACCTGTTGACCAACCCGTACTTCCAATATATCCAACAACTTGCCCCTTAGTTACATACTGCCCATTGGATACCGCAAATCCACTCATATGTCCGTATAGGGTGGTATATCCATTTCCGATTGAAATCATAACGCAGTTACCGTAACCACCATAGTACGATGCCTTGGTAACGTAACCGTTAGCGATAGCTCTGATAGGTGTACCCGTTCGGAGACCTGATACATCTACACCATCGTGATACTTCTTTGTCTTGAATATTGGATGAACTCTCCATCCGAAAGGAGAAGTTATAGTTCCACCGCTTACTGGCCACTGATATCCGCTTGAAGTAGTTGGTGCACTTGGACGGCTTGAGCTTGAGCTGCTTGGGCTGCTCGAACTTGAGCTGGAACTACTTGAACTGCTCGAGCTACTCGAAGAAGACTGGCTCTGAGCCTGCGCAGCCTGCTGCCTTCTAAGCTTTTCCTCTGCTGCTGCCTGAGCTGCTGCTGCCTCTGCTGCTAGCTTATCACCCTCAGCATTTAGCTGATCCTGCTGTTTAGAATATTCATCCGCAAGCCCCTTGTACTTTTCACGAGTTGCTTCGACTTCCTTTTTGTTCTTCTCCAGAATCTTTTCCTGTTTAATCTGCTGATCCTGAAGAGACTCGATTTCTTTATAGTCCTTCTGTAGTGTACTGAGAAGCTTCTTGTCACTAGAGAGCACCCTCTGCACCATACTAACGTTTGTTATCAGTTCGCTAACATTGCCTGAACTCAAGATTACATTGATAAAGCCCGCTGTACCCGTCTTATACATAGCTCTCAGCCTTGAATTTAGAGCTTCAGTCTGCTTGCTTACAGCAGCTTTCTTTGCTTCGAGCTTTGCCTGCGTCGCATTTATCTCCGCTTGCGCATTATTGATATTAGCTTCTAGCTCTTCTACCTTCTTAGTCGCTTCACCGACTTTAGCGCTAAACTCAGCAGACTTAGCTCCTGCTGCTGCCGCTTCCTTCTTCTTTTGAGCGGCACTAGTTGCATATGACGGCACAGATGTTACAAATGCCGATACAACCATAGTTAAGGCGAGCAGTGAAACCACTATACACTTTGTTTTATTCACCCTAGTCATTTATCTCCTCCTTATCTATCTAAGAACCTTCTTATCGAGATTATACTGCCGCAGGTACCTACTCCTACTCCAAGCGCAATGAATATGAGCATTACGTTAGGAATCAGGTATCCTGTTGGAACTACCGGCACCGATAGCATCCTCATGATATCAGGTCCAACTACTCCGATGAGTCTCGAATATATAACAAACATTAGCCCCGTTGAAATGGTCGCAGACACAAACCCGAGAATAATTCCCTCAAACAAGAATGGCCCTCTTACGAACCAGTCCGTCGCTCCAAGGTATTTCATTATGCTTATCTCCTTAGAACGTGCAAATACAGTTAGCTTAATAGTATTAGCAACGATGATAACCGATACGATTATAAGGAAAATCATGGTGATAATCGACGCTGTCTGAATGAAATTCGTTATCCTCTGCAGCTTCTCAACTGTATCCTGATAGTACTTAATATCTTCAACACCAGAAATGGATGTTGCACTCTTGGAAAGCTTATCTGCTACCGACTTATCCTTAACATACACGAGATATGAGTTAGGTAGCGGGTTATCCGCAAGGCTATCGAGAAGATAACCGTTATCTCCCCAGCGTTTCTTCATGATCTTTATCGCATCTGCCTTAGACCTGAACTCAACCTTATCCACACCTTCTGTGGACTTAAGTTTGCTCCCTATATCGTTATTTACAGCATCCGTATTGTTATCGTTTAAGAAGACCTCAACGATATTGTAATCCTGTTTGATAACATTGGCGAAAAGGTCAACGTTTACAAATGCTACGAAGAATAATCCGAGGATAAGCATCATCGCCGAAATAGCAAGTACTGCAGTGATGTTCATACCCTTGTTACGACCAATCTGCGAAACCGACTGCTTGAGAGTGTACTTTGCTCTAGAAAACATATTTATCTACCCCCTCATCGTAATCGTAGTATTCTTCTTCGTTATAGAATCCATATTGTCCCTGCTCATCACGGACAATATGACCATCTTCAATCGCTACTACACGCTTATTCATCTGGTCAACGATGTCCTTCGCATGTGTAACCATGAGAATTGTAGTACCGCGAAGATTAATCTTATCCAGAATTTCCATAATCTCCATAGCTGTAATAGGGTCAAGGTTTCCAGTTGGCTCATCGGCAATTAGAACACGTGGATTATTGACAATCGCTCTAGCGATACCGACACGCTGCTGCTCACCAGCACTGAGCTCATTAGGATATCTGTCCTGTTTATCGAGAATACCGACGAGATCAAGCACGTATGGAACCTGTCTTCTGATATCCTTACGCTTAGCATGTACTACTTCCATAGCGAAAGCGACATTTTCATACACAGTCTTCTTTTCAAGAAGTCTAAAGTCCTGGAACACCATTCCAATCTTCTGTCTCAGTTCTGGGATCTCCCTTCTGGACAGTCTTGTTATATCCTTGCCGGCAACTACAATGGTTCCCTTGTCTGTGCTAATTTCATTGAGTATCAGCCTTACAAAGGTTGTCTTACCCGCACCACTCGGTCCAACAAGGAAGACGAAATCGCCTTTCTCAATACGAACAGTTGCGTTCTCTAGTCCTACGTTGTTGCCATAATGTTTAGTAACATTCTTAAATTCGATCATATGACCTCCTAGATACACCAACAGATTGTAGTATTATACACCAAAAACGCTGAAAAATAAACAAAAGGCACTACAAAAGCACGGTACAGAGTCACTATACCGTGCCATTTTTCAACAAATTCAATCACAAATCTTCACATAAAAACTAAATAGCGCAAAATATTGTTGTGCGTACTTCGGGAGCCACTACATATCAGCATTTAACTAGCTGGCTTAACTGTAATACAGTAGCGTCCATCATACTATTAGCTCAAAACCTTGGAAAGGAAGTTCTTCGTTCTCTCCTCTGACGGATTTACAAGGACTTCTTCAGGTGTTCCCTGCTCGACGATAACACCCTCATCCATGAATATGACCTTATCTGCTACTTCCTTGGCAAACCCCATCTCGTGAGTAACCACAATCATCGCCAGCCCTTCCTTGGCTAAGTCCTTCATTACATCTAGAACCTCTCCTACCATCTCAGGGTCAAGTGCAGATGTAGGCTCGTCAAAGAGCATTATCTCAGGATCCATAGCTAGCGCTCTGGCTATCGCAACACGCTGCTGCTGACCTCCTGATAGGGAGCGCGGATAGGCGTTGGCTTTGTTATCAAGTCCAACTCGCGTAAGAAGCTCCATGGCTTTTGCTTCAGCATCAGCCTTGCTCACACCTTTAACATTGATAGGTGCGCAGGTCACGTTCTCGAGTACCGTCATATGCGGAAAGAGGTTGAAGTTCTGGAACACCATCCCCATCTTAGTTCTGATTTCATTGATATTCTGGCTCGTCACGAGTTCCCCATCGATATATACCTCTCCGGATGTAGGGACTTCAAGTAAATTAATGCATCTAAGCATCGTGGATTTTCCAGAACCTGAAGGTCCTACTATACATAGCACCTCCGCTTCGCTTACCGTCTGATCGATGCCCTTAAGCACTTCATTATCTCCATATGATTTATATAGCTTCTTAATCTCTATCATTATGCTGCTCCTCCCTCGAGCACTGGTTTGTTTTTCTCTTCCCCTATCTTCTTCTCACTTCCCTTTCCGCGTCGCTCAAGAACAGCAATTAACTTAGAAAGAGGTAGTGTTAGTAGCAGATAAGCTAATGCTACGCCTATGTATGCTGGAAACGCTTCAAATGTTGCCGCACTAAGCAGTGTACCCTTACGCAAAATCTCGTGTACTCCTACGTAGCTCAGAACGGATGTCTCCTTGATAAGTGTTACAAATTCATTTCCAACCGCTGGGAGTATAATCTTAACAGCCTGCGGAATGATAATAAGTCTCATAGCCATAGTCTTACTCATACCGAGCGACCTCGCTGCTTCCATCTGGCCTTTGTCCACAGCCTGGATTCCGCTGCGAATTACCTCAGACATATATGCGGCACTATTAAGCCCACAAACGATTATAGCAGGTATGATAAGGTTTGCCCATTTGAAGTAAAACAGATGTGTTTGTATGAACTCCGGTATTCCATAGGCAAATATGAGTGCCTGCACGAGCATAGGAGTACCTCTGACTATATCGACATATAGCTTTGAGATTCCACTTAAAAATTTATTCTTTGATGTTCTCATAAGAGCAATCAGCAGTCCGACTACCGAGCCTATGGCAACTGATAATACACTTACAAATACTGTTGCGGGGATTCCCTTACATGAAACTAGAAAACCTGTGATATAAGCATCCATTTTGATTCCTTACTTTCTATAATCATTTAACGATATAAATATAGTAGCACCATTTTATCTGTAAATCAACAATTTTCTGTATTTATTTTAGTATATTAGTATATTTATGCAAATAAATATAATGCCTATAATTTCTGCGAATAGAAAAAACTCACCTTCTGCAAGGTGAGCAAAGTTTTTTAGGGGCTAGATATTTTAGGGGCAGATTTTGTATATGAAAAGCGAGGCAATTTTTACTCTTGCCCCGCTTTTCACTTTCTCATAATATGTTTTTGGGTAAACATCTGATAAAGGAATTCATATGAATATTATCACATCTTTGCTAGACATAGAAGACAATGCTCTTGAGTTATTGTCTTGTGAAGTTCAGGAGTTAGAGAAAATTGTTACTCTTGGAAGTGCTCCTGCACCTCACTTCTGTCCGAAGTGCTATTACAAAATGCATTCTCGAGGAATCAAAACTAGGACAATCAATCATCCCGTACTTCAAGACGGCTATCAACTAGTAATAAAACTCAAACAAAGACGCTGGCGATGCACAAATAGCGATTGTCTTTACGAATCAAATGAGCATTTCAAGCTCGTTAACCGTTATAGGCGTAATACCAATGCTTCGGATCTTCTAATCCTTAATAAATTCAGAAATCTTAATAGTTCTGCTGTAGATATTGCAAAGCAATTTCACACTTCAGATATGCATGTTCTCAATGTTTTCGACAGGTATATACAAATGGAACGTCTACCACTAACAGACGCTATTTCTGTGGATGAAGTATATCTAGATATGGATAAAGGCTGTAAATATGCTCTAGTTATTCAGGACTTTTACACTGGTGATCCAATAGATATTATTCACAGCAGATTAGATAAGGTTACTGAGCCATATTTCTCAAATATCCCTTTAAAAGAACGTGCAAGTGTTAAGTATCTAATTTCAGATATGTATAATCCGTACCTCAGCTATGTAAAAAGGCACTTCCCAAATGCTGTATCTGTAGTGGATTCTTTCCATGTAATGCAATGGCTCATTCATTCTCTTGACATATTTCTTAGAAGCTTACAAAAGGAATATAAAGCACGAGATGAATCTAGGAAACAAATACATTATTCTAAATATGGATATGAGAAAAGAACCCATATTTCGGATGAAGTATATCTTCTAAAAAAGTATCGCTGGTTGCTTCTTTCAAATCAATATAATTTAGAATATCGATTGGAACCTAGGTACGACAAACACTTTAGGTATTTCATAAACACTTTTGGATACGAAGAAAAGTTTCTAGCTCTTCATCCATGTATTATAGATTTCAGAGATTTAAAAGAAGAGTATGTAAGATTCAACTCTAGAAATGCTGGTAATCCCTTGAAAGCTACTGAGGAAATCGAACTCCTAATTCACAAATTCTGCAGCAGTGAATATAAGATATTCGTTGAATTCGGAAATTTACTACATTAATAAAAAAATCCAATTATTAACTCATTCATAATGGTGGAGCGACTAGGACCAGATGGTATATAATAGTCGACTTTCTAATGGTCCAATTGAATCTTTAAACCATAAAGAAAAAGACCTAAAACGACTTGGTATAGGCTTTCGAAACTTTGAACACATAAGAAATAGATTTCTTTTTGCTACTCGTAAGAATCCAATTTACAAAGACTATTAGACTAAACACTGATGTTTTCCCATGCAAAAGGGATTGGGCAAAATGCCCAATCCCTTTACATTTCGTAAGACCCTAAAATTCGCCCCTAAAAAACTTTGATGACCCCAAAAGTGCCAAAACAATTCATCTTGTTCCTCCGAAAATTATCTCTAGTTAACATACTCTTGGTATATTATCATAAATACTCCTTGAAATGGTATCTTTTTTAGACTAAATTAGTCTTTTATTTTAAGCGATTCAATTGCGTCAGTTTAACACGAGTGGTATTTTATCCAAAAACTTACTTTTTAGGAATTAATACTCCAATAGTCATGCCTAACATCTCACCAAGAGACATTCCCATAATCATTCCAAATCCAGATCTTTAAAACAGGATGCCTGCTAACAGACCTGCGGAAATACCGATAATCATCCCACTGGTCATATGGTCACCTTTATACTTTTTCGTTATAACCCTTCTAACAATGGTAAATATCATAATCGCAATGCATAAAACCGTTAGAATTATAGTGCATTTACCAATTGCCAAATAATTACTATCAATCACAAGTTTCTCCTCATCAATTTTATTAATTTTCATTATTGAAAGTTAAAATATTTCTTATTCCCCATAAATAAAACACTACTGCCGAACTACCAGTCAGATATGGGCTCATAGTTGATCCACTACCATTTAGATAGTGAATCAGTTCAATTAATCCAGCAGTTGCTAAAGATATCTGCAATACTATCATAAATACTTTAAAAAATTTTTTCATTTTACATGCCTTCCATTTGAGAATCCTATAATTTCTAAGCTTTTAAATGATAATTAACAATTTCATACGCGATTAGACCTATTTTATCTAAATTATAACCCGAAAATAGTTTCTTCAAAACCATTTATCCAATTATTATCTTCTTTAGCTTCATATTATTATATCTATTTCCAATATAACAAATAAAAAGGAGCCTCTTTGCCTCGGAAAACCAACTGGTAAGAAACTCCTTTTAGATAATTCTATTTATTCAATTTAGTAAGCTGTATTCGTGTAATTACTGCTCAAGAGCCTGATCAACGTCAGCGATGATATCATCTATATCCTCGATACCTACTGACATTCTCACTAAATCCTGAGAGATTCCAGCAGCTGCTAGCTCCTCGTCGTTCATCTGTCTATGAGTAGTCGATGCAGGATGAAGCACACAAGTTCTTGAATCAGCTACGTGTGTAACTATTGCTGCGAGCTTTAGCGAATCCATGAACTTAATGGCTGCCTCTCTACCGCCTTTTACTCCAAATGCGATAACTCCGCAAGATCCATTAGGAAGGTACTTCTCTGCAAGCTCGTGCTGGCTATCATTTTCTAGTCCAGAGAACGAAACCCAGGAAACCTTCGGATGATTTTCGAGATGCTTAGCGAGAGCAAACGCATTCTGGAAGTGTCTTTCCATTCTCAGATGTAGTGTTTCAAGCCCAATTCCCAGATAGAAAGCGTTCTGAGGTGAAGGAATAGATCCGAGGTCACGCATAAGATTAGTCGTCATCTTTACAATGTATGCGGCCTTGCCAAAGCTCTCTGTATAAACAGTGCCATGATATGTCTCGTCAGGAGTTGTAAGTCCCGGGAACCTGTCGCTGTGCTTAGTCCAGTCGAAGTTGCCTGAATCTACAACTACTCCACCGACTGAATTAGCGGTACCATTCATGTATTTTGTAGTTGAGTGTGTGACGATATCAACACCCCACTCGAAAGGTTTGCAAAAAATTGGCGTAGGGAATGTATTATCTACGATTAGCGGTACCCCATGCTTATGTGCAGCATTTGCAAACTTTTCAATATCTAATACGCTAAGTGAAGGGTTTGATAAAGTTTCACCGAATACAAGTTTTGTGTTAGGCTGGAACTTCTTCTCTAACTCCTCAGGTGAGATATCTGGTTCAACAAAAGTAGATTCTATCCCCATCTGTTTCATGGTGTGTGCGATAAGATTGTATGTCCCACCATATATAGCAGAGCTAGAAATAATGTGATCCCCTGCACTTGCAATATTCATCATTGCGTAGAAGTTTGCAGCCTGGCCAGATGATGTAAGGATAGCTGCAACACCACCCTCTAGTTGGCAAATCTTATTTGCTACTGCGTCATTAGTTGGATTAGAAAGTCTGGTGTAAAAATATCCAGACTCTTTTAAGTCGAATAGATTTCCCATCTGCTCGGATGATTCGTACTTAAAAGTAGTGGACTGAACTATTGGAACTACCCTTGGTTCCCCGTTCTTTGGCTCGTAGCCACCCTGCACGCAAACCGTGCTAGTTTTGTAATTTGGCATATAAAAGTCCCTCCTTTTTGTATCTAATTAACTATATAGTGTTTATTCGTGAATTGCAAGATACTTACCGAGTAGTTAATTAAATGACATAAATTACTTAATCGATCCGAACAAATCATTAAGTGCTTCCGCCATTGTCGGATGTGTAAATATCTGATTAGCGAGCACTGTGTATGGCTGCTTTGCAATCATTGCTGAAACTACAATATTGATAACTTCGTGAGACTCCTCGCCAAAAAGAACCACTCCAAGAATTTGATTCGTATCCGCATCAATGACCGCCTTGTACACTCCCGTCTGGTTTCCAAGGATTTTCGCCTTTGGGATAGCCGTTACAGGTAAGGTCGAAACTTTCACGTTATATCCTTTTTCCCTTGCATCTTTTTCACCGAGACCAACTTTAGAGAATGTAGGATGTAGAAATGCCGAGAATGCTACTCCCTGGCGATCTTTTCGCGAGTAGCTTCCATCCCCATCCAAATAGCTTTTTACAATACGATAATCATCGAGGGAAACGTAAGTGAACTGAGGTCCGCCATTGATATCCCCCATTGCAAAGATATGCGGCTTGTTAGTCTGGAGGTGATCATTTACATTTATAAATCCTCGTTCAGAGACTTCAACTCCAGCATTCTCAAGATGCAGCTCCAAGGCATTAGCACTTCTGCCAGTAGCTACTAGCAGTGCATCTACCTTGAGTTCTTTGATGTCACCATTTTCAGTATATGAAATAAATACTTTCTCATCGCTCTGCTCAACATGATCAATTTCTGAATTGAATAGAATATCAACACCTAATGACTTATATGATTCATATACTACTTCTGCTACATCATCATCTTCTCTTGGAAGTAGTCTGTCCCCCTTATCAATAATCGTTACTTTAGTTCCAAACTTTGCATATGTTGCTGCAAACTCTAGCCCTATAAATCCGCTACCTAAAATAGCTAGCGTTTCAGGGAATTCCTCGAGGTTCATCAGCGTTTCGCTAGTATGAATGCGGTTACCTACTTCCAGTCCTTTTACGTCAGGAATAAACGGCCTAGTTCCAGTATTGATAAAAATCTTTTCAACAAATATCTCATATGAATCCGAGCCGTTATCAACTATGATAGTGTGGTCGTCTTTAAACGAGGCTGTTCCATCAAGAACTTCTACGTTTTCATTGCTTTCAACCTTGTCGTAATTTGCTTTATTCAGCTTCGCTATAAGGTTTTTCTTACCTACTACAGAATCTTTATAGTAAGCTTTATTATCTGCATTGCTATAAGCCTTCCTATCTGCACAAGTTGCGAGGAACTTAGATGGGATGCACCCCACGTTTATGCAGGTTCCACCATACATATTTGATGATTTCTCAACGAGAACAGTCTTCTCGCCTTTATTTCCAAGATAATTAGCCAGTGTCTTTCCAGCTTTCCCGAACCCAATTATTATGTTATCTACTTTTCTATTCATTTTTATTATGCTCCTTATTGTAATTTTAAATTGCGTGCTATTTATTTAAACCATATCATATTGCGCAAATCATAATATGTTGAATTGTAGAAGTTTTTAGTTATTGAAATATATAATTTATTTCTTAAAAATATCTCTCTTTTTTAAACCATTCTTCTTAGCCTTTGGAATCCAGTACATTCTATTAGCTTGATACTTCCACATAAACCTTGGCCAATTAGGATTAATATAAAGTTCTTCACCAGTGCCCCGTCTATTAATATTTATGGCAAAATCTTCTAAAGCATCCCCTAAATTTTTAGTGGGTCCATGCCCAAGATGTGCGTTTATTCTTTTTGAAAAACTATTACCTATATCAAGATATGAATTGTTATAATATCAATATATGCTTTTTATTGTATTTTAGAGGGGAAAAAGAATTCATATGGGCTTTTTAATTGTATTTCTTGGCTTTTTTATCATTCTGATTCTGTCTTTTATTGCTACTATTTATATATACATTAGATTCGCCCTTGCTGTTAAATCTAATACAGAAGTTCCTGCTTGGATTTATAAGATCGGTCAATCTTTCAAATCTAGAAGCTACATTACTTTTGATAAAGTTACTGACTCCACAGCATTCAAAGAAGCAACACTATTTATTGTTAGGCTCATTTTTATAAATCTTCTTTTTATAGCCGTAGCTTATCACAATACTCACAGCCTAACATTCGCCACATACAAATGCATAAAGGCACAGTTTGCCCTTGTACTCGTAACTACTTTTATTCAAAAAATCATTAAATTAATCTCTATAACGAGAGCTAAATTAGATAATCCTATTTACTCATATGCTTCGACGAATGCTGTAATTGCTTCGATATTTTTTACATCCTTTATCTTAATGCTCTGCACGTCCATGGCAGGCGTCCCTGTAAAGCCGCTTAACATACAGCTTGATAATACCAATGTGCTTATCGGCGAGACGACAGCAGCCGACCTAATCTCCTCGGGATTCACTTTCAAAGATGCTTCCCCAAATGATATAGTTGTAAATCAACGTAACGATCACTTTTATTATGGCAAGCTCGTCGAGATTACTAAAGATGGTAAGTCTTACGGGAACATGTTTCTCACTCCGGAAAGCGGTGATAAAGACAAGCTCAGGAACTGCATAGTTACATTTTACAGAGTAGAAGCTACGAACAAGCAGATATCAAAAGTGAAAATAAACAATAGAAGACTAGAAAATCTTAGCTACAATGACTTTAATAGTAAGAAAATGATTAATATCTTCTCGTTGAACCCACTTGATTACAAAGAAGATACATATGACCACTCTTTTAGCTTGAAGGTCGGCACCGATGAATACCTAATATGGAAAGCGTACTGGGTTACTGCTGATTTTAACGCTGATAAATCACCTTACAGATATAGTATAGGAGCGCACCACATAAAATGGGAGTAAGCACTGCGCTTACTCCCTTTTACATATTTTCTAACAAACTTATTTCCTTTTGTAAAATATTTTTTTCTTTCAAAATAGCTATGAGTTCTTCTCGCTGCTGTTCAGACATATATTTTTTTACTTGATTGTTTTGCGAAGAACTATAGCACTGCCTGATAGCAATCTTAATGTGGGACAACGTAAGTTTATCTCTTTTCTTCTCTAATACTTTTATGAAAACATCCCATACAAATGCTTCTTCATATATCCAAAAGAACGATGCTACAGCCTGCAGTACCTTGGGATGTTTTTGTGTCTCAAGCAAATATCTAACGTATTTTTTACTTTCTTCTTCGAAATGATTAATTTTGTCTTCTGTAATTATATCTGAGTCAGCCTTATATAAATGACTTAAATGAATATATCGTGCACAAAAGCTTTGGAGCGTATATACATTGTTCCATATAGTATCAATATCGGTCTCTTTTTTAATTGCTGAGATATACCTATCTGTATTGATAATAAACCAAACCTTTATCTGTTTTGTATCTTTAGTACCAAGCTCTTTGCATGCAGCTCTCATAAAATAACTTGAGGCTTTTTTACGTTCTTTCTCATCATTGCTTTCCAAGTTACATAGTTCATTATCCATTGTCTCAATCGTATATTTCATATCAATTCCTCGTGATATTTAAAATTTGTGTCTTACACAGTCTACCATATAACAAGAATATTATGGATATAATTTATAAGCTCTATTTCCTACATTATGTGTGTAAATCCTATAGGTTTCTACTATAAAAACACAAGTTTATCTATAGACATAAGTTAATTCTATCAAAAAAAGACTGACATGATATACCCGACTTTCAGTCTACAATGCTATAGATTTCTTTTAACCAGTTTTGTAGTTCATCAAAACTGTACCCTCCCTTTAAAGCTAATCCATCTTTTATTATTGAGTTGTTACATTCTTTTTTATAATCTTCAATCATTCTCCCAAAACCACCTCCACCATGTGTACAAAACGGAATAATTGTCTTTCCGCTTAAATCAACTTTCCTTAAGAAGGAAAGAACAGGTGGAGCAAAAGTTTTAAGCCAATTGGGGGAGCCTATAAAAATTACTCCTGAATTATCAATAGGCTCTGTCCCTTCAATAAGAGGTGGACAGTATCCCTTTTCAATTTCTTTTCTTGCTTCTTTCACAGCTGTATTATATGAAAATGAGTAGGTTTTTTGTGGTTTTAGTTCTCTCAAATCGCCATCCGTAATTAATGCAATATCTTCTGCAAGTCTTTTTGTTATTCCAGAGTACGAATAATATACAATTAGTGGTTTCAATTATGTCACCCCTATTTATTTTTCTACCTTTATCTAAATTTACGAGTTTATCCCAGAAGTTTTGAGTTCCAAATCTATTTCACCAACATTCATGCTTGTACGAACATCCGGATTTTCGTCAAACCTTTTGCTCAATTCCTTAGTAACGCTATATTTAAATTCGTTACTTGTCTTTTGCTTATAATAATCAAAAGTATCATAGGTTCCGCTACAACAATCACCCCAGTCAGACAAATAGCCGATAATCTCAAAGAAAGTATCGTTATACTTCTCGAATTTCTTTGTTGTCATACTCTTTAAATAGCCCGAAATGCAGTACACAAAAGAGTAGTAAAACTTCGGATCACGAAATGAATTATATTTCGCACTATGAAAGCTTGGGTCGATAATCCTTGCCTTTTTCACGTCTTTAATTGTCGGCTTTGATGCTGTCCTAATATCGGTTTGCAGGTAATGGTAGTAGGTTTCCTTATCGAAAAACTTACCCTCTACAGCTATTAATGCCCCATACCTTCCATCCTCGTATTGAAATACCATTACTGCCCCATTTCTGTATTTACTTTCCACAGGAATGGGTGGAGCAACCCTCTTTTTCGGTTTTTCTTTTTTGACGCTGATTTTTTTAAGGAATTTCTCTAAGTGTGCAGTTCTCTGTTTAATGAACGACTTATCAGCACCAAGTTCTTCAAGAACAGCCAAATCCTCTTTGCTCTCTATGACTTTCTCTATATCAGATAAAAACGATTCATCTAATTGCCCTACTTCCCACATACATTTCGCAAGAGCAAACATCGCGTTGAATCTATCATCATCATCTATATCTAAAAGCAGGTCTTTCTTAATGTCCTCAGGCTCATCTCCCCGATTATATCTTTCATAAAACTCATCTTTGATATCAAGAGAAGTATCGTTACCAAAAATTGCTGCGCTCCATGTGCCCATGTTCATTTACCACCTTTTATTGCCCAATTTCGCTCTTTGTATAATAGTATATTGGTTTGTTATACTTTCCTACAAAATAGATTTAATCCAGTCGAATACCTACTTGTAAAATTGGGATTCATCAATATCTTCGGTTAGCACTAGCACTGTCGCTAGTACTCTTCATCAATAGCTATAACAAGCTCACTTTTTAATCCATTAAGTTCAATATAATTATTTGATTCATCATTTGAAAATGAATCTACCTTTTTTCCGTGCTTTTCATAATAAATAGTATTGGCAATTCCTTTTTTTGCACTTCTAAAACTGAAGCTTTCAGGTATTATAAGTCTTGATGTTGCAGACAATTGATTGATTTCAATTTCACCTTCATGCGAGGTAACGTTAACCTGCATATCAAGATTTGAAGCTATTTCAATTTCACTTTCGTTGCCATCTAATATAACTTCGCTGAGTTTACCATTTATTTCAATATTTCCATTTTTAATATCAGTAACAGTAAGTGACCCTGCATTAACTGATATTTCAACTCTTCCGATATATTTGGCTGGAATATTAATATTTACAATGAGGCTCTCCTTCGCAATTGCTTCGCTTACTCCGTTTAACCTTGCAAGCTCGATATCAATGTTATGCCTATTATCATCGATCTTAATTTTATAGTCCGACTGAATATTTTTATAAACATTCGAGAATAGTTCAAATATTATTTTTTCTCCATTATATGCTTTTAAATCTACTTTATATGCCCCACCGAGTTCGATATCGAAGTCTTTTTTCCCATCGATATCGTATTCCGTACGACTTTCATAGATATAGTCAGATTTTTTACTCTCTGTTTTCTCATTTGACAGTAATTCATCTATAGATATTTGAAAGAGATTGGCTATAGCCATCAAATTTGAAATATCAGGTGTTCCAGTTCCATTTTTCCACTTTGTAATCGCCTGACGAGATACACCAATCTTCTCCGCCATCTTTTCCTGTGACAGTCCCGCCTGTTTTCTGTAATGTTTGATTTGATCTTCAAATAAAGTCATTTTTCTACCTCCGATATTTAGCTATGTATTAATTACCTCAAAGGTTAGTAAATTGACGTTTACCAATCAAGAAACATTAGTTGTCTTTATGATATTTTTTGCTACTTTTCGTAACAAAGCTGCAAAATTCTAAGTTTAAGTGAAGTTTATTCCTCAATTCTATATACTATATCTCCGCTATTCCAAATATACATAATTGCTGACACTGGTCGTTTTCCGTCTTCCCAAAGCCAGCCTGTATAAGTCGTATTGTTACCAAAATACCCTTCAGTAATTATTTCAAATTCTGAGTCTGCATATTCATCAATAAATTGTTGTAAGCAAATAGACTTTCCATTGAAACGCCCTTCACCTAAAGTTTTATTAAAGATTAGTACATTGCACAAATCTATATCGCAATTTTCAAAAATACCTCACCCTAATATGATCTCTCCTCGTCCTCTGTATATTGAAAAATTTTATTGAGCTTTAATGTCAATCTTTTATTATGAAATTTAATCTCATTTACTTTACTGTCGTGAAGGCTGAAAATGATATTACTGTTTCTATCGTATATAAAATCCATCTTATTCCTCACAAAATCGAATTAATTATAATTTCATTTTAACAAATTTTCTATCATATGCTCTGGAGCATCCATAAATCTTTTTGTTATAAAAAAATGTTCAGTTTCCTTGTAATCGATGCTCTTTATTCCTTCATTCGTAATTTCAAGAACTTCAGCATCTGGAAATGTCATCAAAATGGGCGAGTGTGTAGAAATTATAAACTGAGATTTTTCATCCACCAGTTTCTTTATATAACACATCAATTCCATAAGTCGCATGGGCGATAAAGCCGCTTCAGGTTCGTCTAATATATATAATCCATTTCCAAAAAACCTATTTTCCACTAAAGCCATAAAGCTCTCACCATGTGATTGTTCATGTAAAGATATACCACCATAGCTTGATATAATTGGGGGACCCCCTCCGTCCTTATCTAAATAATCGATGTTTGATGCGACATTATAAAAGCTTTCAGCTCGTAAGAAGAATCCATCTTTATGTTTCCGACAGCCTCTACCTACGGTGATGTATTCATGAAGATTAGAATGAGATTCTTTTGTAGAAAAGCAAAAATTAATACTTCCCCCCTCCGCATTAAATCCCATCGCTACAGCAATTCCTTCAACTAGGGTTGATTTTCCAACCCCGTTTTCTCCAACAATAAATGTAACTGGTTTAGTTAATTCCAGTTCTTTTATTTTTTTTAAATTTGAAATTACTGGTAAGTTTTTAAGATAATTATCATTAGGAATTTCTCTAGATAAAAACACATTTTTTATATACAATTCCTTGTTTTCCATTTTATTTTCCATTTGATCCTCATGCATATCCTAAAAAAGGTAATGATATAATTACATATCATTACCTCGATTATACAACATAAATTATTTCTACAAAATCCGTCTTTTTACAATACTAGAACTGCCTATATATTAATAAAAATTCAATCCATAAATCAACATTGGCAATATCCTTTAATTATTTGTACCCATTACGGATACTGATTAACACATTCAAGTGCTTCGCATAGCAATAATCAAATAGAATCCAACCAATAGTAAAGCTATTCCAAGTAGTAATTCAATCAAGCCAACTTTTCTGGCATAAGATTCTGTTTTCCTACCATACTTGTAGTTCTCTTCAAAGCCATTAATGAGGTTGTACTTTTTCTTAAAGTATATTAAGTATCCAAATATTGAAAAAGTTGCACCGAGGGCTATTAAAATGATTTTTAATAATGTCATAAATTTAAACCTGCAAATTTCCTTTCTAAAACTATATGGCGCCTAATGATCTCACCTCTATTTTAAATTTAAGGTATCTATCATTTTGTCAAGAATGCATATTTTATACATCCCTCTTTTATCATATATTGTGTGAAGAAAAGCTTTCTACCTGCTCTACTAGATCTAAAATAAGCTCCGAAAAGCTTTCTGAAATTTCCTCAAGGTCCGCATAATCATTGTTATATCCACGTACTTTGCCGCTTTCAAGGTCTATAAACACGATGCTCCCATCACCTAAACCTCCGATAGGAAATGCTGGGCCGTGTTCACATTCACACATATATTCCTCATATACCTCTTCAAAGATGGTATAGTTTCCCGTAAGCTCCTTCAAACTAAAAATCCATGGCTCTACCAAATAGCAACCGCCTAGGTTAAGTAGTAGCCACCTGTACTCTGATGGTATGGAGGTGTAATTTGCTTCGAAATTTTTTACATCTTCCTCTGACTCTGGCCTAACACCTTCTGTAAAGGCACTTGCTTCATAAGCCGCCTTAATCCTGCCCTGATATTTTTCCAATTCGATATTGCACATGTTGATCTCCTAGTTATTGGGGTTATCCATCGTTTCTTTAACATATTCTTCAGTGTCTTGTATCTCTAAAATCGTTGGATCTAAGTGATAGAGTAGGTTCCAATCTTCGGCATCGTTTTTTCTGTAGATAACCGCCGTATGGATTCTTCTGTCATAAGGACAACTTATCCCAATCCTGCACCGATTCTATTACTGGAATCCAACTGTCTATTTGGAATCTTTCTTCTATCCACGGCTCTGCATAGCCGTCAAGAATAAGCACCCCATTACATTTTATATGGGCTTTTGCCTCTACTATGTCTAAGATTTCTATCCTGTATTCACACAAAGGTTCATTTTCATAAATATAAAATGAATCCTCACGCTCTTCACTATCCAAAGCTGTCTTTACTGAAAATGTAGTCCCCACCAATTCCTTTACAGTGCTCTTATCCGTATCTATCGGATTGATACAGAGGGAAGGTGAAATCCCATTTCCCTCAAAATCCCCAGGCTTAAATCCAATGTCTACAGCCCATGAAGCGCTTTCCTCTCGGTCTGCTTTAAAGAACATGAGACAACTCCTTCTATTCTCCAAATCCTCTTGAAATGTAAAATCTTTTATCTTTAACATTTTGCTCTCCCTACAAACTGGAATTTATAGTTTTTTAATTGGATGTCTAATGACCATCTTCCATTTTTCAGGAGCAACTTTTCTTGCATCTGAAAGATAAATCTCATGATGTAATCTATCATTGTTTATATCATTCACATATCCGTTTTGTTCAAGATATGCATCCATAATTTCAACGGTAGCTGGTTCATCATCAAAAGCACCTAAATGCATTATTTGAGCGCACAGTCCTTCCTCAATCATAAGATATTCTGCTGATGAACAATCCAGTTTTTTCTTTTTCGTGGCCACTTCAACAGCCCAGTCAAAATCTTTCTTTGTTACGAAATCCGGGAGTCTTATTACAGAAATCCAATTAAAGGTATCTTTGCTAGAATAATCAACACCATCAGCACCATCTTGCCACCAAAAGCCCTCAAGTGGTGGCACTACATATTCAAAAAATCCTTCTATCTTATAATCGGTCTTATAACTCATCTTAAGTGTATAGGCTACGGCATACAAAACGCTTATGGCTTGCTGATATGCTCCACCTTCTTCATTCGGGTTACCTTTACCTCTTACTGCAATAAAATTTGCCTTTGGAACAGTAACTATCTCTGGTTTGTTCTTAGGCATATAGAACTCTTTATATTCTTTCTTAAAATCAAATGCCATAGTCCCTCCTCAAATTCAAATTTATCTTCCTAAAAAACCAATAACAAAGCCTGAATTGCCGATACAATCGGAATAAATAAGAAAGGAACCTTTAGAAAATGTTCAACAACTGCCAAATGTTTCATCCAGTTATTAAATTCATAATCCTTGTGTCCTTCTGTTCCTGGGATCACAATCTTGTTCTTATACTTTCCCTGAAATAACAGACAGTCTAACAAGAAAAAATCACCTAAGTTTAATATGCTCCACTGAATATATCCCGTCCAAAACAAATTCAAAAAACCGGTAATCCCTTTGTGTAAAACACTTGCTGTCGAATAGGCAAAACAAATTCCAACAATGAAAACGGTTAATATCCCGTTTATCTTCTTCTCCTGCTTTGTCATTTGTTCGGGTGCAGCCTTTTGTATGGCCTTTGGATAAGAATTAAAAAAGAATCTTGGATTAATGAGTACCAAGGGAGCTACCGCCCCGTTAAAAATAGCCGCTATAGCAACACCATCAAGAAACGCTTGTATTACATCCATAAAATTCCTCCTTGTAAAGTTCGAATTTAACCATATCTTGCTAAACTGGGATTTACTTATATGAAATCCAGTCCGACTTTGATAGACAGGTTATGTGTTCTGTGCGAAGAACACCTTCCAATGCACATGGAACGTTTTCTTTTGTATGATGATAACGGAAACCACATATTTCCTGAACTCTCTTTGACTTTGTATTGCCGTCAAAATAACCGCACCACAGTTTCTCTAGATTTAGGTCATTAAATCCACGTCTCATAATCTCACGAACTGCTTCTGGTATAAGACACTGACCCCAATATGGAACTCCTATCCAGTAGCCAATCTCCCCCTCAGTATCAGGAATACCTTTATCACTTGCAGAGCCGATTATCAATCCTATACTACCAACTGGCTCATTGTTTCTTTTAAAACTACGGCATATGTCTCAGGTGCGGAAAAAACACTTTTTATAATCTCCTTGCTATTTCAATACTTGTATGTACAGGTCAGCCTGCAATCGGACCAACCTCTGGATTACTGGCATATTGAAATAAATCATTGGCATCTCTTTCTTCCCATGAGCGAAGAATCAATCTTTCCGTTTCTAAAATCATTTGTCTTCCTTTAATTCAAATTTGTCTTTTGTTTAAAAACAAATCCCATTATATAATTCCATAAACTCTTAGCAAACTTTGTTACAAGTTAATATTCGCGTGAAGTGGCTAAGTTTTCTTCATTAGGTCGCGTGGGCAGTACCATCTTTTAGTTTGCGTCAGTGTCTGACTTAACTAAAAGGTATCAGTTTGGCAAACTGGGACCTGTACATGTACCTACGGGATTTTTTTATCTGTACATCTTTCGATTCTATAAAAACGGCACCATATACACAGGGATATAATTAATGTCATTTTCCCACTTATAATCCTTCGTATGAACAACGTATTTATCTCTTATGCGGCTACTGAATTTTCTACAAAAATTGTCCAGCGATTTATGATTTCTATAGTTTCCTGATTTAACTTCCACCGGACATATTTTATCGCCTGTTGATATTAGAAAGTTGATTTCATGCAAATGATTTGAAGTTTCACTCCCCATTGTATAATAAAAAAGTTTATTTCCTTTAGCAGTTAGCATCTGAGCGACTGCATTCTCGTATACATACCCCAGGTTTGCCTCTAGTTTATCAGAAAGCAGTTTATTATAGATTATATTTTCAGTGTACTTCTTATCTCTGAAAGTAAGAGTCACAAACAATCCTACATCAGATGTAAAAAGCTTATAGCGCCCGGCATCCTTCTCAAGCGACATTCCTACACTTGGATTATTAGCATGATATGCAATAAGCACTGTATAGGACCTCAACATATCAGGGACAAGTTCCTTCATTTGTTCTGATTTTATGCCAGCTCTAGCATTTGCAAAAACATATCTTGATGCATTACCGCTAAGGCTAGCTGGAATAGCATCGTAGACATCTCCCGCAAGGCCTGTCCCATCTATTTTTGCGAAATCTTCCTCGTATAAATCTACAATTTCTCTTTTAGCTTCATCAACTGCCTGCAGATTATTATCTGCCAAATATGTTTCAACTGCCTGAGGCATACCGCCAACAAGCATATACAGCCTAAAAATACGCATCAGACTCCTATGCATCGTATTACCGGCCGGCCTTGCCTTAGGCAGAAGCTGTACCTCATCAAATATGATTACTGATTACTGCTCATACAGTCTAACACCAGTCAGCTGTTGCAGTTGGAGAAAGAAAAAATCCAGACTATACAGATCCTCGAATAAGCTATTGATATCTTTGCTGGTACGAGCAAAATCAAGCAATATACATTTTCCTTTTAAAAACTGTTGTCTCCATATACATCACCTCACTATAATGATTTTACTCCAAATCCCCATTTAAATATTTTTAAATTTTCCTCAAATCCCCATTTAATAGTCTTACTTTTATAACATCTGCCTTTATAAAAATACATTAAAATGATTTGCCCAGGAGGCAGCTCTGCTATTCAACGCCGACGGAACTCTTTGATGATTTCTTGGATCAGGTGTATTCAGTTATCAAAGTGCATGTAGCTTAATTTATTACTTCAAGTGTTCAACTTGAAATTGCAATTTGCGTTTTAATTTTGTAACATTTTCAAATATATATCTAATCTTTCATTGATATACTTGGCAAATAAAGACTCCATTGATTTTAAATTATGTTTCACATGATATTCATCAAAAGCATTATAATAGGCAATCCTATCTGTAAATTTTATATCGATAGGTGTATACCCTGCTTTCATTAACTCAAGATTGACAAGAAGTCTTCCCGTTCTTCCGTTTCCATCAATAAATGGATGGATTCCTTCAAACTCTATATGAAATCTAGCCAGCTTTGTAACAATATGTTCCTCACTAGCTAAATAATTCCTTAAAAGTTCTTCCATTTTAGTAACAATCAAATAAGGTTGCGCAGTCTCATGTGCAGCACCCATGATGCGAACAGGAACTCTTCGGTAGACACCTCTATCATCTTTCTTATCAGCAAGAACTAAATAATGGATTTGTTTAATCACTCTTTCATTAATTTCACATTTTTCCTTTACAAGTTCAGTTACAAAATCAAATGCCTCCTTATGTCCAATTACCTCTAAGTGTTCCTTTAATGATTTCTGGTCAATAGTAAGCCCTCTAAGAACCATATCTGTCTCTCTCAAAGTCAAAGTGTTGCCTTCGATTGCATTTGAATTATAGATATATTCTGTCAGGAATTCTTCATTTAATCTCTCGAGCTCTCCTTCTGTTAAAGGTCTTCTTTTATTTAGTTCTTCTAGTTTTTCTTCTATGATTGGAATGAGCGATTCCTTAGTTTTATATCTGCCATCAGTTGGCTTTGCTGCATCATGTGGAATTTTCCAAGCCCTGCCTTCTTGATATGCACCGGGAATCTTACCTTCCGAGCATAAAACCCTTACTCTTCTATCAGATATGCCCCATTTTTCAGCTGCTTGCTTCACTGTAATGTACATATGTAATCCCTCCATTTTGTAATATGATAGCATTTTATCGGAATAATACCAATAACATCGGAATAATATTATGCTTTTTATCGGAACGATATATACGGGATAACCTTAATCATAACGGAATATTATACAGGCACTTTTCGGAATGATATCCTACATAAACAAAATACCTCTACTATCATAAACACTTTCTGTATTTTGATTCCCACACCTAATTGCCCTATCAAGTGCCATGATTGTTGCAATCGCACCATCAATCTTTTCTGTTTGAACGGCACCCCATCTATCAAAGGAAATTTTTTTGATATTAAATCTTTCTCCCAGCTTTTCTATAAAGCTTTCTATATATCCATAGTGAACTACATTTCCTTCTGTTGTCTGAATATACCCTTGCCTTTCCCATATATCATATGGAACATGGTCTCGCTTAACCCTTAACTCCAGAGTTTCTTCCAGTAACCAAAAATATGGAAGTATCACAAATTTATTGGCATCCACCTAATTGCTTGTTTTACCCACTGGTTAAGTCTTAACTGTCTAAAGGAATTTTCCTCACCAGGATTTTGCTTTGCTGATTCACAGGCAGCCTTTACTTTATCAATTCCAACCGTCACCCTTAAAGATGGATTTGCTTTCTTCCAAACCTCAGGATCTGTCCAGTCATCTTTTTCATCTGCTCCATAAATCACATGATAAAAGGTAGGATCTATTTTCCTACCTTCTAAAATATCCTTAGCCTTTTGATGAGTTTCATAGCAGATTGAATGCGTATCTGTTCCTATAAAATAAATTAGAGCAAGAACCGTTAAGTTCCGCTCTTTTCCCTGCTATTGACATATCCTGACAGGGACTTCCAAAAGTTATAATTTCCACCGGCTCTATTTCATAGCCTTTAATATCTGATACATCCTCTAGGTGCTTTACTTCCAGCATTCTTTTTGTTGTAACCCTGATGGGAAATGGCTCAATTTCTGATGCCCATAGCAGAATTTACATCTATGTGAAAAAATACCTTGTCCTTCACCAAAGAACCCCTCATAGCAATTTATCCAATTTGCTAAAAGAAGTTCTAAGTTTGTAACTAAATTATATCCATATTTTTCAAACTAATATCCAGGGCCTTTACCGAATGAGTCAAGGCACCACAAGATATAATATCTATGCCTAGGCCCCTATAGTCACCTATATTTTCTGGACTTATATTTCCAGATACCTCAATAAGGGCCCTGCCAGCTATAAGGTCTACAGCTTCTCTAATCTGGTCTATAGACATGTTGTCCAACATTATTATGTCACAACCTACATTAAGGGCTTCCTTAACCTGGTCCAAGCTTTCCACTTCCAATTCTATCTTTTTTGAGAAGGATATCTTGGCTCTTGTCTTTTCAACTGCCTGCCTGATGCCACCTGCAACACCTATGTGGTTGTCTTTTAACATAACCATATCAGATAGGTTGTACCTGTGGTTTTTTCCACCCCCAACTTCTACGGAATACTTGTCAAATACCCTGAGTCCTGGGGCAGTCTTCCTCGTGTCAGCCAGACTAACGGATTCATCTCCCAGGGCATCCACCATATACCTGGTCATACTAGCTATACCGCTCATCCTCTGAAGGAAGTTTAGCCCAGTCCTCTCAGCCAAGAGCATGGCCTGAGCCTCAGATTCAACTATAGCTATCTTATCGCCCTTGCATACCCTATCTCCATCCTTGTAGGAACAAGTAAATTTTACGCCTTCATCCAAGATTTTAAAGGTCTGGTAAAATACCTCTAGTCCACAAATTATACCGTCTTCCTTGGCTATCAAGTCTGCCCTGGCCATCCTATCCTCATCTATTATGGCATCGGCACTAATATCCTTGTAGTTGATATCCTCCATAAGGCTCTCTTTAATCTTATCAAGCATCTTAATTTTTAAGCCAGTATTCATAAAAATCATGGCTCCTTTCCTTTATTGTATCTACCAAAATCTTATGGTAGCCATCAACTATATCCTCTATCTTTCTAGTTTCTGTGTTTTCTTCCATATGGGCCCTAAAGTCTGGTAATAAAGTATTCAGGTTTTCACCACACTTCATACCACAGAAGCAGGCCTCTAAAAGTGAGTTTGATGCCAGCCTATTTCTACCATGTAGGCCTGTGCAAGATGTCTCACCTATAGCATATAGGCCTGTTAGGCTAGTCCTACCATCTATCTTGGCCTTGATGCCACCCATTTGGTAGTGCTGGCCCGGGCATACAGGTATCATATCCTTCCTAATATCTATACCCTTGTCCATACAGGCCTGGAAAACTGTCGGAAACCGTTTATCAATCCTTTCCCTATCCCTTATATTCTCAAGAGATAGGTAAACATGGTCACTGTGGTCCTCCTCCATCTTTTGTCTTATGGCCTTGCTGACTACATCCCTGGGAAGCAATTCATTGATAAACCTGTCTCCATTAATGCCAAGCAGGATGCCTCCCTCTCCCCTCAAGGCTTCAGTTATTAAGCTATGTCTACCCATGGATTCATCATATAGGACTGTTGGATGTATCTGGATATATTCCAAATTTAATATCTCTAGCCCATGCTTCATAGCTATAGCCAAGGCATCACCAGATACCGACTTATAGTTGGTAGATGAATTAAATATACCCCCTATGCCACCTGTTGCCAGGACTACTGCCCGGGCATATATATTCCTATATTGGCCACCAACAAAGACCCTTATGCCTACAGCTTTATTATCTTCAATTATCAGATCGTAAAAAGTCGTATTTTCACAAATATCTATATTAGGCCTGACCTTCACCCTTTCTGCCATAACCTCACACATAGACCTGCCAGTAAAGTCTCCAACATGGTAGACCCTGGCCAGCCTATGTCCACCTTCCTTATGGAGACTATAGGTATCCTGGTCAATTTTGTCAAAGTTGACACCATAACCTATTAATTCTTCTACCACATCTAGGGATTTATCTAAGATATTCCTAACGACATCCACATCATTCTCATAGTGGCCTGCCTTTAAGGTATCCTCTATATAGTCATCTAGATTTTCATGTGCTAGCCTAGCCGATATACCTCCTTGGGCCAGGTATGAATTAGCCTCATCCATACTCTTTTTAGATATTAAACATACCTTGTAAATAGGGTCTAATTTTAAGGCACAAGAAAGACCTGCCGCACCACTACCAACTATTACAATATCATAAAAATCTCTCATTTAACTCATCTCCATCATCTTTTTGAGAGGTCGGCTGGCCCTCTCCATTAAGGACTCGTCAAGTATAATTTCTGGTCCTTCATCTACCAATACCCTGTATAGATTTTCCAAGGTATTCTTTTTCATATCCTCACAAGGCTTCATAGATGAAGGTATAATAAATTCACTATCTGGTGATAGCTTATTCATCTGGTATAAAATGCCCTCTTCTGTACAGACAATATATCCCTTCTTCTTAGTCCTTCCAACATAGTCTAAGAGTGCCTTGGTAGATCCTACGCAGTCTCCAAGCTCAACTACTCGGCTTGTACATTCTGGATGTACAAGGACATCGTAGCCATACCTATTCTTTAAGTCCTCAACCTCCTCATATTCCACAAAGTTATGGTACTTGCAGTAGCCCTCATGGAATATAAAGTTTTTGTCCTCTATCTGGTTTGCTATATAGGATCCCAAATTTTTATCTGGCAAGAAATATATATTCTTGTTCGGTAGGGCCGATACTATCTTCATAGCATTTGAAGAAGTAACACAGACATCACTCCTAGACTTTACATCTGCTTTTGTATTTATGTAAGAGACTATAGCTACATCATCATACCTTTCCTTGATACCGTCTAAATCATCTAGGTTTACCATGTCTGCCATAGGACAGCCTGCCCCTATGTCTGGAATCAATATTTTTTTATCGGGATTCAAGAGCTTAGCACTCTCACCCATAAAATTGACACCACAAAAGCAAATAATCTTATTTTTTGCATTCTGGGCATCCTTAGCTAGCTTGAAAGAATCTCCAACCTGGTCAGCTATGTCCTGAACCTCACTATTAGCATAAAAATGAGCTAGGATCAAGACGTCCTTCTCCTCTTTCAAGCGTAAAATTTTCTCTTTTAAAATTTCAATTTCCTTTTCCATATATTCTCCTCAACATATAAGACTTGTTTGGTTTGTAGATATATATGTGTATATACACCAACGTATTATAATACTATACATAACTTAAAATATGAATAGAAAAGGTGAAGAATCTTCCGAGTCTCCAAATCACATACGAAAAAGGGGGCTATAGGACAAAAAGTGTGTGTGACTAATCCCAATAAACTGGATAGTTGCTTGAATGATGTAGCTCGCTCCATACAACTGCATCTCCCTGAGACAAGCATTTACACCACCTTCAATTCGATTGTTTGTAGATGGGATTTTAAACTCAGCTCTTAATTCTTCATCAAGATACGTGAATAGAGTATTATCGTTAAGTAGTCTTAGTATTGATTTTTCAGCCTTTATCAGGCTTTCATGCTTAGGCCTTGGTTTCCCATTTTCATCATATGTTACTTCGCTTAAAAAATGCTCATGCTTTACAATCCTCCAATAACACTAATTCTAAGGAAGATATACCACGTTTTAACGTTGAAATTTGAATGTGTTTAGAAGTTTTTATCAACACTTTTTGTCCTATAGCCCGAGAATACTAATCAACAAACTGATTGGAAACATGATTATTTTTATTATCCATCTCAGCATTTAGTAGCCCTCACTTTCCAATCCATTCCTTGTATCTCCACACACCATATCAATGCAAACATAAACATCAATATAATTTTTTAGGACTTTTTTTCTTCCTCCATCGCCATCTTCATTAAAGACATAATGCTTGTAAAACTGCTTAAAATACAGGATTTTCACGATTTCACTCTTTGTATCAACGCTATGCACTCCACATGGCTCGGTTCTCCAATGAACAACCTATTCAACACCTACTGTACAAGGGAATGTTGGAACACCAATTTTGCCTTAAAATGGGTATGTAAAACCGATACGAGTGTTGAGTTGCCCTATTGCTCGTATAGGCAAATAGGGTAAATGCCTATTACCTAAATTTCAATTTTCAGTACAATCCAACTGACGGATTAAATTGGCATTTATCAATTTGTAAATCTTAATAAATATCCATTGGGATCTTGTATTAAGAACTCAATTTGTGTTTCTTCTGCACCATTAACTTGATATTGATTTCTTGTTAGTTCTCTATATATTTCAAAATTTAGAGTTTTCACTAATTTATAAATTCCTTCAACATCTTCGACTGCTATTGAAAAATTTATACCTCTTCCCAAAGGATAACTTAATTCGCCTGTGTTCCACCCATCATCATGAATTTGTTCAAACATAAACTGACTACCTTGAAAAGACATGAAAACAAACCTTTCATCATTTCGTTCGTATTCTATTTTGAATCCTAATCTGCTATAGAATTTTTTTGTTTTATTAATATCAAAAACCGATAATTCCGGAATCATCTTATTAAAATCCATCTTCACTTCCCCTCAAATTCAAATTCGATTATTTCTTTTTCTTTGGTTTGGGTGCAGGTAATTCATCATACATTGAATTGAATAAGTCAGTTAAAAAATCTTTGTTGTCAACATCGTCTACCAACAGCATTTCCTTTGCCCATCATATGGAACCTCGTACTTTGCATTTGGCATGTATGCTATTGCAGATTTAACAGGCTTCACTAAAAATCTATCATCATAAATTCCACCCAGAATTTTTCCACGATAATAAACAATATATTCGCCCATCATTGATCTATATGTTATTTCTTCCAAATCGGATAGTTGTTCTAAAATGAAATTTAAATATTCTTTACTTGAAGCCATAACCCGCACCTCAAAAAATTTCAATTTGTCTACACCATTTTAATAATTATATTATATCTATATGTTAGGACTTCGGTTTGCAGTAGCACGTAGCCAATCAAACTTCGCTTTGCTCGTTTTCTTGGGCGTGCCTTGCATAGGACGTACATCTGCTTCTACTTCGCTAATTTATAGCTCGTTCCTATGTTCTGGCTTCCGCGGTTCGCTGTCTCCAATCGCCACGTCGCATCGCTCCTTGCTCTTGGACAGCTGTCGCGTGGGCATTACCAGCTTTTAGTTTGCGTCAGTACCTGACTTAACTAAAAAGGTAACTGCCTCATCGACAATATTATCTACATAATGTCCATCATGATCCAACGATGAAAAAAAGAGCAAGTGGTTTTTCTTGTCCACCTGCTCTAAATACTTTTCGTGTTCTTTTTCTCGCCAGTAGACTTTATATATCTGCTCGCTGACTTTAACCCTTTGTCCGTTGACATAAAGGTAATATTCTTTTGGCATTTAATTTCCTCCATTTCTTTTTTTGTCTGCGTTTTTAGACAAAAAAAGGAGGACTTCTGCACATAGGCATAAAAAGTCCTCTAAAATGAAAAAAATCTATTATAAAATTTATTTTATGGAATATTATAAAAAATACTATTCATAACTTCTCGTTTTTCTTGCGTTTTTATCATATGTCCCTCTTGTAATTTACTAATATATGCATTTTCATAAATACGTGAAATCAATCACTTTATCACAAACTGACTCTAAAAACTCAACATCATGGGATATTATTAAAATCAACTTATCTTCTTCCTTTACTTTCTTTATGTTTTTAGCTACTATTTTCATATTTCTATAGTCCAATCCACTGGTTGGTTCATCGAAAAATAGAATTTTCTTGTCGGATAGTAAAGCGGATAAGATAATTACTCTCTGTTTTTGTCCTCCTGACAAGGTGTGAGGATTCCTATCACTGATATTTTTCAACTCCATATCTTTTAGCCAAGTATCTAAAACATAATCATCTTTAATATTTGATGTTAATACTATTTCATCTTTAACGCTGTCTGTGAATAACTGATAGTTCACTTCCTGCATAATAAGCAGGCTCTCATTTAGCCTACTTTTTATATTTAAACAAAACATAGATTTCTAATTATCCTTTTAAATCTCATTAAATGCTCGCAAATCCTTATTCTAAAGGGCTTCGAGCATTTTTACTGTTGGAAGATACTTCACGTTTCCTTATATATTTCCTCATGAATTGACTGTCAGAAGTGGTAAATTAGTAGTAAATTCATCTGTACTACTAAGCAACAAGACGTTCCTGCTGTTTCTTTTTTTCCAAGCGGTTCATCTCTGCCATAGCAGAATCGAATGTAGCATGTGCGTAATAGTTCAGCGTCATGTTTATATTCGCATGCCCCATAATGTACTGCAATGCTTTTGGGTTCATTCCTGCATTTGCATAGTTAGTGCAGAACGTATGACGCAAAATGTGTGGAGTGATATGGGGTAGCTTATCCTCATGATATTTATTGTATTTCTTGACAAGGTTTTTCAACATACCATTGTAATCACTTGCCACTTTAGGATAGTCTTTCCCATTGAGAAAAAGGAAATTACTATAACCATCAATCACAACACATTTACGGTTCTTCCGATTCGCCAGCACTCGCTGAAACGCTTGATAGGCTTCTTCAACCATAGGAACTTGTCGTTCGCCACTTTTAGTCTTGGGAGTTTCAATGTAGTATCCATTTTCAGTATCTCGTAGTAACTGATGGTCTACCTTGACAAGACGATTTTCAAAATCCAAATCTGGAAGTGTCAGACCGCCAAACTCTGAAATACGAAGACCCGTTTTTAAGAGTATCAGGATTTCATCATAATTCTTGCTGTAGGTCTTATCAGCTTTCGCAAAGGATAACAGCTTTTCTTCCTGCTCCGTTGTCAATGCGACTTTAGGAACAGTATCATCATCAATGACGGTATTTAGCTGGAAGTCAAAGGGATTCTTCCGAACACAATCGTCTTCAATCGCAATATAGAATGAAGCCCTTAAAGAACGCTTATAGTTATTGATGGTTTGATAAGCATATCCATCTTCACTCATTCTAATCGCCCATTCTTTAGCGTCAGACGGTTTAATGCTGTCTATGCTCCTTGCACCTAACTTGTCCTTTGTCAAAATATCCATCAGATATTTCCGTCCAGTTTGCGTGCCTTTCTTCACATTGGGTCTTTGAGCATTCTGCTTTGCGTAAAGCTGACAAAGTGTCATTTTCTTTCCTACAACATCAATGCCATCATGAATGTCTTTCAGTAGCTCCGCAACTTTTTCCCGAAGAGGAACACAATCACGCTTTCCTGCTGGTACTCTGTCTGTAGCCACCAGTTTCCATGAGTAGATAAATTGCGGTTCTCCAAATGAATCTACATATTTATATAAGTATCTTCCGTCTTTTCGTTGGCTCTCCCCAGTCTTTAAAATGCGACCTTTATTGTCACGTCTTTTCTCTGACATGGCTTTCGCTCCTTTCCAAAATGGAAAGAGCCTTGATACGACTTAATGCTATTTTATCATATCCAAGACCCTTTGGCGACGCTAGATTGCGTCCAATTTATCAATAATTTTTTCAAACTGTTTTCGCTTTATCTGAATACGATTGCCATTCATAATCAGCCAATCAGCATTTTTATTTTCATCTGCCAAACGACGGAGCTTATTTTCGCCAATACGGAAATACTTAGACGCTTCTTCAATGGTCAGGGTATAACGCTCCCAGATAGGAATATCTGTCTGCTTCATAAAATCCTCCTTTCCCAATCACACGTTAGATTTCATAAAAGTAGTTTTACAAGCAATCGAACAGCTTTAGCAAAGCTCACGGGAGTTCCACCCTTGCACGGTTCTCGTCCAACTGTACTCATTGCCTGCGACGCTTTTAACGCTCGGACTATGACGATACAGGAGTATCATTATTACGATAAGAATGTCTTCGCTGGCAATCCTGCTAAAGATTACTTCTCGGATCACTGACATGAATCGCTCGCTATCTTTACAGGGCAGGTCATGGCGGTCAGCTCCGTTGGCTCTTTTCTTATCGAAATGTATTCGACTGCTGTTATTCAGTTTTCAAAGAACAGATGGCTTGTCAGCCTATCAAAACATACTGAAAGACAATATGCTTTGATGGAATAACAAACCTCCCCAATCGGGAAGTATGGAAAGCTCGTCCGCACTTCCACGAAAAGAGAGATAAATCGGTGCTACTCAATCTCAAATGACAGGATTTTTGTAATCAACCTGGTTTCCATTCGTCCACGTAAGACCTCATCAACGACCATACTTTGATTGCCATATTCATCTTTCATCAACCGTAGAGAGCGTTTAGCAATGTACCCTCTGTAATAATGTAGAATCTGGTTAATCGCTTCTGTATCGCCATCACAAGCCTTTACAATCAATGGGAATGGAATTCTGGAATATTCTTTTCTCATTCTTCGTTTTCCTCCTCCATAAACTTCTTGATTAAGGCTAGTCCGCTCATTCTATGCCGATAGACAGTAGAGCGGTTCAATTTCAGTAAATCCGCTATTTCTGAATCGCTCATGTCCATAAAATAGAACAGCAGTAGGATTTCACGCTTCTTGTCTGGCAATTCTTTTAGTGCTTCACTCAATAAATCATTTTCGATACCAACCGAAACATCAGTGAGCGTAAAAATTTGAAAATCAGATGAATAGCTGTCTGTCGTCGCAAATTGGTTGACGAGATATTCGCCAATATCCGAAAAGGACACTTCACGCTTTGCCAGCCTTGAAAGATAAAGGAAATAATTCTTCCGCTCATCGTCCATAGCTCGCATACAGATAAAATCAAACTGATGTTCAATTCTCTCTTGAAAAGAAGATGGTTTCATGTTTCTCACCCCCTTTCTTTTGAAAGGAAGTGAGCTTTGCTCTTTTATCTCCTTTCACTCTTACTCCCAATGTGAAAGGGGGATTTGTTGCATTAAGAATTGAAAAAACTTTAAAAATTATCCATAGATACAAAAAAAGCACATAGACAGATTGATTTATCTGTTTATATGCTTTAATTGTTCTTGCTATATGATGTATAAAACCACATCGATAGACGTATTTATCTATTGCTGGTGGATAACTTTTTTTGATAAGAACCCAGTAACAGGAATAAGATTGTATGTAATATATCTCATGGCAACTTCGACCTCCAACGAACCGCCATTTGAAAGTGAGAATTACGTTTTTACAGCACAAATAGCACTACCAAACAACGGCTTTTTTTTATTGGAGTTGAGTAGTGCTTGTATTAATATATAAACCTTAGGAACTCACAAACTATATAACACGTTTTTCTATACCTGTTTCAAATTTAATAGGAACAGTAAAATGTATAGAGGTGGTCTATTATGCGTAAAAAAGAAGATAAATTTGATTTTAGAGCCTTTGGTTTAGCAATCAAAGAAGCTCGAATGAAACGAGGTTTGACTCGTGAACAAGTGGGAGCATTAATTGAAATTGACCCACGCTATTTAACTAATATTGAAAATAAGGGGCAACACCCTAGCATACAAGTTCTTTATGACCTTGTATCATTACTTGATGTGTCCGTTGATGAATTCTTCTTACCTCGTAATGATCTGGCGAAAAGCACCAGAAGATTACAGGTAGAAAAACTACTGGATAGCTTTACTGATAAGGAACTATCGTTAATTGAAGTCCTAGCCAATGGTATCAGCGAAGCGAGAAACCTCAAAGACTAATTTAAAACCTATACATAACAGAAAGAGTCGATAAGATGAGATTTTGATTTCTCAAATTATCGGCTCTGCGTCTTTGCGTCTGGCTCTGTAATCACAGTTACTTTGAACTGC
>ERZ773055.35-NODE-35-length-91626-cov-5.755305_pt1 | contig 91626 bp, 105 predicted proteins | sample MGYA00580515_ERZ773055 | MGnify/ENA primary metagenome ERZ773055 (study PRJEB29015, sample SAMEA2737993) | human oral metagenome | biome: human oral; feature: human-associated habitat; material: dental | place: China | collected 2064 ...
CTTTCGTATGTTTTAAATGAAAAATTAACTATATTTATATTTTTTAATATTTGAAATACATTAAAACCTTTTATTTATAGTGTCTTAAGAAAAAAATACGCATTTTTATCGTAGATTTTCGTCTGTAGACATTGAAAATAAAGGCTTACAGAAGCCTAATAATTATAATAAATAATAAATAAAATAAAGGAACCTTATTTTTTGCTTAGTATTTTAATTTTTAAATTTTCTGTAAAAAGATAAAAATAAAAAATCAGAAAATAGCTTTAGATATTAAAATAAAATACCCCTCAAATTCTCACAAAAATACCTCAAATTTTCATTTTTTGACAAAAAAGGTAAATATACCATTTTTTATTTTAAATTAAAATTAGGGGCATTTTTGAGCTTATTTGAAAATCATTTTTTCTCTTTCAGTTTTTCTTTAAAATAAAATTCCTGCATCTGGTTAAAAATTTCCTGCTTATCTTCTTCAGATATATCACTTGATTTAAAAAAAGCCATCATTTCTTTTCTTAAATCATTTTTTGATTTTATACTATTAACAATAGTTGAATTATTTTCTTCACCTAGTATAGCTTCAGGAGATACGTTAAATAATTTAGCAAATTTAACTAAATAAAATCCATTAATTTTTCTTTCTCCTCTTTCATATTTTGAAACAGTACCTTTTACTGTTCCCACTTTATTTGCAACTTCTTCTTGTGAAAGTCCATATTTTTCTCTATAATATTTTAAATTATTCTTAAACTTTGGCATACTAATTCTCCTTTAAAATCAATAAATTATATCATAAAATCAATAAAAAATAAAATTTTATGTTTAAAAAACAAAATTTTTTTTAAAAAAAAGTTGACAAATTATTTTAATATGTTATAATAAGTCTACAAATGGAAACATAGGAGGAAAAATGGTAAATAAAGCTCTTTTAAAATCAAAAATGGCATTAAATAACGATAATAACAAAACTTTATCAGTAAAATTACAGTTATCACCCTCTAATTTCTCATCTAAATTAAATAGTAAAAATAAATTTACAGATAGAGAAAAGAATTTTATTAGAATAGAGTATAACTTAACAGATACTGAATTCGTTGAGATTTTTTTTCTATAAATTTTTTTATAAATTAAGTCTACAAATGGATACGAGGAGAAAAAATTGGATATTATAAAAACTACAGCAAAAAAACATGATATCAGCTATCAGAATGAATTTATCGATGATATTATATTGAATTTTGATAAAAGAATGTTGATAGTATTCTTCTATCTGATTCATAAATTCCAGCAGGAAACAGACACCATAGAAGTCAACATCAAAGAATTGAAAAAAATATTGGATGCAAATGTCAGATCTAAAGAATACATAAAAAAGCTTATAGAAAAGCTTTATGATACAACTATTTACTATAAAAGTGGTGAAACGGTAATAGAAGATGGGCATATCAAGATTGGCAAGAATGACTATGTGAAAGATCATCTCTTTGATGTGCTTGTATTTCCTGAAGACAGTGACAGGCTAAAATTTGTAATCAAGAGAAGATATAGAAAATATTTCATGAATCTTCAAAATAACTTTACGACGACTACGATTGAAACATTAAAAAATCTTAATAGCACTCAGATACTCATTTATTTGCAATTAAGCAGATGGAAAAACTACCCGGATAATGTTGAAATGAATTGGGAATATTTCAAGTTAAATGCTGGATTTTCGAAAGGATACAGGAATGGAGATGTTCTAATAAAGTTAAATGAAGCACTTGAAAGAATTTACGAAGAAACAGGCATGAAAATCAGTTACGAAATTATAAGAAGCAAAAACAGAAGAGAAATCTTAAAAATTATCTTTAAAATCAATGAAGCAATCAGAGAGCTTAAGCTTATGCTTCAGAGTGAAAAAGAACTTGAAAGAAAATATGCAAAACAGATGCTAAAAATAATGGAAAAAGAAAAAAATTACAGAACTACTGAAGAAAAGGAGAAATAATATGAAAGAAGAAACGGTCATACTATCTCCTAGAGATATAATGGAAATTCTTAAAATTTCACTTCAGACTGCATATAAAATAATTAATGAGCTAAACATTGAACTGGAGGAAATAAACAGAAAACGTAAATCAGAAGGTAAACTGCCATATATAATTTTTCGTGCCAAGATTTATAGAAAATATTTTTATGAAAGATACAACGGTAAAAAGTTCCTTAAAATAAAGGAAATAGAGAAAAAGTTTAAAATAAAAGAATGGGAAGCAAAGAAAATAAGCAGTGACATAAAAAAAGAACTGGAAGAAAAAGGCTTTAAAGTAATTAAGGGAAGAGTTTCAGAAGAATATCTACTTGAGAAAATGATATAAATAAAATATAAAAAAGGTTAGAAAAATCAATGAAGCAATAAGAAAGCTTAAACTTATGCTTCAGAGTGGGAAAGAAATTGAAAGGAAGTATGCAAGGCAAATGCTAAAAATAATGGAAAAGGAAAAAAATTATAGAGTTACTGAAAGCACTGAAAGAAAGGTGAATGAAGATGAATGATGAATTGATAGGTGTGAAGGAAGTAATGGAGATATTGAAAGTATCAAAATCAAAAGGATATAGCATAATGCAAAATTTAAATAAGGAATTAAAAAAAATGGGCTTTTATGTTATTTCAGGAAGAGTTCCAAAACAGTTTTTACTTGAAAAATTTAATATATCAAAAAAATAATATACCTAGGGACTGAGGATAGTAATTAAAAAGAAAAAAAATCAAATAAATAGGAGGAAAGAATGAATCATGTATTATTAACGGGAAGACTTGTGAAAGACCCTGAATTAAAGTATTCCCAGACTGGAAAGGCTTTTAGTAAATTCACAATAGCTGTAAACAGAGAATTTCACAGGGAAGAAGTGGATTTTATAAACTGTACTGCCTGGGAAAATACAGCAGAGAGAATAGCTGAATATTTAAAAAAAGGTAGAAAAATTGTACTTCATGGAAGATTAAGAGTAAACAGTTATGAACAGGATGGGGAAACAAGATGGTCAACGGAAGTTGCCGTTGATAGGTTTGAATTTGCAGATAAAATAAATTCGAAAAGTGAAAAAAATTTTCAGAATGAGTCCGAGAATTATGTAAATGATAGTTCGTTTGCAGATAATGAGGATGAAATTCTAAGTGATGAAGATTTTCCATTTTAAATAAATCAGAAAGGAGGAAAAAAGTATGGGAAAATAAAAACCCGCAAAAAAATGCGGGATAAATTTTGCTAACCAATAACAAATTTTTTATTATTATACCACATAACAATAAAAAATCAAGCATATACTAATAAACTATAGAAGAAAGAGAGGATTATATGAAAGTAATAAGCATAATAAATCCAAAAGGTGGGGCAGGAAAGACAGTGACAGCGGTAAATGTTGCATATGCCTTGAAAAATAAAGGGAAAAGAGTACTTCTTATTGATACGGATCCCCGAGGGGCAATAGCTACTTATCTTGCAATAGAAAATAAAAATACAATTCTTGAAGCAATTAAAGAAAATTATGAAAATTTAGGAATGTTAGATATTTCAAAATATATCTATGAGAAAAATGAAGTGGATGTTATCGTTTCAAATTCAAATTTAACTGAGCTGGATGAATACTTCAGGAAAGAAGGGGACATAGAAGGAGAATTCAAGATGTTCAAAGAACTTTCAAAACATTTTTCAGTATATGATTATGTGGTTATTGATACAGAAGGAACTGTAAACAATACAATAAGAGCAATACTTAACACAACGGATTATATATTCGCACCGACTAAAGTTTCCTTTATTGATACTAATGGTCTGAGAGATTTACTAAAAATGGTAGAGATAGGAAAACGTAATAATCCCAAAATCAGCCTAGAAAAGATTTTTTGTGTTCAGGCAAAGGAAAATACTAAAGTTTTCAAAAAAACGCATAGCGAGCTTAAGAGGGCTTTTGAGGAGCTATGTGGGAATTGTTACTCGGATATATATATTAGGGAAGATGCAAACATATTAAACAGCATGGAGGAACATAAGGATATATTCAGTTTCAGAAAAAACAGCAGTTCTGCGATAGATTATAAAAATTTGGTAAATGAATTTCTTGAAGATAGAGAATATGAAGCTGAAAGAAACAATGTAAATGTTTAAGAGTCGAAAGAAAAAATATTGAAAATTCAAGAATGGAAAAGGAGAAAGATGGGAAGATTTGATATTTTAAAGCAGGATGACAGTCAGAACAAGGAAATAGAAGTATACAGGAGCAGTTTCAATTTTTCAGAGCATGAGATAGAAGACAGTGATGTTGTAAACAAAGTAACCGAAACGGAAGAGGAAATAATAAGAACTGCAAAGCAGATAGCCAAAAAAAATCTTGAAATGGGGAAAATGCTCTACGAAACACAGCAACTAATGGCAAATTATAAAAATGGAACATTTGTTGCATGGTTTACATATATGGGAATGGATAAAAATTTTGTATACAGGGAAATAAATAGGTGGGAACTTTTCAGAAAACTGAGAAATCCACAGATTGCAGAAGCAAGTGTACGGACACTTGATTTCATAAAGAAACATGAGGAACTTGAGGAAGATAAAATTACAGAAATACTGGAAGACCCAAAACAGGCACCTGAAAAGATAAAATCAATAGTGGAAGAAAATTCAGATGAAGAGGAAACAGGAACTGAAGATGAAATAACAAAGATTAATGAGAAAATAAAAAAGCTGGAGCTACAATTAGAAAAACTGAAGGAAAAAAAAATAAAATTACAGACAAAGTAAAAACCCCCATATATGAAAGTATATGAGGGAAAGAAAGTATGTTAAACATAACTTCAGCAGATATATTTTAGCATATTGATTATAGAAATCAAAACAAATTTTAGATAATTGACCAGGAGGAAAATGATATGAAAAAAATAATAACTATGATAATGCTTGCAGGACTACTTTGCTGTTCAAAAAAGAATGTGTATACAGAAGTAAAAAATGAAATGGAAAGTATAGTGACAGAAACATCTAAAATATATGAAGCAATTGATAAGGAACAGGAGGAACTTCCTGAAATTGATACTTCAAAAATAAAAGAACTTAATAATAAATTTAAGGAAAAATACAAGGAAACAAAAATGGAGGCAAGCACTCAGTATGAGCAGGTCTGCAGGGAAGCAACAGCTTCCTTTGGAGGAAGAGTTGATGGTTTTCTAAAAATGTATCAGGAACGACTTGAAGCAAAAAAGAATCCAAAACTGACTAAAACACTAAATCTTATTTATGCAAAAACAAATTTAAGAATAAATCTTGAGGATCAGAAGAACTTTTTCAAAGTATGCGAACTAGCTGCAAATGAAAAAAAATAGTAGATGAAGAAACTGGCAAACATATGGAGGAAAAAAGTTGAAAGAATTTTATTTCAGAGAGAAAAATGGAGAAATATTTTTCTTTTTCAGGGAAAAGAAAAAAAGTGGGATTTCTTATGAGACATGGAAAGAAAACTGTAACAGGGCAGAAATAAAAGAAAACGATACGCTTGAAAAATTACTTTCATTTCTTGGAATGAATGAAGAAAATCGAACTGAAGCAAAAATAGAAGATATTACAGTGACAGTATGGAAAAAATCAGGGTACAAATTCACAATCATATGTACAGGGAATAAGGAAGGAATTTCAGCAGGAAGTAGAAAGATATATAAACTGGATGTTCTGGAGGAAAAGTAATGAAAAGCAGAAAATGGGAAAATGAAGAAGATGAATTTTTAGAAAAAAATCATGATAAATATACAAGTGAAGAACTTGCAAAAAAACTGGGAAGAACTGACATATCAATTCAGCAGAGAATAGTCCATTTGAAAAATAAAGGGAGAATAGAAAAGAAAAACCATAATACATTTTACAGCGGAGAAGAAAACAGATATCTGATAGAAAATTATGGAAAAAAAACTAATGAAGAAATGAGTATATATCTTAAAAGGACACCAGTAGCTATAAATCAACAGATAAAAAGACTAAAGAAAACAGGGAAGATAACAGATAGAAATAGCCTAAAAAAAATACTTAAAGACATGATGATAACAAAAAAAGATATCTTAAAAGATAGGATACTTGGTTATGAAAAATTAATGATAGCTGAAAAAATGGGAATAACACTTGAAGATGTAGAAAAGAAACTTATAATTTTAAAAGGACAGTATGAAAAAAAAATTTTAAAAGAAAAAGAAACAACAGTAAGCTTATGAATTATGAAAGCAAATAAAAATTGTAGACAATGACAATCTAATAACTATGATTTTGAAATTTGTGTAAAAGATTACTGGAAAAAATAAGGAATATTAAATCACAGTTATTAGGAATGACTGTGATTTTTTAATCGGATATAATCAATAAAATGAGAATAGGAGAAAGAAAAATGAAAATAGGAAAAATAATATATGAAGAAATAAAAAAATTAATTGGTAAACTTACGTGCAAAATACAGAAAGTTATCCTGTATCTTTATCCTGAAATGACAAATTTTCAGGAGTACATCAGAAAGGAAAAAATAAAGTTAAAAAAGGAAGAAATACTAAAAATTATAGCGATAGTACTTCTGCCTTTCATAATAGCAGGAGCATACATATTCATGCCGTTAAAAATTGTAAATATTATATTTCTTTTATCTTATGTATTCCTTGTGTCATATAAGACTTTTAAACTATATAGAACAGAAAAAAGAATAAATAAAAGGATTGTAATAAATGTATTGTTACTTGTAATTATGATACTTTTTGGAACATACACAATTTTAAAATAAAAAGACAGGAGAAATAAAATATGGCAATATATCATTTCAGAATGAAAAAAAGTTCTAGAGGAGGAAAAAGACTTTCAGCCGTGGCACACTTAAACTATATAAACAGGGAAGGGAAATATAGTGAAAAAGAAGATTTAATTGAAAAACATACAGAAAATCTTCCAAATGAATTTAAAGATATAAATGAATTTTGGAAAACCTGTGAAGCATATGAAAGAGTAAATGCAAATCTTTTCAGGGAACTTGAAATAACACTTCCTAAAGAACTGACCAAAGAAGAAAATGTAAAGCTTGTAAAAGATTTTTCAGCACATCTTTTTGGTAAGGAGTATGTATACAATTATTCAGTGCATCAGCCACAGGATTATGGAGGAGAACCACAGCCACATGTACATATAATGTTCTGTGAAAGAAAACTGGATGGTATTTCAAGACCAAAAGAACAGTTTTTTAAACAGCATTATACAAAAATACCTGAAAAAAGTGGAGCTAAAAAGAATGAATATTGGAATAAAAAAGAAGCATTAGAAGACATGAGAATGGAGTGGGAAAAATATCTGAATTTTGAACTTGAAAAAAGAGGAATTGAAAAAGTAAGCAGGAAATCCTTAAAAGATCAGAAAAGAGATGCAGAAGCAAATAAAGATTATGAAAAAGCAAAAGAATTTGATAGAAAACCGATTGAAATTGAAGGGTCAATACTCTACAGAAATGAAAAAAAACTTACTGAAAAAGAACGTATGCAGAAAGAGATTTTTAACAGCAACAGGATATTGAAATCAGGTTCAGAATATATAAAAAAACTTACTGAAAAAATAAAAAAATTAAGAAACAATCTTGAAAAAATGACAAAAGAAGAATATGAAATTCTTGAACGTATAAGAGAAATAGACAGTAAAATAAATATAACAATTGAAAAAATGGGAAATTCAAAAATAGAGAATACTGTATATAATTTGATGTCTAACAAAGAATACTATAACCTTCTTAATGATAATAAAAAAATAGAAAAAGAAATGAAAAAAGAGAAGAATGAGAATAAAATCAAACAACTAAAAATAAGAAAAAATAAAAATCTTGAAGGGATAGAAAATCTAAAAAAAGATATCAAAAATAATCCTAAAAAACGGTATATATTTAATAAAAGAACAGAGAATATAAAACTTAAATATGAGAAGAAAATAAGAGAACTGGAAAAAGAAAAGAAAGAGTATCTTAATGAAATAAGTGAAAGGTTTAAAGAACATAAAAATCCTGAAGAAGAAATGTACAGCATACAACATCTGCATTATATTCTAAATGAAAAAGGGGAGAAAGAACTCAAAAAAATAGAAAAAGAATTTAATGAAATTTTAGAGATATTGAATACAGACACTGAAATAGTAAATGAAGAAAAAAGAATAAAAAATAAACTTACAAAAGGTGAATATGAGGAACTTGAAAATGAAATTTTACAGCTTGAAAAAGATATAAAATTTCTTAAAAAAGAGATACAAAAACATTCTACTGGAAAAGAAATCTATGAAGAAATGATTCAAGAAAAGCATGAAATTTTGCATCAAAAAAAAGTAGAAAAACAAAGTCTTGATAGTGAAATTGAAACATTATTTAAAAAAGAAACTGAAAAAAGTTTTGTTCCTAAAATTCAGGAAAAGCTAAAAATAGAAAAAATAATCAATAATATCAAAAAGACACAGAAAGCAGAAGAAATTTTAAAAAGGGAAGAAAAACAGGATAAAAATAAAAACTCCTATCAAAAGAAAAAGGGTTCTAAAATAAATATAAGCGGTACAGGAAAATCAGAAGAAATAAGAGGGAATTTTACATTGAAAGATTTGGAATATTTAGATGAATTTGAAAAATAGGAAACAAATTTTGAAAAAATTTACACGAACGAAGTGAGTTTTTGAGCAAATGCGAAAGCCATTAACCCTTTAAAAAATAGGGTTAATCACGATAAAAGTGTCAGGATTTTCTGGAACAGAAATGAGACACTTGTAAGCGTGCTATACTATATTTTTTTCAAAATCAAGATTTTTTAAAAAATATTGTACAGCTTGCAGAACATATTTTTTTACAAAAAAATAAAAAAAACTTTAAAAAATTCTTGACAAGAACAAGAAATAATGTATACTGAGGCTGTAAAAAGGTATTTTTTAAAAGAAATTGAAAAAGAATACTTTAAATTAATTTCTGAAATTATTAGAAAAACCAGTTTTTTATAAAGAAAGATTTCAGAAAAAATAATATGCAAATAAACAAAAAAGTAAAAAACTTTTTACTTGCCAATTTTATATCGGAAGCTCATGACATGAGTGTTGTCCAAATTAGGATAAACTGATGTCAGTGGGCTTTTTTTGTTTATTGAAAATGAAAAAAGGAGGTGAATGAATTTGGTTATAAGAGACAGGAAAAAAATGACAAGACTGCTAAACCTGGTTATCATGTTTATAATTATTTCAGCTGTTAGTTTTGGAAATACTCAGGGAGGAGGAACAGGAATTTTTGATGGACTGTTTGATTTTCTGAAAAAACTAATAATAGACCTAAGATATCTTCTTATTCTTGTTGGAGCGATTGGGATAGTTGTATCAATTGTCATGGAAATTTTTATGCCTGACATGGCGAGAACGATAAAAGTATTTGTAGGTTCAGTAGTTGCAGTATCGATAGGTATAGGTGGAGAAATAGCGGTCAGACAACTGGGAGGATCAATGATTAACCCAGAATACATAATGCAAGGTATTGAATATGTAAAAATCAGCATATAGAAAAAAGAGGAGTAACAGATGATAAAAAAGATTGACAGGCTTCCAGGAAAATTTTCCAATAAACAACAGGAAAAGGAATGGCTGAAAATTTTTTCACAGAGGTCGGAAATGATTTTTGCAATCTGGAACGAAAGAAATAAGTTTCTGAAACTTTTTTTCGTTTCAGTTGCAATCATTCTGTTTCAAGCTGGAGCAATTATCTATCTTGGAATTAAGGCTAGCAATAATATAAAAGTGATATGGACAAGAGTTGAAGAAGGAACAGGTGCAATTGTGGGAACTGATGTAGTTACAAAGAGTAATATGAAAGTGGAGGAGAATGAAATAAAATACTACATACAGAAATTTATTCTTGATGTAAGAACTATTCCCATGGATAAAAAATATTATAATGATAAACTTCAGGAACAGAGCTTTTATCTGACAAATGCAAGTCAGGAAAAATTAAATAATATGGTAAGAAATGATGGAATATTGACATTGATATCAGAAAGAAGAACATCATCAGCTAAAATAATAAGTGTAAATAAAGTAACGAATACAAATAATACATATCAAATAAGATGGAGTGAAGAAATTTTCGGACCAAATGGAGAAAAGAATGAAACAAGAAATTTTATAGGATTGTTTACAATTGACTATACAGTACTTAAAACAGAGGAGGAACATCTTAAGAATCCTCTTGGCATAATAATAAAAGATTTTTCAATTTCAAGAGAAAATAATTAACGGAAAGGAAAAAAAAGGAGTATGTTAAAAAGAATAAAAAGTAGAAATATTTCAGGAAAATTAACATTTGCATTACTAACTTTATTCTTATCTATATCAGTTTTTGCAAATGATACTTCAGCAAAAAATTCTGTTACGGAAAGCAGAAATGTGCAATTTTTTGATGATATGATTGTCAGTGGTAAACAGCAAGGAATAAATAAAACTAATGCAATTTTTGACTATACCGATAATAGCATATATGAAATTTACGCAAGAAGAAATTATCTGACAACATTACGTCTGCAGGAAGGTGAAAAGATACAATTTTTTGCCGGTGGTGATACAGAAAGATGGGCAATAGAAGAATCGCAAGGTGGGAAAGGTAATAGACCAATTGTATTTATAAAACCGAGCATTGAAGAAGATGAAGATGATATGCTTACAAATATAATTATTGTTACTGACAGGCATATGTACTTTCTGAATATTCAGTTATCAGATGAAAAATATAATCCTCTTGTTGAATGGAGATATCCAAATGAAGCAAGAATAATCAGAGAAGCACAGGAAAGAAATACAACTTCAATAGGAACTGATGATTTGACAAAATTAAATTACGGATACAACTGGAACAGAAGCAGTTTACTTTCCCCGGCACAAGTCTTTGATAACGGAGAACATACATTCATTGTACTTAAAGATAGAGCAAAAGAAATGCCGGCAATCTATGTGAAAGGTGTGGATGGAGATATATCTTTAGTAACACCTAAAATTAATGGGAAATATATAACAATAGATAGGATAACAGAGGAAGTTACTTTAGAACTTGGAAAACAGAAACTTAAAATACGTAACATGAAAAAATAATACATTGACAGGAAAGGAGGAAAGAAAATATGCCTGAAATAAATGACATAGATGACATAATAGAAGAAGATTCGGAGAAAGAAAAACCAATTAATGAAAACTACGAAGTCAAAAAATCAACATTTAAAATGGATAAACCTAAAATTGAACAATTTTTTGACAGGAAAAAAATACTTATTGTATTAGGAATTATTGGAGTACTTTCAGTAGTTCTGGCATTAACTCTAAAACCTGCGAAACAGGAAAAAGATAATGGAGAAAAAACACCCCTTGCAACATCAAATACTATTGATATAACAGAAGAAGTTCCTGAAGATGTGCAACCAGTTGATATTGTAGAAGACCCGAATGCAATTCAGAATGGACAGCAAGGAATACCTGAAACAACTACACTTGACCAGTATGACAGCATGCTGGGACCACAGTATTCAGATAATGAAAGTTATTCTGCAGGAACACCTTCTTCATATTCAAGTGAAAACAGTGCATACGGTGATGACAGTACAGCGGGTATGGGTGGTATACAGGATACAAAAAAAAGTTATGGAAAAAGTCCGATAGGCTTCAATTCAAAAAAGGAAAGTACAACAGCAAATACTTCCTCTAATGAACAGCAGATAATGGTTCAGCAACAGGGAATACAGCCTATTTTACCACAGCAACAGGAAATAAGAGAAAATCAAGTGACTGATACAACACAAAATAGGCAGGAAAGTAAGAGAAAATTCATTGAAACTCAGAGAAATAAAAGCTACTATTCAACGAATACGGTTATGCCTCCTCTGTCAAGGTATGAACTGAAGACAGGAACAATGATTCCTGCAGTACTTCTCACAGCAATAAACTCCGATCTTCCTGGTGAAATAATGGCACAAGTGACAAATGATGTCCATGATTTCAGGACATTAAAACATACATTGATTCCAAAAGGAAGCAGAATAATAGGAAGATATGACAGCAACGTAACTTATGGACAGAACAGACTGCTTGTAGTGTGGGATAGAATAATTTTTCCAAATGGAAACACACTGGCACTCGATAATTATCAGGGAGTTGATCTTCTTGGAAATTCAGGAATGAAAGGAAAGGTAAATAACCATTTCTGGAAACTTCTTAGAAGTGTAATATTATCAGCAGGAATAAATGTGGCGGCTGGAAGACTTGAAGACATAAATGTTAATGTAGGAAGTTCAAGTAAGGCAAGAGTGAGTATTGGAAGAGGTGCATCGGATGCATCAGGAAATATTGAAACAATAGGGTCAAGGATGGTTGAAAAAGACCTTAACCAACAGCCAACAATCAAAATTAAAAGAGGAAGCAGATTTAATATATTTGTGAATAGTGATATGGTGCTTCCAGTATATGGTGGAAGAAATTAGTTATGGAAGAAAAAATATATAGACCGATAAGAAATGAAAAATTTTTAAAACAGATATTTTCACTAATTCTGTTTTTCATAATAAATATAGTAAGCTTAATTATGATTTCAACAGGATATATGAAAAAACTTGTGAAAATAAACAGTAGGGAAACAGTAGAAGGGATAAACAGATTAATAAAGCCAGTTTTTTCAGGGCAGTACATGTATCTGCCTTTTGGAAACTGGGGAAAATTAATGCAAAAAACCCCAAAACTCACCAGCGATTTTCAATTGAAAATACTATTTACATTTCTATTATCGACACTATTATTGACAATGCCCTACTGGAAAATGAGAAAATTAAACTCTTATGGAAATGCAGAATTTGGGACATACGAAGATTTAAAAAAGAGAAAAAACGTCCCTTCAGATATAAATTTTCTAAGTGGGAACGAGAATGGATTTGTAATTGGGTATATAAAAACACTGACAGGAAAACTAAAACTACTTTATGATATTTCAATGATACATATTGCAATATTTATTCCAACAAGAGGAGGAAAAGGGGTAGGATATCTTATTCCTAGTTTAGTAGCAGGATTGAAAGGACTTTCAACTTTTGTATCTGACATAAAAAAAGAAAATTATGAACTTACAAGCTGGTACAGGGCAAAAGTTTTAGGACATAGAGTTCTAAAATTTGAACCAATGGAAGAACTTTCAAACAGCTATAATTTTCTTTCGGAAATAAGGTTCGGAACAAGAAAAGAAATAGAAGATTGCAGGATAATAGGTACAACTGTTGTCGGAGAAGATAACAGTAAAGATCCGTTCTGGGGAGACAGTGCAAAGGATACGATTTCAACTCTTGCTTCTTATGTACATTATAAAGAAGTGAGCGGACGTTCTGAAAAAAATCCTGATATAACAGATGTCAGGGTATCACTGACAGATGTGATTTCAATAATAACAAATACAGAACTTTCACTTTATAAAATGTTTGCAAAATATCTTGGAAAATCTTTAGATGATGAAGAAGAGGAATACGAAGAAGAGATAGAAAAAGATTTTATATTGAAAGACAGCACGATAGAAAAGCTTAGAGAAATCTATATTGATGACGAATCAATTAGGGCACTTGACAGAGGACTTCATCCTTTTATTGCGAAACAGTTTGGATATCTATTACAGAATACAGGAGAAAATACATTCAAGTCGATAACTGCAACAGCAAAAACGAAACTGCAGGTATTTGAAATACCATCAGTTGTAAAAAATATAAGCAGTTCGGATTTCAGAGCATTGGATCTTGTCAACGGCGAAAGACCTGTTGATTTGTATTTTGTAATAAAACCGAAAGATATAGACCTTCTAGCTCCTTTAGTAAGAATAATGTATGTCCAGTTGACAAATCTTTTAATGGAAAGTTTAGGAAAGAAAAACTTCAATATAGTATTTATAATGGATGAACTTAACGCTTATGGAAGAATGAATGCACTGGTAAAGGGACTTGGCTATTACGCAGGGTTTGGAATTAAAATGGTAGGAGTATTTCAAGGTCTTGACCAGCTAAATTCAACGTATGACAAGCAGGGAAAAGAAATTTTGAATGGATGTCAGATTCAGATATTTGGTAGACCAAATGATGAAGCGGCACCTGATTACATTTCAAAAACTTTAGGGAAGAAAACAATAAAAGTAAGGAGCAGAAATGCAGGGCTTAAGAGCGGAGGGAGTATCACCGAACAGGGAAAGGACTTGCTTTCGGCATCGGAAATAAGACTTTTACCCGATAGAAAAGCAATTACTATAACAGGATATAAAAAACCTCTTCTACTTGATAAACTTTATTACTATGAATATCCTGAACTGTTAGAACGTACTTGCCATCAGCCTGTTTTTTTTAAAGATGGATATGTAATATTTGAAGGAATGAAAGGTACACATGAATACAAGTATACCTTTAAAATGAAGGAAGAAGACTTTTTTGATAATGAAAAATATAATGAACTGATAGGAAAGCTGAAAAGTAAATACGGAACAGAAAAAATAGGATAGGAGACATAATGGAAAATAAGAAAAGAAAGAAACGGACTTTGCTGGAAAATATTCAGATTAAAAATAAAAAAGCTGAAAAAGTTAAGGAAGAAAAATATAGGATAGAACAGGAAGAAGCAAGGATTAGACAGGAACAGGCAGAATTTCTGAAAAGTATATATGATGTTGTCTTTAAAAGCTTGAATATAGATATTGAGGATATAGTCATGTCATCCAGCAGTGAAGAAGAAATAATAGAAAAAGTCAAAGCAAAACTTATGGAAGAGAACGAAAAATAATGAACATGACAGAAGCCGAGATATATGAATATCAGCAAAAACAGCAGATAGCTCTTGTATGGGAACAACTTCAGGTTCTAAAACCTTATCTTGAAAATGAAAGTCTTACAGATATTATGGTAAACCAGAACGGAAGAATATTCCTTGATGGGAACGATATTGGAATGAGAGGGACTGATGAATATATAGATGAACCAACAAGGATTGCTATTGCTGATATCCTTGCTGGATATAATCAGAAAGTAATTACAGAAAAACAGCCTATCCTGTCAGGAAAACTTCCTAGCGGAGAAAGAGTTGAAATAGTGACAGGAGAAGCCTGCGGATTTCATCCGACTATTTCAATAAGAAAACCAAACAAGAGAGTTTTTTCAATGGATGAATACTGTGAAATGGGAGGGATAAGTGTTAGATATAAGCAATATCTTGAAGAAGCTGTAAAGGCTCAGAAAAATATTGTGATATTTGGAGGGACTGGAACAGGGAAGACAACATGTATAAATACTCTAATAACGACACTGTATGGAACTTCAGAAAGAATCATTGTTGTAGAGGAAGTCCCTGAATTGATAATAGATGAAATCAAGATAGAAAATCTTGTAAGATACAATACTACCCCTAATGTGAGTTCGCTTATGATTTTAAAATCATTGATGAGACAAAGACCTGACAGGATTATATATGGAGAATTACGTTTTGGAAATGAAGTTGAAACACTTCTTGATGGTTGGAATACGGGACACAAAGGAGGAATTACTTCAAATCATGCTAATTCAGCATTAGATGGTCTTCACAGAATAGAAGAACTTTTGACAGAAGTTCCGGGGAAAACACAACCCCGACCATATATGGTAACTAGAGGAATAGATGTTGCAGTACATATTAAAAGAGAAAGGACTCCTGAAGGAAAGTATAAAAGGTTTATAAATGAGATTCTTGAACTTAAAGGATATCATAATGTTTCTAAAGAATATGATTATATGGAGGTTATCTAAAATGAAACTTAGAGTATTCAATTCATTATTTGATGAAAAAGTATTTTTTAAACTTCCAGTAAAATTATGGAAATATATTGCATTTTTGTTTATTATATTGAGAATAATTTTAATGAATACATTATTTGCTATTTTTCCTACGTGTTTCATATATATACTTCTAAGAATTTTTGTAAGTAAGGATATGAAAATGTTTGAACTTCTTATAAATAACTACAAGGATAAAGACAAATACTATAATCCGTAAAATTATCTCAATTTCTCGTGCATAATGGAAAAAAGGAAAGGAAAATAATGAAAAGAGTAATAATTTTATTAATAGCTGTTTCGAGTTTTGCTTTTGCAGGAGGAGAAATCAGTTTTAAAAAGCAGAATGAAAAACAGAGAAGAATAGAGAATGCTCAACTTGAAGCAATAAAGAACAATATCCAAACAAAAGGAAATGTTGTAATAGAGGAAAATATTGAGCCAGGAAATACAGGTTCAATATTTGAAGATGAGGAAATTTTAAATCCTTTAAAAAAAAAACAGCAAAATATGAAAAGCTTATAAGCTATATAAGAACACAAAATAATAAGCTGAGCGAACGTGAGATAAGATATATATTGGACATGGTATGGAAGTATTCCAACGAATATAAAATAAATCCGTATCTGGTACTTGCAGTAATGAATACAGAAAGTCATTTTAACCATTCTACTGTATCAAAAGCAGGGGCAAGAGGACTTATGCAACTTATGCCTTTTAATTTTCGAGAATTTAATGTGAATAACAGTATAGAAGGAAACATAAAAGGTGGAATACTTCATCTTAAAAGAGACTATGAAAAAACAGGAAGTATCACAAAAACTCTAATATGCTACAATGCAGGTTGTGGAAGACTTAAAAATGATGAATGGAAAGAAATACAGGAAACAAGAGAGTATATTCCAAAAGTAATAAAAAAATATAAAAAAATACTATCCCTGTAAGAAAGGAGGAAAAATGGCAAAGAAAATTAGACAAGAAAATAACAGCTTTACACAGTTCATTCCATGGGATTACCTTGTAAATGATTTTACAATAATGAATAAAAATAATGGTTTTCAGCGTACATTCAGAATTAAAAATCACGATTTGAATTATTTTACAGAAGATGAAATAAGAATAAAATTAAAACAGTATAACAGGGCTTTAAAAAGACTACCTGACAATTTCATGATACATTATGAAGTTCAGCGAAAAAAAACAGATGGATATATTACAAAAGATTTAAAAGGATGTCCGTTTCCAGTACAAGTGATAGATAAACTGAAAGAGGAAGAGTTCAGTAAAAAAGATTACTTTAAATGTGAATATTATTTGACAGTTACATATTTACTTGAAACTGATATGAATGACAGAATGCTTGATATGCTTTCGACAAAATCAGCAAATAAAGAAGAAAACATGGAAAAACAGTTTACTGAAAAATATAACTATTTCAATGAAAAATGTATAGAATTTATAGAAATGCTCAAATATGTAGCAATAGAGATAGAACTTCTTCAAAAAGATGAGCTAATGGGATATTTACATTCAACAGTAAATCCAGAATTTGTCGAAAGAAAAAAATCTCCTGATGTGTCACTTGGATTTCCTTTGGACGAATATTTAAGCCGTTCATCGTTTGAATTTGGGAAAAACTGTAAGATAAATGATTATTATATGAAAACAGTTTCCGTAATGAAATTTCCTGAAGCTGTTAATCCGTTATTTTTTCATGACATTGAAGAACTAGATTTTGAATTCAGAATGAGTACAAGATATGTTTTTCTTAGTGAAGAAGAAACAAAAAAAACAATACTTAATGCATGGAGATTTCACCAAAGTAAACAGAAGAATGAAGCACAGTGGCTTTATGAAGGAATAACAAAAAAATCAAGTGGAAGTCTTGATGAGGTTGAAGTTGAGAAAACTCAGGAATCAAGGGAAGCTCTGAAAGAATTCAGGGAAGGTGGAATAAGCTACGGTTACTATACTTTTACAATAATTTTATGGGAAAAAAGCTTGAAAAAACTGGAAGAAAAGGTAAGGAAGATAGCAACAGTACTTATAAAACATGATTTTGAAGGTGGTGAAGACAGGTTCAATGTGAAAGACAGTTTTATAGGTGCGATACCAGGAGAAATAAAACATAACATAAGAAGATACACCTTAAATACATTCCTCTTAACAGGACTTATGCCAAATTCGACATTATATCAGGGAGAAAAAATAAATAGGCATTTAAAAGATGTTCCATTGCTAACGGCAAAGACACAGAAAAATGATATTTTTTATATGAACCTTCATGTGCATGACTCAGGACATGCGATGCTGACAGGGGAAACTGGTACAGGAAAATCAGTGGCAATAGGAAATTATTGTCAGGCATTCTCAAAATATGAAAATGCACAGATATTTATATTCGATTATAAAGGTTCGAGTAGAGTACTTACTGCATGCATGGGTGGGAAATATTATGATTTAGGGGAAGATGGCAACCTTAAGTTTCAACCTCTTGCCACAATTGAAACAGCTGTAGGAAAAAACTTTGCAAATAACTGGATACTCACACTTCTTGAGCTTGAAAATATGACTATAACTCCTGAAATAAAAGAAACTGTATGGAGGGCATTGACAACACTCGAAAGGTCTCCGATTGAAAGAAGAACATTAACAAGCTTTATGACAGCAGTTTCTGATTTTGATGTAAAACGTGCAATAAAGCCATATACAATATCGGGACCTTATGGAATGTACTTTGATGGAGACCAGGATTCTTTTTCAAGTGAAAGATGGCAAGTTTTTGAGATGGATCATGTGCTGAAAGATGAAAGGGTTGTCCCTCTTCTGATGATGTATTTATTCCATAAGATAGAAGTGGAAAGGTTAATTCATGGATATCCAACACTTATTGTGACCGATGAAGCGGGAGTTTTATTTAGGAATATCAGGCAAATGTCAAGGAAATTTGATGACTGGCTTGTTACTTTGAGAAAACTGAATGCATCACTAATGTTCGCAATGCAGAATTTGCATCAGATAAAGGATAATCCTATATACAGTGCAATGAAAGGAAGCTGTAAAACAAAAATATTTCTTCCTGACCAGAATGCAATGAATGAAGACCTGTACAGACTTTATCAGGATGTAGGGCTTAACAGCATTGAAATAAAAAAACTTAGTGAATCGGAAAGAAGAAAAGAATACATAATAAAGAATGAATTTGGAACAAGCAAATTCGAATTTACTCTTTCCCCATTGGAACTTGCATTTGTAGCTTCGACAGGTATAAATGATCAGATAAAAATAAAAGAGATACAGCAGGAAACAGACGATATAAGGGAAATAAATTTAAAATGGATAGAGTATAAGTTTGGAAGACATTCAGATGAATATCATTATGTAAAGAAAATAATAGGAGGTAATTAAATGAAAAAAATACTTTTTTTTGTGATAATGACAATTATTTCTGTAAATTCATTTTCAGGAATATTCGGAGGTAGTGGTGGCTCTTCTGATTACTGGCAAATGAAAACATATTTTGAAAGTGTGGCAATTAATGCTCAGACATTAAAAACTGCAAATGAACAGCTTAAACAAGTTAATCATATGATAGAACAGGCAAGAAAAATGCCGGACGATTTTTTTAAAAATCATATGAAACAGTATACTGAAATAGTATCAACATTAAGTAAGATATCAGGTAATACAAAATCAGTACTTAGAGATGCAAAAAAGGCAGAATTATGGTTTAAGGATGTCTATACAGATGTAAACAATAAAAATTATCAGAACTTAATTGACAGATTTACAAATTCAATTGATAGATTGTCATATGATGCAATGCAAACAGCAGGACTTGCATCTGAAGCAAGTAGAAAAACTTCATTAAATGCAAGAACTCTTTTGGCAAAAGGAAGAAATGCTTCTAATCCAGTACAACTTCTTGATGTACTTGCAGGTTGGAGTTCAAACTTAAGTACCCAGCTAAATGTAATAACTGAAGTACTGGCAAGCGATTCAAGACTTAAAGCTCTTGAAGAGGCGGAAAAGGCACAAGAAAGAAAAATAGCACAGGAAAGACACAAGTATACACAGAACAGCCTGAATAACACAATTAAGAAAATGGAAACAATAAATAACAGACAAAAAAAGAAAAAATAGAGGTGTCAGATGGATAATTTTGAATTTGACAGTAGTTTAATAGAACCTATTATTAGTTTTTTAGATACTGGAATCAATAAATTTCTTCCAGCAGTACTTATACTTGCTTCTTTTCTAGCTGTAATAGATGGGTTATGGAGTTATTTTCAGTATCATGCGACAAAAGATGTCAGCAGTATTATGTCAAAAGTTGTAGTAAAATGGGTTAGATACGCTTTTACATTTGGAGTAATAAAAATATATACAGGAAGTATAATTCCAATGGCATATAAGATTTTTACAGGAATAGGAAACAGTTTTGGAGAAGGGTTTGGAAATCCTCTTAAAGTGCAAAATGTTTGGAACAAGGGATGGGAATCAGTAAATAGAATGTTTGAACTGTCAGGGAAAATAGGTGGTCTATGGGGATTTGTATACATAATTTTTTCAGTTATAGCTTTTCTCTGCCTTGTATTTATTCTCTCATCAATGACAATGGCAATATTATCATTCCACGTTGTAGTAAGATTAGCTGTACTCTTTCTTGCATTTATTCCTTTTGAAGCAATGACTGATATAGGAAGAAAAACTTTAACATCAATAGTTAACAGTGGTACTGATTTGATGACATGTGTAGCACTGTCATCAATGTGTTTTTCAGTAATGCAGGAACATCCGTTTCCAACAAGTGTTACAGAAAATACAAATTCACCACAAGTTATGGGAATATGGTTATGTGTGTGGGTTGTGTCAGCATTTTTAGTAGTTTCTTATGAAAAAATATCCTCCTTAATCATATCAGGACAGGGAGGACTTACAGGAGCAGACCTTGGAAGGTATACAGCAGGAATTGTCGCTACAGCAGGTATTGTTACAGGAAAAGGAATTGAAATGGCTTCAAAAACAGCAGGAAAATCAATGCAGAAAATAGGAGAAACATGGTCATCAGGGAAAGGTGCTGGAGGTAAAAGTGCTGAAATTTTAGAAAAAGCAGGAAGTATGGTTGAAAAAGCGGGGGCTAAAACAGCAAGAAGAACAGATCAGACCGCAAAAGGAGCTGCAAAGGCTATTGAGACTATAACAGGAAATTTGAATCCACAGGAGAGTATTGCAGGAGCAATTAGAAATTCCAGTGTAGGAAATTATATAAGTTCAGGAGAAAAAGAAGAAGAGGAAGAAAAAAACACTTCCGGAAAAGAAAATTACGGAGAAAATAGAAAAGGAACTGGAACAGCAAATACAGAAACTGGAAGAGAAAATAACCAAAAATTTGAAGAAGAAAAAAAATCAGAAAGCCAGGGAGGAACACATAATGAAAAACATCAGGCTGAAAATAAAGAAAGAAAAGGAAGCTCTTACAGTAAAAATAGAACGGCAAATACAGAAAGAGCAAAAACAAATATAAATAATGAAAATTTAAACACAAACAATGGAAACAGAGAAAATGCTTCACATAAAGAAAATAATAGAAATGATGCAGAAAGATATGGAAGTACAGAGAATATATATAGTTCAGAAAATACAGTTAGTTCAGAAGGAACATCTTCAACTGCGAATAGAACAGCAGATACACAGAAAACAGAAGAAGTATTTAATTCAGAAACATTTGCTGAAGTTCATGATACAGGAACAGATTATTCAAACGAGAAAAAATATAATGAAACAACAGAATATTCTGAAAATATAGATAGAAGAAGTGAAAAAAGAACTACTGAAAATAACTATACATCCAAATCGTCTTTTTCTGACAGGGAAATAAAAAAAGAAAAAGAAATAAAAACATTTGCTGAAACAGCACTTGAAAATGAAAAAAATTCAGGGAAAAAAGAAACATAGGTGATGATATTATGAACGGAATAAAAAAATTCTATATTCTTATCCTTTTCATGATATTAGGAATAAATTCTTTTTCTGAAACCTATGATGTATCATGGAGTGGAATTCTTGAAAAGACTGTAAGTCAGATAAAATCAGGGAATGAAAAGATAATAAATCCGGTTCTTGTATTACTTGCTATTTTAACAGTTATAAAAATTTCTTTAGTCATAATAAAGTACATGTCAAATGTCCCTCTAGATTCTCTCATTCCCGAATTTATAAGGATACTTATGAATTTTATTATGTACTCATACATTATTAAAAATAGCATATCTATTATAGATATGTTCTTAAAGATATTTACGGGAATAGGTGAATATTTTTCAGATAACAGCAGTACTGCAACACTTGACAGCATATGGGAAAAAGCTGTATCAACTACGGCATATATGTTTAAGGTTATAAATGATTGGGCGCTATATCTCAAGACAATAGAAGGTCAGGCAAGTGCATTAGCTGATATTCCAAAGTTTATGGAAAACTTCAGCAAGGCTATTCTGCTTATTATTTCGATACTCCTTATATATTACGTATTTATAAGGGTAATAGTAGAACTCCTGACTTCAGTGATTCAGTTTAGACTGGGACTTACTCTTTCCATACCATTTCTAACAGCAGAAGTAGTTGATTATCTGAAAGAAACTATGGGTGGAAAATTTCTTACAGTATTATTCACAAGTGGCTTAAAAGTAACAGTGAATGTTGTTTTTATCTCATTATTTATAAAAGTGATAGATAAGGTAAAATTTACAGAAAATTTAACAATAGATACAATAGAAATACAGAAAATATTTTTATTTATTGCTACTGGCTTTATAATGGCATTTTTAATGAATAGAACAAGTAGGATAGTAACAAGGCTGGCCAGCTGATTTTTATGAATACAATATAAAAAGCCCCACTATTTCAGGGGCTTGAGGTTTCTTTTAGATTATTATACAAAATAAGAACTATTTTGTCAATAAAGGGAAAATATAATGGGTGTATAAAATTTCATAGAAAATCTCTTTATATGTGTATTAGGCTCTTGGGAGGCCAGTGTTATTGTAACAAAAAAGACTGGAAAACACCAGTCTTAACCCAAAAATATATACACATATAAGCTTGTTTCTATGACTATTATATAAAACAAGATTTATTTTGTCAAGAATATAGGAAAACGGACAATGGCAATTAAATAATAACTGTGAAAAAATATTGACATAAGTATTCCTGTGTAGTACAATGTACTAAAAATGAAGGAGATGATATTATGGCATTTTCTATAAGGCTTACGGAAGAAGAAAAAGCATTAGCAACCAGTTATGCAAAACTTAATTCGTTATCATTAGGAGAAGCTTTTAAAAGAGCATTATTTGAAAAAATAGAAGATGAATACGATACAGCAGTTGGTGACAGGGCATATAAAAGGTATTTAGATAGTGGAGAAAAAACTTATACTATGGAAGAAATGCTTGAAATATTGGAGTTAGAATAATGTATAAGGTAAAATTTTCTGTAGATGCTGCAAAAAATTTAAAAAAACTGGATAATTATACAAGGGAACTGATTTATTCCTGGATATCCAAAAATCTTGATGATTGCGAGAACCCTAGAGTTTTTGGAAAAGCATTGCTTGGAAATTATAAGGGTAAATGGCGTTATAGGATAGGGGATTATAGACTTATCTGCCTGATAAAAGATAAAGAACTTATTATATTGGCATTGGAAGTAGGTCATAGAAAGAATATCTATAAATAAAATTTTAAAATCACAGTTATTAATTTAATTGTGATTTTTTATTATCGTATAAAGGGACAATGAAAACAGAATATTAATCCAGTCTTTTAAAAGAAAAATTAAAAAGATACTTGCTAAATTATTCCATATATTGTAAAATACAGTCAAAGATAGATTAAATATAACAATTAATGGAGGTTTGCAATGAAAAAGATATTAGTGGTTATGTTATTTTTTTTAAGTATGACAGTATTTGCTGAAAAGCTTACAACTGATGGTAAATATAATATAGAAAAATTACAAGGAAAATGGGGGAGTGAGACTGTTTTTATACAAAAAAAGAATAATAAATGGTATTATGGAAGTTATAATATTGGAGATGATGTAATAGAATGGAGTGATATAAAATTTTTGAAAAATGGTGTGATGATGGTTTCAAATTTTTATTCATATCAAATTAAAGGTAGACAAGATAGAAATTATTATTTTGCTTATGATACTAAATATAAAATGTTAGTTGAATTAGATAGAAATTTAAATATAGTAGATAAAATACCTAGAAAATATTCAAAACCGATTGGTTAAAAAAATTGAGACTGGAAAAATATTCCAGTCTTTTTTTTAAGGAGAAAAATAAATGAAAAAAATAGTATCAATAATATTTATTCTTATAAACATAATAATATTTTCTGCTAATATAGATAGTGCAGGAGCAAGACAAAAAGCAGTAAACGAAGCTCAAAGATGGGTTGATCAGAAGATACCATATAGATGGGGGGTAACAGATTGCTCACATTTGGTTTCTTCCTGTTATGGTAAAGCAGGTCTTAATATGCCAACGGGAAGTTCTCCAAATGGTAGATACACTCAGTCTATTTGGAACAGTAATACTAAAAAGATTTTACCAGGACAAGAAAATTTATTAAAACCAGGAGATGCGGTTTTTTTCTATCGAAGTGGAGCTAAAGGAATAGGACATACTGGTATAGTTGTAGAAAATCCTTCTGCAGCTTGTGGAGGAGGTCCGATGATAATAGATACTAATTCACCAAAAAATCCTCCAAGAAAAAAATGTTTGAAAGACCATAAAGGATATCAAGGAGCAATTTCTTTTGATGAAATAATAAGAGCAAATGGTCATACACCAGTTAACCAGAATGGACAGGTAATATCCCCTGTTGGAGTTCCAACAGGAAGTGTAGGAAGTGCAGGAGGAACATGGACAGGAAATCCTGCAAATTTAGATGAAACTTATGAAGTTTCATGGGATGAAATGTTGGAAGATTATGAAAATATGATTTTTGAAGGACTGGATAAATCACTGGATGGGTTACTGATACTGTTAACATTGCTTACAGTGATACAACTTCTTAAAGGGGCAATTCCTTATCTTATAGAAGGTTCAGTAAATATATATAAGGATTTCATTACAGTGCTGATTAAATATTGTTTTTATGCCTTCTTACTTAAAAATTATGCAACAGTTATAACAATGATGTATAAAATTTTTACAGGAATAGGTGCAATTTTTGTAGATAATAATCATGTCAGTACATTAGATGAATTATTTGCTGTGTCAACAAAGGAATCGTTGACAGTTTTTAAACTTATCGACCAGTATCATTTTGATTTTATAAAGATACTGATACCTGGAAGCAACTTATTCGACATAACATTCTGGAAGGTTGTAATACTGATACTCGTAGTAATTATGATATGGTATTTTGCAATCAGAATAGTATTTGAAATGATGACAGTATTCATACAATTTTTTCTTGGATTTGGGTTATCCTATATAATGTTCTCTCTTGCAACGAATGATGTGACAAGAGAAATGGGAAAAAGACCATTGCGAACGATGATAGGAGCAGGTTTGAGAGTAACAGTGACAGTGCTTTTTTCTTCAGTAGTATTTGGAATACTTGAAAAGGCAGGATTTGGTGATGTTACACTTGATACAGTAAGAATAGAAACAATGTTTATTTTTATAGCAAGTGGTCTTCTCATGGCTTTTCTAATGAACAGAATTTCAAAGATAGCAGACAGTCTGAACAGCTAAAAATATTTTTCAGATATAGATAAATATACTGTATTGACAAGTACAGGATATAATATATAGTGTGATTAGAATATAACGTACAGATAGAATTCAGACTACGGGGAGCAGTAGTAAAGGGATTTCAAAAAGTCGAACTGAAATGTTTGATTAATTTTGAAGTCCTTTTTCTTTTTTAGAGGAGGAACTGTAATGAAAAGAATAATAGAAATTTTAAAGAATAAGAAAACATATAGGATATTCCTTGCAATAGAAATTACAATGATAGTTTTCTATTTGTTTCTGATTTATCTTTCAAAGAACTATGCGTTTAATGTGACACCTTCAGTTCCGTTAGGAATATATAAAATATATGGAATAAAGAAAGGTGAAACATTAAAAAAAGGAGACCTTGTTATATATGAAATTCCTTCTGAACTTCAGAAACTGACATCGTTACGAAATACAGATATTCCTTCATTAAAACCAGTAGCCGCAATATATGGTGACAAAATAGAAATAAAGGATAATAGAATATACGTGAATAATGAGGATTACGGAAAAATAGTTTCGAATGAGAGTCTTCCAAAATTTGATGGAAACCTAAAAGAAGATGAAATTCTTACACTTTCAAAGGTGGAAAACACTTTCGATGGAAGATATTATGGAGGAATAAAAAAGAATCGAATAATAGGAAAAGCGAGATTAGTATATGAATTCAAAAAATAAAAACATAAAGATAGAAAAATTTCAGAAGACAAACAGGGAACTAGAAAAAATTACACAGCAGAAACATGAACTGGAAGAACAGATGCTGGAACTCAGAAGGCAAATAAGGAACAGTGAGAGAAAACTTAATGGAATGAACAGAAGTGAAGAATGGAGAAAAAGAAACCATATACTTATAGAATACGGAGCACTTATTGAAATAGCTAAACTTATTGGAGAAAATAAGGCACTTCTGTTAGGATATCTGCTTAATTTCCATAAACTGAACGATAATGAAAAACAGAACCTGAAAATAAATGGAATAATTGAGTTTGAATCAAGGAAAAATAAAAAAGAAAAGATAAAAAGGGAAATGCAAAAAAACAGGGAAGAAAACCTGAAGGAAAGTGATGAAAATGAGTGAAATGGAAGATAAGAGCAATTTTTTTAAAAATATGATATCAAGTCAAACAGATAAGATTCGAAAGCTTGAAAAGGAGCTTAAAGAAAAAAATGAAGATACCAGAAATACTAATACAGCAGTGGAAGAAAATATAAGGTTTGAACAGAAACTTCAGGAAAAGGAAAAAAAACTGGAGTTTCTGAAAGAAAAAATAGCAAAGATTGAAGAAGAAATATCTTTTGATGAGGAAGCTTACGAACTATTAAAAAAAATAAGAGATAACCGTTATGAATCAGAATGTGAAGAGAAAGAATTAGAAGACAGGATAAATGAATATAAGATTGAAAAGGAAAAAATTAGAAAGAAATTGGAGTATATAAATTTATCTGAAGAAAAACTGGAAGAAAGAATAGAAGAAAAGATAGAAATACTTAAACAGAAGGAAAATGAAATTCTCGACAGGAAAAAAAAGGAGCTTGAAACATCACATGAAGAAGCGGTATTTGAACTTGAAAAATTTAATAGAATGAACTTAAGAAAAGAGAAAGAGAAATACGAACTGGAGGAAGAAAAACTTCGAAAAGAATATAATCGAAAAAAGGAAGAACTTGATGAAAGGTTTAAAAAAGCAGAAAAAGAAAAAGACGAAATAATAAAATTTCTGGGATTCAGTGAATTTATGGAGAATAATGCTTTTCTTTTCAGAGATAAAATAGAAGCATATTTAATTTTAAATAAACATGCTGGAAAAAAAAGAATATTTCCTGGATTTAGGATAAGTGATAATGAATTTTTGCTGATATACAGAAATGTTGTAATGAGTATAAATGAGATGATTAGATTACATAATGAAAATGTGGATTTGAAGAAAAAAGTGAAAGATGAGAGGGAGGAATAGACATGTATTACAGTTTTGAAATAAAACAGCTAGAGAGTGGAATAAAATTTTTTTTTAAAAGAATGAAAAAGTATAGTAAAAGTGATGAAGAGAACTGGAAAAACAGTCTTAATTTGGTGGCAAAAAGTAAAAAAACAGCCACATCCCTAATGGTAGAAAGAGATTTTATTGAGAAATTAAATATGGAACCAGTAGTGGACATAAAAACTTCAAGAGAGACAATGAAAGTTTTTAAAAATAATGATCTTCTATTCTATAAAATACAATCAAAAGAAAATATAGAATCAAGATTCAGTTCAAAAGAAATATTATTTTCAAAAGAATTTTTTGTAGATAATGAATATTTTAAATATGTGATTTTAAAAATAAGTTGACAGGTGGTAGAAAATGAAATTTTTTCAAAAAGATTTAAGGAAAGAATATCTAAAAATGACAGGGATTAAATATGGCAGGGAAGAAGAAAAAGAAATAAAATCCATGCTTAAAAGTGAAATGCCCCTTGAAATATTCAAATTATGTGTAACTCCAATGATAGATGAAAGAAAATTGAAAGAAATTGGAAACTCACATATAGAATTGAAAAAAATAGTAGAAACAAATACATTGATTTATCTAAAAGCAGAGCAGATGAAAGAACTAAAAAGAGGATATGAAGACGGACTAAAATATGAAGAAATAGAACTGTATAAAAAAGCAGAGTTAACAAGTAGAGATATGCAAAAGGCAAGAAAAAATATTCAGGAAATAAAAAAAGAAAGCGAAGAAGAGCTGTCCTATTATGATATAGAAAGTGTCCTGAAATACCACGATACAAAAAAGGAAAAGAAAATCCTTCAGGAAACAAAGGAAGAAGATTTAAAGACAAAAGACAGTGATGGAGATGGACTGACAGATTTCGAAGAAATGTATATATACAATACAGATAAAGAAAGAAAAGATACGGATGGAGATGGAAAAAGTGATCTGGAAGAAGTAAAGATAGAGAAAAGTAATCCAAGAGATACAGAGAAAGTAGGTGAAAAAGAAGAAAAAAAAGAAAATATCAAAGGACTGAAAGTAAAAAAGAAGAATAAGGAAAAAGAAATAGAAAAATAAGAAAAAATGGAAAAAGAAAGGAATGATTAATATTGAAAATACAATAAACCTTTATATTATTCAAAGGATGTTATTGGAAGTAAATATCTGATTAATATTTCAGCAGAAGAATTCAACGAAATATTGAAAACCTGTGATTTTGATACAACTGACAATAAACCAGCACAAAATTTAGCTTATTGTTTAAAAGAGATAGAAAAGTAACATAACAGAAATTTAAAATAAAAAGGCTGGATTCTTAGAGCTTTCTAATATCTCCAGACATGCAACCTTTCTGTATAAATTATAACATAAAGAATAAAAAAGTCAAGGAGAATTATGAATAATAAGGAAATTATAGAAAAGATTTGTCCAAGTTCAATAAATGAAAATGGAGAAGTAAAATCATTAGAAAAACAATTGCTGGAATTTGAATATGGAATAAAAGAATATTATCATCCATTTGTAATAAATCAAAATTCTGACAAGTTAAAATATGCAAAAGTAAGTTCAAAACCCTTATTTTTAAATATATCAACAGTACAAAAATTAAAATCAAAACACAATATGGATTTAAAATTCTTACTTAATCTTAATGAAATAACTAGAAATTCTGTGTTTGGATTTGATTCAATTCAACATGAAAGTTCAAAAATATTTGTAACAAATGAAAAAAATGAAAAAAATTATTCAATTATATTTGTAATAAGAGAGGATAAAAAGGCAGGAGTGTATACGGTAAATGAGTTAACCAGCATTTATGATAGAAAAAATTTACAAAATCTTATTGACAGAACAATAGAAAAAGGATGTTCCATTTATATAAATCCAGAAAAATGGAAAGAATTTAAAGAATTAGGATACAATATTAATTCAAAAGAAATGAATATAACAGAAGTAAAAAATAATAAAAAAGAAAAAGAAATGGAAAGATAAAAAATAATGGACAATATTATAAAAATTAAATTTCTCACATGTGGGAAATCTGAAACAAGGAGAATAAGACCATGCTAGAAAATAAGAGTAGTTTCAATGAAAAAGGGGAATTACATGGAATTCAGTATTACTATACTGATAAAAAATTGACAGGAAAGGAATATTACAAAGAAGGAAAAATACAGAAAAGTGAAAGTTACTATCAAAATGGAACTTATGCTAGTGTAATGAACTATGATAATAATGAAAAACTTAATGGAACTCAGATATTCTATCATCCAAATGGACAACTGAAAGAAAAATCAAAATATAAAAATGGGAAAATAATAGAAATACAAGAATACTTTGAAAATGGAGATAAAAAATATGAATATGATAAAAATGGAATAAAAGAATATTATCCAGGAGAAGAATTGAAAAGCCTGAAGGAAATGAAAGGGTATGAATTGAATGGCATAAGCTGTGATTTTACTGAAAAAGGAACAATAAAAAATATTAAATATATTGAAAATGGGAAAATATTAGGATTAAAGGAATATATTGAAATTAAATCTTCTGCAGAATTTAGAGAAAATGAAGTTGCTTTAAGTGTAGGAGAACTGCAAAAAATAGATGAATTTGAAAATAATTATATTTCTAAAATTGATAAATTATTGGAAAATCTTATAAATAAACAGAAAAAAGTAATTAAAGGAGAATTGTTTAAAGAAAAAGAGTCAAAAGAAAAAACAAGATAAAAAAAATTCTCACGTGTGAGAAAATTAAAAATAGAGGAGAGGAATGGAGAATGATAAACAAAAAAATACTGGCTGGATTATTCATGCTGACAGCTTTTTCATCCTTTTCAGCAGGAGAAATAAGCTTTAAAAAACAGAATGAAAGAAAAGCAAAAGAGGAATTAGAACAGAAAAAAGAAGAAAAAAATGCAAGGTCATCAACAAGATATGAAAATAAAAGAGACAGAATTGTAGAATTTGCGAAAAAGCAAATTGGAAAACCTTATTTTTATGGAGCAAGCGGTTCTGAAATGTTTGATTGTAGCAGTTTTGTACAGTATGTATTTAAAACAGCCGTAAATATAAATTTACCTCGTGTTTCATATCAGCAAGCTGAATTTAAGCCAAAAATTACTTCAAATATAAAAAAAGGGGATTTATTATTTTTTGAAACACTGGGAAAAGGAAGAATAAGTCATGTAGGAATATACATAGGAAAAAGAAAATTCATTCATGCAAGTTCAGCAAAAGGAAAAGTTGTTGTGTCAGATTTTTCTGATTTCTATGAAGGGAAATTTCGTTGGGCTGTTTCAGTAATTTAGTTTCAGTAAATAAATTTTAAAATTGAAAGGAATAATGTAAAAATTAAAGATAAAGAAGAAAAAAAATTAGATGATATATTAAAAAAAACAGAAAAAATAATAGTAAAAGTTATATTAAAGAAAATATCGAACTGATGGCACAGACTGAATAGCAAAACGGAAAGGAAGAAGACAATGGATTTAATAAAAAAGATAATTGAACTGTATGAGACTGGAGAAGAAAATGTTTTTGTCGATGAAGAAGCTGATGAAATAACAGAAGTTTCCGTTATGGATTTAATGAAAGGAGAGTAACAGTCATGTCCGAACTGAAAAAATTAAGTTCCGAAAAACAGGAACTAGTAAACGAAATACTTGAAATGATAAAAAATGATAGTCTTTCATGGAAAAAAGTATGGAAGAGCCTTGAAGCTCCAAGTAATCCTGTAACAGACAAGAAATACAGGGGAACAAATAATGTAAGGCTCCTGGTATCTTCGGCAAAACATAAATTCAAGGATCCAAGATGGGTCACATTTAATCAGGCAAGACAGAAAGGCTGGAAAGTGAAAAAAGGAGAAAAGGCAACACCTGTCTACTATTATCAGCTGACTGACAGGAAAACGAAGAAGGCATTTATGTCTGAAACGGTGGAAAATATGTCAGAAAAGGAAAGAAATGACTATTTCATGAATAATGTCTATTATCTTACTAAAAAATATAGCGTATTTAATGGAGAACAGCTAGAAGGGATAGAAAAGTACAGGGAAAATATTCGGTATGATTCTGCAGGAAGAAATGAAATACTTGAAAAAATGATTGACAGTTCAGAAGCAGAAATTATTTATGACCAGATAGACAGGGCATTTTACAGTCCTGAAAAAGATACGATACATCTTCCGGAAAGAGAAAGGTTTAACAGCATGGAAGAACTGTATTCTGTCGCCTTGCATGAAATGGCACATTCAACAGGACATCCTGACAGGCTTGACAGAAACCTGAGCGGTAAATATGGAGATAAGGACTATGCAAGAGAAGAACTTATAGCAGAATTTTCATCAATATTTATCCAGCAGGAAACAGAACTCAAGGTGGGCAGAGGACATATGGAGAATAATGCGGCATATATAAAAAACTGGAACAATGTACTGGAGAAAAATCCTGAAATACTATTTGAGGCAATCAGTGAAGCACAGAAAGTGAATGACTATATCCTGGAACCGTACAGGAAAGAACTGGAAAAAATAAAGGATGCGGAGTATGAAAAATCAGAAGAAAAAGAAGAACTGAAAAACCTGAAAGTGACACTGCATTACAGTGAGGCAATGAATGAGGAAGAAGTTACCTATGAGGGAAGAAAGGCCTATGAATTTCTTGAAAAAATAAGGGACATGGACATAGAACAGCATAAAAAAATATCAGAAATGAAAGATATAAACGGGAATCTTCCTGAAGAGTTTACAGGACTGGTTTACTACAAGACTAAAATAACATTTGAGGAAAAAGATTATAGAAAAACGGAAAGAATTGATATCGGAGATGGAAAATTTACAGAAGAAAAAATATCTGAAAATTTACGTAACTATAATATTGAATCAAAGGAAATCAACAAATATGAGGAAAAAAAAGCTACTTCTGGGCATAAGAAAGAAACTGTAAAACAGAAAGCTGAGAGAAAAGAGAAGAAAAAATTAAAAAACAACTTAAAGGAACGAGAAAGATAGAAGTATTCAGGACAATCACAAAAAAATATTTTTGTTCTGTACCTTGAAAAAGAGAAAGAAATAAGATATTATATCACTATAAAAGTTGAGCTGTTTCTGCTCCACTTGTAAAAAGTGTAAAAGGAAATACGAATATAAGTGAGCTGTCCTTGCTCCGTATAGAAGTTATTCTAACGTATTAAAAAAGAGGACACGAATATAAGTGAGTTGTTCCTACTCCATCGTATTTTGATGTATTAAAAAAGTGAACACGAAAGAAGACAAGGTGATAGAAATATCACCTTTTTTGTTTATTTTAGGAGGATTTTTTATGAAAGATACATATCTGTATTTTGTGACAATAAATGAAAACTACTTAAATTATTTAAAAAGTTTTGATAAAAAAGAGAAGGATTAGTAGAAAAGAAAGAAAAAGTTGTATCAAAAAAAGCAAATTTAAAAAAGAAAAATAAGGAAAAAGATTTTGAAAGATAAAGATAGCAAGGAGAAAATATGAAAAAACTTATAATAGCTGAGAAGCCCAGTTTAGCAATGAATATTGTCAAAGCACTAAATGTGAGGGAAAAACATGATGGATATTTTGAGAATGACAGCTATGTTGTTTCTTTTGCATACGGCCATCTATTTCAACTGAAAAATGTTTCAGATTATACTGGCGAGAAAACAACATGGGAAAGTATGCCCTTACCTTTTATTCCGGAAAAATTTTCATTTAAACTCAAGGAAGAACCTGGAGTAAAAAAACAATTTGAAATACTGAAAAAGCTGATTGAACGTACTGATATTTCTGAAATAGTTCATTGTGGAGATGCTGATAGGGAAGGTCAGGTAATAATAGACCTGATTATCCTTGCTTCACGAACAGGAAAAACAGTAAAAAGGCTATGGTTACCTGAACAGACAGAAGAAACTATACGAAGTGAAATTAGAAATATGAAAAATAACGAAGAATATAAAAACTACTATAATGAAGGGATTGCAAGAACATATCTTGACTGGCTGATGGGAATAAATATTACAGTATACGTATCAGTAAAGGCAGGAGACAGGTTTAATTCAGGAAGAGTTTTAATTCCCATAGTGAAATTTATTTATGACAGAGATATGGCCATAAAAAATTTTATTCCAGAAAAATATTATATCCTTGAATCAAATACAAATAATATAAAGCTTAGCATTAAAGAACCTAGATATAGTATAAAGGAGTTACCTTTAAAAGAGTCAGAAATTTTAAATAAGAAAAAAGCTATTGTAAATGAAATAGAAAAAAAGGAAATAAAAAAAACACCGCCAAAGCTTTTTTCATTGTCTAAACTGCAAAGTAAACTTTCAAAAGACTATAAAATGACATTTGATAAATCACTTAAAATAATACAGGAACTCTATGAAAAAGGATATCTTACTTATCCAAGAACAAATACACAGTATCTTGCAGAAGCTGAGAAAGAAAAAGTCAGAAAAATAATAGAAACTCTTAATGATAGTGAGCTGGAATTTAAGGATACAAAGAGAATTTTTGACGATACTAAAATAGAAAGCCACAGTGCGATTATAATTACATCTAAATTACCAGGAGAATTATCTGAAGAAGAAAATAAAGTTTACATGACAGTCAAAAATAGGTTTATTTCGAACTTTTTAAAAGAAGACACTATAATTAATCAAACTGTCATGAAAATTACCGTAGGAAGCCAAAATTTTGATTTTAAAGGCGAGAGTATTAAAAACGAAGGATTTCTAAAATATGAAAAACAGGAATTAACAAACAGGCTTCCAGAACTTCAGAAAGGAGAAGAATTTGAAGTTCATTTCAAGCCTGAAGAAAAAGTTACTACTGCACCAGTAAAAATTACTGAAGAAACATTATCCAACTTTCTTGAAAATCCATTCAGAAAAGAAATAAAGGAAGCACAGGAAAATGAAAATGAAGAATATAAAAATATGTTTGAAGGAATAGAAATAGGTACTCAGGCAACAAGAACTGGAATAATTGAAAATGCAATAAAAATAGGATATATAAGTAGAAATAAGGGTGCTTTTTCAATAGAAGACAAGGGAATTAAATTTATTGAAACTTTAAATTTATTAGAAATAGATTTATATAAAGAAAAGACAGTAGAATTTTCAAAATCTCTAAAACAAATTTTTTCAGGGAAAAAAAGTGTCGAAGTGATACTAAAGGAAGCTGAACAGGAATTAAAAAATATTATAAACAAAGATGTAAAAGTTGAAAAATATACTCAAGAAAAAGAAGTGATAGGGAAATGTCCCAAATGTGGAGCAAAAATGTATGAAAGTAATAAAAGCTTTTATTGTGAAAAATACAAAGAAGGCTGTAAAACAACATTATGGAAAGAAAGCAAATATTTTGACCAGGTATTGAAAATAACAAAAGAAAAAGCAAAAAAACTTATTAAAGGAGATAAAGTGAAATTTAAACTCAAGGGTAAAAATAATGAATATGAAGCCTATTTCACTTTAAAGATGAAAGGTGACTATATAAATCTTGAAAAAGGGGAATTTGTTAGTAAAAAAAAGAGTAAATGAAAGTAAACGTTACCTTGAATTTGGAAACAGTGCTTTAGGAAATATCACAAGATTGGATAATTTACTAGAAGATATCCTAAAAAAACTTGAAAGGGAAAAACAGAGACTGAAAACTCATGAAGATGAACTTATTAATGCTAAAGAAGAAATAAAAAAACCATTTGCAAAAGCAGAAATTTTAACAGAAAAAAGACAGAGATTTGTCTGTCTTTTTATCTTTCAAAATCTTTTTCTTTCTTTTTTTTGAGTTCTTTTTTTCTTGAAATTGTTTTAAGATTTTCATTAATTTTTTCTATCATACTTTTTTTATCCTTATCAACAGATATTTTTATCATTTCGTCACTTGAGATATTTTTAAAATCAAGTTCATAGCCATTTATTTTAGCCAGGTTACTTAAAAATTGCCTTTGAGTTCTGCCATTACCTTCTCTGAAAGGATGCAACTGATTTACTTCAAAAAATAAATCAGATAATTTATGAGATAACTCTTCCTTTGTTGAATTTTTGAAGTTATTTTCTTTTTCCAATTTACTAAAAATTTTTTCAGCAGAAGATTCTATTTCGTCAACTCTACAAAATATATGTCCATCTTTTGCTAAATCCACAGTTCTTTGTTCACCAGCCCATTCATATATATCCTGAAAAATATATTTATGAATACTTTTAAAATAAATGTAATCAAATTTTTCAGGTAGATGTTTTTTGTCAAATTCTTCAGAACGTTTTATTGTAAAAGGTCTTTCAATTTTCTGAAGGAAGTTCCGGTCTTTTGTATGAAACTTATTTTTTAAAACCGTTGTTCCTGGATAAACATATGGATCAAATGCCATTATATCAACTCCCTATTTCTTTGCAAGTAGTAATACCTGCTCTTTAAATTCTTCATCAGAAATTTCTCCATATGCACTTTTTCTTACAAGTTCAATTTCTTCTTCAGAGCATTTCCCACATTCAAGTTCAACATTATGAATTGCTTTACTTAATCTTTTTTCAATTTCTGAATCTAATTTTCTCATTGTTATTCCTCCATAAGAATTATTTTTATTAAATATTATAACATGAATGTCTTCTCAGTTTAAGAAAAATTTATATATTTTACAACTTTAAGTTAAGTAAATGAATTCTAATTTCAAAAGTCAACTTTTTTATACTGGTTAAAGTAGAATGAAAATTTTTAAAATAATTTTTATTTTCTTCAAAATCAAATTTTTCAATTTTTAAATTGTCATAAATTTTTTTATTATTTTGTATTTGTTCTTTAATTTTAAGTATCAATTCAGGTGTAACATCAGAATATGTTATTTCACATATTAAAATGAAGACATGAATATTAATATTGAAAATATCAATATTTTTCGAAAGATTATCATAAAGTTTAATTATTTTATCTTCTTTTTTTGGATTATAAAAATAATTTTTAAAAATAATATCGAATTCGTTTAATAAATTATTAGAGTAACTTATTTTTTCTTGACACCTATTATATCTTTCATCAATAAATTTATATTCAGTATTTTTATTTTGAGAATATAAAAACACTGGAGAAATTAGAAATTCTAAATCTTGAATTAAGGAATTGTAGTTGTCTGTTATTTTCGATAGTATTTCTAAGAGTTTCTCACGTTTTTCAAGCTTTTTTGTATAAGTTATTTCGTTTTTCCAATTAAACATTTTTTTTATTCCAGGTATAGATTTTATAATTTCAAGAATGAGATTCATAATATTCTAATATCCTTCCATTTTTTATAATTTTAATATATTTTCTGTATATTGTCAAATCTTTAGTTCACGATATTTTTATTCTATTATTAAATAAAAAAATTCTCTCAAAAAGTATACTTTTTGAGAGAAAATATGAAAGTTATAAAATAAAGGATTATTTTATCTGAAATCTGATAAGAATCTATCAAAAATAAACTAGACTTTTTGATAAAAAAATGGTAAAATAAATTATAATAAGTGAGAGAGAGGAAATTTTGAAAATGAAGGATAAATATAATTTGACTAGAGAACAGAATGTATTTCTTGCAAAGAAAGTAATGACTTCATCTGTCTATAATGCGGCTAAACTGGAAGGACTAAATACTACATATGTTCAGACAGAAAAAATACTTAATGGTATCAATGATGGAAATGTATCTCTTGATGATGTAAGAGTTATTTTAAATCTGAAGTCTGCATGGAAATATATACTTGATAATCTGGATAAAGATTTGGATGTAGATTTCATATGTAATGTAAATAAAAGGGTTTCAGCAAACGAAAGCCTTGATTGGGGAGTTATAAGATATGGTAAAGTAGGAGTACGTTTATGTGATGGTAAAAGATTTGAGCCTGAAATACCTAGAATAGAGGAAGTTGAGAAAAAATTGTCTGAAATAAAAAAAATAGAGTGTACAACAGAAAGAGCTTTAAATTATTACCTTTGGGCAATAAGAAGTCAACTTTTCTGGGATGGAAATAAAAGGACAAGCAACATAGTGGCCAATGCAATACTAATATCGAATGGTAAGGGAATACTGAATATAGAAGAGAAAGATTTAGAAGAATATAATATCAAACTTTCTGAATATTATTTGAGTGGAGATAACAGAAAAATGCTAAAGTTCTTATATGATAATGCGATTGAAGGAATTCAAATAGATAAGAAAATAGAAATAGAAAATAAAAAAAATTTGCTAAAGCTAGAAAAAGAAAAGTAGTCTAGAGAGAGGTAGAAATATGAGAATAAATGAAAAATTAGTAATTAATTTTGAGGTTAACGATAAAATTAAAAAAAATATAAATATACTTGAAAAGATATATCAAAAATTTAACAGCTTTTCTGATGAAAAAAAGAAAGGAGACATTGGTGATTTATATGAAAGAGTATTTTTTAATAAAATAGGGAGAATGGAAGTACTTTCTTTAGCAGCTAAAAGAAAAGGACAAATAAACGATAAGGAGTTTTTAATTTTAACCAATCGATACGAAGAATATTAAGGAAGTGATGATATGACTATAAAAAATTATGATAGAGTAAAAGAAATAAAAAAATATTATGGTGGACAAGCAGGATAAATTTAGAAGCCATAAAAGAAGTGACAAATGAAATTCCTGAAAAATATAATGGTTTAGAAATAATGCCAAAAGAAATGAAGGAATTTTACATAAGATTACTAGAACAGAGATATGAAAAAATAATAAATAACTTGGAAAAAGTTAATTCTAAAAACAAGAATAAGAAAAAAGAATACGAGAGATAATTTAAGAAAAGGAAAAAATAGATATGAAATATGGGTATATCCGTGTATCTTCAAAAACTCAGGATGAAGAAAGACAGATACAGGCATTATTTTCTTATGGTGTTTCTAGAGAAAATATCTTTATCGACAAAGCTTCAGGAAAAAATTTTATAGATAGAGAAAATTGGGAAAAACTGATGGCAAAAGTTATAGTAAATGATATAATAGTTATAAAGGAACTAGATCGTCTTGGAAGAAATAACAATGAAATAAAGGATACCTTTGAGTTATTAAAAAATAAAAGAGTTTTCTTGGAATTTATAGAACAGCCAATTCTTAATACTGCAAATAAAAGTGAACTTGAAATGGAACTTCTGCATCCTATTATACTTCATCTTTTAGGATACTTTGCCGAAAAGGAAAGAGTAAAAATAAGACAACGCCAAAGAGAAGCATATAATGTTTTGGAAACAGATAAAAAAGGACGAAAAATCTCAAGAAAAAAAGGTAAAGTTGTAGGTAGACCAAATAAAATAGAAAATCTAACAACTGAACAAAAAAGATATGTTAAGGCTTGGATAGATAAAAGCATAAAATTAAGAGATTGTATTAAATTGACAGGATTAAGTTCGGCTACATTGTATAGAATAAAACAAAACATGGGAAATGTTGATAAAAGAAAAACTGTTGAATAAAAGGAGAAGAATTATGGAAAATAAAGAGAAAGAATTATATTTAAAAAAGTTAAGAGTCGAAGAAGATTTGGATAGCATGAATGATGAATTATCAAACTTAATAGAGAAATATCCACAAAATGTAGATTTACAAACTTTAAAAAATGAAAATAAATTTTTTTATGAGTCAGATGTATTAGACCAAATCAGAGAAACTTATCTAAATAATTTAAGGGACAATTTTTCAGCAACTGAATTTGAAAATATTTTAGAAAAATATAATATGGAATTAGAAAAAATAAAAAAATGGTTAAATGATGTTGCAAAAGAATATCTTAAAAATAATTTTAAACAAGAAGAATTAAGAAATTATTGGTTTGGAGGCTATGAAGACATGCCTGTTATAATTGAAAGCGGTGAATAAAATATGGACGAGTTTTCTTTTAAAGATGTTATAAATGGAAGTGAAAATTATTGGAATGAAAAAGGAAAAAATTTAGAAAGTAAAGAAAATCCAAAAGTTTATTTTTTAGGAGGACAATCTGGTGCTGGGAAAAGTAAACTTAAAGATAGAATAGGGAAAGAGAATTTAGTAATTGATGTTGATGAATTTAGAAAATATCATCCGAACTACTTTGGATTATATAGAAAATATGGAAAAGAAAGTGCAAAATATACTCATAACTTTGCTAGTGCAGTAGCAGATGAATTAGTGAAGAAATCAATTGAAAATAAGGTGGATGTTATTGTAGATGGAACATTAAAATCAATTAAGACTCCAAAAGAAAGAGCAGAAGAATATAAAAAAAATGGATATTCCTTAGAAATTAATACTGTGGTTGTGAAACCTGAAAAATCTTTTTTAAGCAATTTAATGAGATATGAAGAATTAATTGAAGAGAAAAAAATTCCTCGTTTAGCACCAAAAGAGATTCATGATGAATGTGTCAAAAATTTTCCAGTTACAGTTTCAGAACTCTATAAGACTAAATTATTTGATAGTATAAAATTATACAATCGTGAAAATGAGTGTATTTATGATATGTCTAAGACTCCTAATATAGATCCTAAAAGTGTTATTGAAAAGGAATTTACTAGGGAATGGAAAAAAGAGGAATATATAGAGTATCTAAATCAATGGGAAAAGCTGATAAGTAAAATGACAAGTAGAAATGCTGAAGATATTGAGATAGAAATTGCTTTAAATGAAAAAGAGAATTTAATTAAAAATATTACAATAGAAAGTCCTGAAATAAATAAAAAGTTAAAAAAAGAACCAGGTGAAAAAGAAAAAATCATAGATAAAAAAAGAAAGAGCAAAAAAACTAAATCAAAAGAATTAGAAAGATAATTTATATAAGTATTTTTGATTTCTCACGTGTGAGAAAATAATATAAAAAAGGAGAAAAAATATGGATAAAAATTACGAAATAACACTGGAACAGGAAACAGCAAAAGAATTTGGATGGGAAGTTATGGCAAATTTTAGAAGAATGGAAGATAATCTTGAAGAAAATTTAGTACTAAAAAAATTATATGAAAAAATAGGAAAAGAACTTAAAGAACTGTCAAATATGGATATTGAGAAAATGAAAGAATTTAAAATAAAATGTAAATTTATAAATGAAATACTAGATAGTATTCAAGGAGAATAAATATGAAAAATTATACAGATAAGGAACTGATAGATAAATTTGAAAGAATCAGTAATTATTATAAATCGCTGTATGAAAGGGAAGAAAAACCAAAAGTTTATATGCTTGGCGGTCAGCCTGGAGCTGGTAAGTCAGGATTAGAAAGAATGATAAATATAAAAGGAAATTATATTCCAATAAGCGGAGATGATTACAGGAAAGACCATCCTCAATACAAACAGTTTAATAGAATATATGGGAAAGATGCTTCAATCCATACTCAGCAATGGGCAGGAGAAATGGTTGAAAAATTAGTAAAAGAAATGAGAAATGAGAAATATAATATAATTTTGGAAGGAACTCTGAGGACATCTGAAATACCTATAAAAGAAGCAGAGGAATTTAAAAAGGCAGGCTACTCAACAGAATTAAATATAGTTGTAGTGAAACCTGAAAAATCTTTTTTAGGAACTTTACAGAGATATGAAAAAATGATAGCTGATGGTTTTACTCCTAGAATGACACCTAAGGAACACCATGATTTAGTTGTTAAAAATATTCCTGATAATATTGAAAAAATATACAGTTCAAAAGTATTTGATGAAATAAAATTATATAATAGGGAAAATAGGTTGCTGTATAGTCAGAAAGAAACACCGGATAAAAATCCTAAAGAAGTTTTAGAGACAGAGTTCAAAAGAAAATGGGACAAGGAAGAATTTCAGGAATACAAAAAGGATTTTCAAAAAGTTATAGTTATGATGGAAAAAAGACATGCTTCTAATGAAGAAATAGAAAATACAAAAAATGAAATGGATAAAATAGTTGGAAATGTAAGCAAAAATTTAAAAAAGGAACTCAAAAAAAATAAAGAGAAAGATTTTGAAAGATAATTTGATTTAAAAAATGAAAATGTAAAAGGAGAATTTATGAAAAGGTTGTATATACTAGGAAATGGTTTTGATTTATACATGGGAATGAAAACAAGTTATAAGAATTTTTTTGAAAATGGAGGTTATTCTTCGATAAAAAAAGAAATTAATATCAAAAATGAAATACAGATGTTATTAATCAGACGTACTAAAAATATTTTTGATTTAAAATCAGAAATAGAAAAAGTAATTGAAAGAATATTTAGCTCAATAGATGGAAAAATCAATAATTTGTTTTTATTATACTTAGTAATATCTAATAATGAACTAATATATTGGCAAGATGTTGAAAAACAAATAAAACCATATATAAAATGTGCAAAAGAAGCTTTAACAAATATTACAATGTCAATAGAAGAAGAACGGATGATAGAACATCTAAGTGGTGAAGAAATAGAAATGGAAATGGAAGAAATCAAAGGTAATTATGAAGAAATTGAAAAGATATTAAAAAAACTTATTTTAAAAAAATTTATTAGAAATAAATGTGACAAAAATGATAAAAATATAATATTAAGAGAGTTAAATAAATTTGAAAAAGAATTTGGTCAATATATTAAAAATTTAGATAATCCATTAGAAGTAGATGACTTAGATATTGTGACTAAAAAAATAAAAAATGTCTTTAATAAATTACAAGATGAGTTAAAAGAAAGCGGTATAAATGTAATAACTTTTAATTATACAGATTATTTGAAAGATTATTTTGAAGTATTTGTAAATATCCATGGAACAACAGAAAATCCCATTTTTGGAATAGATTCTAAAGAAGCAGAAGAAGATCAGCAATATATTTATTTTACTAAAACATCTAGAGTTCTTGAAGCTAATATTGAAAAAAAAGAAGTTGTTTCTCCTTTAACATATATACCACATACAGGGGAAATTGTGTTTTTTGGACATTCCTTAGCAGAAGCAGATTATTCATATTTTCAAAGCATTTTTGATTATTATGATATTTATAATAATACGATAAATCTAAAATTTTTGTATTATGATTATTCAGTTGATAGCAAAGAAAAAATGCATGCATCAGTGATGAATTTAATCAATACTTACGGAAAATCTCTTGATAATAAGGATAAAGGTTCTAATCTGCTCCATAAATTACTTCTAGAAAGCAGGATAAAAATTTTAGAAATAAAGTAACAAATTGAAAATTTTAAATAATCTTGGGACAACAAAGTATGAAAATCTGTGGAGACATTTTGGAGACAAAAGAAAATTAAAATATAAAAAAATATAAAAAAATTTGTTATTGATTTAAAATATATCTTGAAAAATAAAGGATAGCTTATTATAATAAAAGAAGATAATTTTGAGGGGGTAGTGGCAGTAGCCGTATGGGTTCAAGTCCCATCATTCGCACCAAATACTGATTTAACTGATGTGTATTTTGTAATTTTACAAATTAGTAATTTATGTTATAATATTTATGCAAATACCCAAAGGATAAAAGCTATATTGTGTAATAAATAAAATTGTGATAAAGAAGGCTGGATAAATTCAGCTTTTTTTGTTATAATGTAGAAAAGTAACCAATAGGGAGGCTATATGGAATATATTAAGAATTGCGATTTAGAAGTGTATAATGCAATAGTGGAAGAAGAAAAGAGACAGGAAGAAGGAATAGAATTAATAGCATCAGAAAATTTTGTATCAAAGGCAGTTATGGAGGCTGCAGGTTCTGTATTTACAAATAAATATGCAGAAGGATATCCTGAAAAAAGATATTATGGGGGATGTGCAAACGCAGATACTGTGGAACAGCTGGCAATTGACAGACTGAAGAAAATTTTTGGGGCGAAATTTGCAAACGTTCAGCCACACTCAGGATCACAGGCTAACATGGGAGTTTATGTTTCATTGCTGGAAGCAGGAGATAAAATTCTTGGAATGGGACTAAGTTCAGGTGGCCATTTGACACATGGATATAAAATAAACTTTTCAGGGAAAAATTACGTAGGAATTGAATATGGATTAAATCCTGAAACAGAAATGCTGGATTATGACGAAATAAGAAGACTTGCCATTCAGGAAAAACCGCAGATAATAGTTGCAGGGGCAAGTGCTTATTCAAGAGTAATTGATTTTAAGAAGTTTAGGGAAATTGCTGATGAAGTTGGAGCTTATTTAATGGTGGATATGGCACACATTGCCGGACTTGTAGCGGCAGGAGAACATCCTAATCCTATGGAATATGCTGATATTGTAACTTCAACAACTCATAAAACAATGAGAGGTCCTCGTGGTGGAATAATCCTTACAAATAATGAAGAAATAGCTAAAAAAATTGATAAGGCAATATTCCCGGGAATCCAAGGTGGTCCGTTAATGCATATAATAGCCGCAAAGGCAGTGGCATTTAAGGAAGCATTGTCACTTGAATTTAAAGAATATCAGAAACAGGTTGTGAAAAATGCAAAAGCTATGGCAGATGCCCTTGTAAAAGGTGGATTGAGAATAGTAAGTGGCGGTACTGACAATCATTTAATGCTTGTAGACTTAAGACCTAAGGGAGTTACAGGAAAAATGGCTGAAGAAGGTCTTGAAAAGGCAGGAATAACTTGTAATAAAAATTCTATTCCAAATGATCCGGAAAAACCCTTCATAACAAGTGGAATAAGACTTGGAACTCCGGCAATAACAGCAAGGGGAATGAAGGAAGATGAAGCTGTCCAAATAGCTGAAATGATAATTAAAGTATTGGAAAATGTTAATGATGATAAAAAAATAGCAGAAGTTAAAAATGAAGTTTTGAAATTGGCAGAAAAGTTTCCTCTTTATAAGGGAAAATAATGACGAACATTAGAAATTTATTTTGAAAGTTTATTTTGCTTTTGGTTTAAGCAGGAAGAGGAGATATTTTAGTGAGAACTGGTAGAAAAAATGATGAAATGAGAGAAGTACGGGTAACAAAAAATTATATAATGCATCCTGAAGGGTCTGTACTGATAGAATTTGGAAATACAAAAGTTATATGTAATGCGACTGTTGAGGAAAAAATCCCACCCTTTCTAAGAGGAAGCGGAACGGGTTGGATAACTGCAGAATACAGTATGCTTCCAAGGGCAACAAATAACCGTGTTCAGAGGGAAGCTTCAAAAGGGAAGGTTGCCGGAAGGACGATGGAAATACAGCGTCTGATTGGAAGGGCGTTACGTTCATCAATTGATTTGAGTAAGCTCGGAGAAAGAACGATTATAATAGACTGTGATGTAATTCAGGCAGACGGTGGAACAAGAACTGCTTCAATTACGGGAGCGTATCTTGCTATGGAACTTGCCATAGAAAAGCTGATTGATGACGGAAAGCTGAATGAAATACCGATAATTTCCAAAGTAGCCGCAATTAGTGTTGGAAAAATAAAAAATGACATACTGCTTGATCTGGAATATGAAGAAGATTCCAAGGCAGATGTGGATATGAACATTATTATGAATGACAAGGGAGAATTTATTGAAATTCAAGGAACTGGAGAAGAGGCAACGTTTACTCAGGATGATCTTATGAAGTTTATTGCAGTTTCAAAAAATGCCTTTGAAAAATTATTTGAATTATAATTGGAAATATAAGAATGATTATAAATCAAAATAGTTATAAATAAAGAAAAAATTGGCTATTTATTCATTGACTATTTATTCTTTATATGGTACATTTATATATATATTAAACAATGTTAATTATATAATAAAATTTTATGGAGGTCTAAAATGGGTTTATTCGATTTATTCAAAGGGAAAAAAGAAGCTGAAACACAAGAATTTAACGGAAAGGTGTTTGCGCCAATTTCAGGAAAGCTTTTACCTTTATCAGAAGTACCTGATGAAGTTTTTGCTCAAAAAATGATAGGGGATGGAATAGCTATTGAGCCATCAGAATCAGGAGTAATGTTAGCACCTGCAGATGGGAAACTTGAAAAAATATTTGAAACAAATCATGCGTTCAGTATTGTAACACCTTCAGGATTAGAAATATTCGTTCACTTTGGAATGGATACAGTAAAACTTGAAGGAAAAGGATTTGAAAGATTAGTAAATGAAGGAGATGTTGTAAAAAAAGGAACTCCTCTAATTAAGTATGATTATGATTTCTTAAAGGAAAATGCTAAATCAATAATCACTCCTGTAATTATTTCAAATTCAGATGAATTTGGAGCATTAAATGGTGTAGAATCAGGAAATGCTGTAGCTGGAGAAACATTAGTTTTAGATGTTCAAAAAAAATAATGTAAAATAAAAAATACAGAAGAACTGTTTGGAAATGGAATTCCATTTTTTGAAACAGTTCTTTTTTTGTAATTATATTAATTGTATATAGTTTTATCTTTCAAAAATATATATAATAGATTTTTGAATAATGAAAATATATGGGCTTTTCATGGGAATTTATTGACTAGGGTAAATTAAAAGTTATATAATAATTTCATTGATACTAAAATAAAATGAAATTTGGGAGGAAATCTAATTATGGGAATGAACTTAACCTATAAAATATTAAGCAATAACTTGATAAAAGGTGAGTTAAAAGCGGGAAATGAAATTGCTGTCAGAGTTCATCAGACTTTGACACAGGATTCAACAGGAACAATGGCATATCTTCAGTTGAATTCCATGAATATAGAAGATGTTGCAACAGAAGTTTCTGTAGCTTATGTAGATCACAATATGCTTCAGTCAAGCTTTGAAAATGCAGATGACCATGAATTTATAAAAACATCTGCAGCAAGACATAACATTATTTTTTCAAAACCTGGGAACGGAATATGCCACAGATTACATCTTGAAAAATTTGGAAAACCTGGAAAAATATTAATTGGTTCTGACAGTCATACTCCTACAGGTGGAGGACTTGGAATGATTGCAATAGGAGCAGGAGGACTTGATGTTGCCATAGGAATGGCTAGAGGACTTTACTATCTGAAGGCTCCAAAAGTTTATAATATTGAACTGAAAGGAAAACTGCAGCCATGGGTGTCTGCAAAAGATATAATTCTTCACGTTTTAAGAAAGCTTACTGTTAAAGGTGGAGTAGGATATGTGATGGAATACACCGGAGAAGGGATAAAATGTCTTTCAGTGGAGGATAGGGCTACCATTACAAATATGGGAGCTGAACTTGGAGCGACTACATCGATATTTCCAAGTGATGAACTGACAAGGGATTTTTTCAAAAAGCAGTCCAGGGAAGAGGATTTTATAGAAATGCTGCCTGATGAAGATGCAGAGTATGATGAAAAATTAGTTGTAAATCTGGATGAACTTGTACCTCTTGCGGCTTTTCCACATAGTCCTGACAACGTTCATGAAATACCTGAAGAAAAGATAAAGGTGGATCAGATAGCAATTGGTTCGTGTACAAATTCTTCCTATTCTGATTTTATGAAGCTGGCGTCTATTCTGGACGGGAAAAAGGTACATCCTGATGTGAGTCTTGTTTTATCTCCGGGATCAAGCAGTATTATGAAAATGGTTTCTGAAAATGGGGCATTGTCAAAGTTTATTGCTGCAGGAGCAAGACTTCTTGAAGCAGCCTGCGGACCATGTATAGGAATGGGTCAGGCACCTAAATCAAATGGAATATCATTGAGAACATTTAACAGAAACTTTAAGGGAAGATGTGGAACAATGGATGCAGGAGTTTATCTAGTAAGTACAGAAACAGCGGCAGCATCAGCGTTGACAGGGTATCTTACAGACCCTAGGGAACTGGGAGATGAAATAAAAGTAGATTTCCCTGAAAAATATGATGTTTCAGATAATTATTATATCTATCCTTCTGCTGATAAAAAGGAAAGAGGGAATGTAGAAATAATAATGGGACCAAATATAAAGCCATTTCCAGTTGGAGAAAAGTTACAGGACAGTTTTACAAAGAAAGTGATATTGAAAACAAAGGATAATATAACAACAGATGATATATGTCCTTCCAATGCGGCATTACTTCCTTTCAGATCTAACATACCTAAACTTTCTGAACACTGTTTTCAGACTATAATTCCTGATTTTAAGGAAAGAGCTGAAAAGAATAATGGTGGAATTATTGTAGGTGGAGATAACTATGGTCAAGGTTCGAGCAGGGAACATGCGGCACTTCTTCCACTTTATCTTGGTATAAAGGCTGTAATAGCAAAATCATTTGCAAGAATACATAAAGCCAACCTTATAAATAGTGGAATTCTTCCATTGGAATTCATCAGTTCTGCAGATTATGACTCAATTGATGAATATGATGAACTGGAATTGACAAACATAAAAGAATCTCTGGAAAAGGGAGAATTTATAGTAAAAAACAAAACAAAAAATACAGAATTTAAAGTTAAATTTAATGGATCAGAAAGAGAATTAAAGATACTGGGTTATGGAGGATATCTGTCATTTGCCATGTCAGATGAGTTTTAGGCGGAAAGAATTCACAGGGTAGTAAAATTGAGGTTTTGAAAAATATATGGAGGTTTGTTTATGAATAAAATAGTTACATTAATACCAGGAGACGGTATCGGACCTGAAATATCAGAAAGTTTAAAAAATATTTTTGAAGCTGCGGGAGTTCCTATCAGTTTTGAAACAGAAAATGCAGGAACAGAAGTATATGAAAAAACAGGGGAACTGATACCTGAAAGTCTTTATAAAAGTGTGGAAAAGAATAAAATTGCCATAAAGGGACCTATTGGAACACCGATTGGAAAAGGATTCAGAAGTATAAATGTATATTTGAGAAAAAAATACGACCTTTACTCAAATATAAGACCATGCAGAAATTTACCGGGAGTAAAGACAAGATTTGAAAATGTTGATATTGTAATATTCAGGGAAAATACAGAAGGAATTTATATAGGCGAAGAACAGTATGAAAATGAAGAAAAGACTACTGCTGTTGCAATTAAAAGAATTACAGAAAAGGGAAGCCGCAGAATAATAAAATCAGCATTTGAATATGCTAAAAATAATAATCTGGATAAGGTTACAGTCGTTCACAAGGCTAATATCCTGAAGTTGACAGATGGTCTCTTCCTTGAAATAGCAAGAAAAGTTGCAGAGGAATATCCTGGAATTACACTTGAAGAAACAATAATTGACAATATGTGCATGCAGCTTGTAAGCAGACCTGAAAAATATAAGGTTATTGTAACAATGAATTTATATGGAGATATTCTTTCGGATCTTGTGGCAGGGCTTGTAGGTGGCCTTGGAATTGCTCCTGGAGCAAATGTAGGAGATGACATTGCAATATTTGAAGCTGTACATGGATCGGCACCTGATATTGCAGGCCAGAATAAGGCAAATCCCCTTGCTCTTATACTTTCAGGGATTGAAATGCTGAAATATATGAATCTTAATGATTATGCTGACAAAATAGAGAAGGCTGTATTAAAAACATTGGAAGTTTCAAATGTGAAAACTGCAGATTTGGGAGGAACAGCTTCAACAACTGAATTTACTGAAAAAATTATTGAAAATCTTTAGTTCATTTAAATTAGGAGGAAAACCATGAAAAGTGATTTTATAAAGGAAATGTGTAATCTCATACATGAGAATAACTTCATTTCTGAAGAACTGTATGATGAACTGGATGTAAAAAGAGGGCTACGTAACAAAAATGGAACAGGGGTTCTTGTCGGGCTTACAAAAATAGGATCTGTCCAAGGATATAGTATTCAGGAAGGTAAGAAAATTCCTGAAGAAGGAAGACTTTATTATAGAGGATTCCTTATTGAAGATATTTTAAAGGAATTTGGGAAAGAGAAGTTTTTTTCCTTTGAAAAGACAATGTTTTTATTACTTTTTGGGAAAATTCCTACAAATTTTGAACTTAAGATGTTTAACAGTACATTAAAAGAATATCGTACACTGCCTGATGAATTTATAGAAAATTTTATTTTAAGGCAGCCAAGTAAAGATATAATGAATCAGCTCCAGAGAACTGTCCTATGTCTTTACACTATTGATAAAAATCCTGATGATACTTCGCTTGAAAACTTGATTAATCAGGCTCTTCACCTTATTGCAAAGTTTCCAAGCCTTCTGGTTTACAGCTATCATGCTGTAAATCATAAGCATTTTAAGCAAAGTTTTATTATTCATAATCCTGTAAAGGAATACAGCATTGCCCAGAATATACTTCATATGCTGAGACCTGACAGCAGTTTTACTGATCTGGAGGCTGAAATACTTGATTTGATACTCCTCATTCATGCAGAACATGGAGGAGGAAATAACTCCACATTTACTTCGCATGTTGTTTCTTCAACAGGAACAGATACATATTCTTCAGTTTCCGCATCTATAGGTTCACTTAAAGGGCCTTTACACGGAGGGGCAAACTGTATGGTTTCCAATATGATTGAGGATATAAAGAAGAATTGCAGTTACACTAATGAAGAGTTTCTGAAGGAATATATAAGAAAAATATTTATGGGTGAAGCATTTGACGGAAGTGGTAAGGTTTACGGAATGGGACATGCAATTTATACACTTTCAGATCCAAGAGCTGTTATTTTAAAGAAAAAAGCCTATGAGCTTGCAAAAGAAAAAGGCCAGCTTGAAGAATTTGAACTGTTCAGCAATGTGGAAAAATTTACAAAGGAAATAGGTAAGGAAATTAAAGGGGAAAGTTTTGAAATATGTGCAAATGTTGATTTATACTCAGGATTTGTTTATAAGCTTCTCAACATTCCAACAAATATTTTTACTCCGTTATTTGCCCTTGCCAGAATAGCAAGCTGGAATGCCCACAGAATCGAGCAGATTACAAGTGATAAGAAGATTATACGTCCAGCCTATAAGGCGATAGATGTACATGGTAAATTGCTGGTATAAAATTAATTGAAGAGAAAATAATCTTAAACTAAAAGAGGTTGTTTCAAAATAGTAAAAATTAAATATAATATATGAAAAAACTATATTTTTCTCATTTACTAAAATTTTACTCATATAAAATAGTCATTCATTAAGGAAAAGTCAAAAACTTGCCTAAAGGCTCGGACAGATGACTTTTCCTAAATTCATTTCCTGTTTTATATTGTAAAATTTTAAATAATTCAAAAATATAGTTTTTTACATTATTTTTTTTCTTTTTGAGGCAGCCCCTTTTATATTAATTTACAAATTTTATTTTATAATAAACTTTTTACTTTAATTTTCTTATTTTAAGTTTTTTTACATCAATATTTTCCCAGTCCAGTGTCTTTACAAGAAAGAAAAAGATTATTCCTGCAACAGTGTTTGAAAACAGGTTTCCCCAGAAAATGGAGTACAAACCTAAATATTTTTGTGTAACTAAAATAAATACATATCTGAAAAGCCATATTCTCAATATGGACATAACAAGCGGAATGTTGTTTTTCCCTAAAGCTACATATACACCCTGACATACAGTGAAAATACCGAAACCTATTATTGAATAGGTAAAAATATTTAGAGCGTTGTCAGCTATTGCCGCTATTTCCTTATTTCTTGTGAAAAGAGCTATCATATTATGATTGAGGGGAACTATCAGGATTATTGTCAGCACTGCAATAACGACACTTGTAATCCAGCTGTAAGTAAAAATCTTTTTGGATTTTTCAATATTTTTAAGTCCCATATTAATACTTATCATTGTAGTAACAGCTGTTCCAATTGAGGAAGGAAGGTTGAAGCAGAGTGAATTGATGTTTGCCGCAATTCCCTGTCCTGTCAGTGCAATTGCACCATATTTTTCCATTTCCTTATTTATAAGAAAAAACCCAAAGTAAATCAGCATGTAGTTTATCATTGCAGGAAGACCTATCCTTGTAATTTTCATTATAATTGGAAGTTTCATAGAATATTTATGTAAATCCAGTTTTGTTTCGCTTGTTCTGACAAAAACATCATGAAACATCCATAATGTAATGACAACATATGAACAGAATGTAGCTGCTACTGCTCCAATAAGTCCCATACGGAAAATATAAAGAAACAATGAATTAAAAAATATTTTTAGAACAAGAAGTAGAGATATTCTTATAAATGTAACTTCAGGCCGTCCTATTGCATTCTTGGAAGAATTGTAAATAGCTGCAAGGAATATAAGAGGCATTACAAATGAGTAGGCTGCAATATAAGTAAATACTGTACTTCTTATTTCTTCTGAAGTGGTTTTTGAAATAACAAAAGCCATAAGAATACATATAGGAATCAGTATAAGTCCTATTATAAAGCTGAAAACATAAATTTGGAGCATTGTTTCCCTTACAGCCCTCATTATTCCCTTTCCATAGTATTTTCCAATCATTGCCATGGCTGCCACTCCAAGTCCCTGCGACAGGGCAACCATAATATTAAGTACAGGCTGACTGAAGGTTACAGAACCTGCAACAACAACATTTGTCAAGTTAGTTAAGAAAAAATTATCTGAAAGAGGTATGAGAGCCTGTATTATTCCAACTAGCAATGTGGGAATAGATAAAAAAAGTAAAGTATTCAGAATACTTCCGTTTATAATCATTTCACGACGTTCTTCTACAGACTGTTTTAAAAATAACATAATATTACCTCTTTTCTTTATAGTATAATAACATTATAGCACTTTAATAATGAAAATGAAAATATAAAAATTAGGTAGATTATTTTAAAAGATTAATCCAACATATGATGGTTATGAATAAATTAAAACTTTACAAGAATAGAAAAATTATGTATAATATACCAAGATAGAGGTGCAGGTATTAAAAGTAGGTTTATGGAGAAAAGTCAATTCTGTGAAATAAACTGAAAGGAATAACTGCCGAAGTGCAAAGAGTGACTTTCTTTGTTGCTGGGGCTATGGAGAATATCCATAGAACTGTCATTATCTTATAATGGATAATGTTGCGCTGTCAGGTATAAATCATAATTTTTAATTTTAACTTATAAAAATAGATGTTTTATATGCTGATGCCGTTTTGTCAGCATTTTTTATTATAATGAATTATTTCTAAAATAGAATCAGGCTGATGAAAGACATACAATTAAAAAGGAAAGGAAAATGAAAATTATGAAATTATTTGGAACTTCAAAAATTAATGAAAAGGGAAATCTGTCAATAGGAGGAGTGGATGCAGTTGAACTTGCAAAGGAATTTAAAACACCTCTTTACGTGATGGATCAGGAACTTATAGAAACAACGATAGATAAAATGAAGGAAGCATTTAAGTCATCAAGATTTGGGACACAGATTGCCTACGCAGGAAAGGCTTTTCTTACAACAGGAATGGCAAAACTGGTTGAGAAAAAGGGGCTTGAGCTGGATGTAGTTTCAGGAGGGGAATTGTATACAGCATATAAGGCAGGATTTCCAATGAACAGAGTTCATATGCACGGAAATAACAAGACATATGAAGAACTGGAAATGGCAGTGGATTATGGAATTAAAGAAGTAGTTATAGATAATGAAGATGAAATAGAAAAAATAGAAAAAATATGTAAGGAAAAAGGAAAAAAACAGGCGGTACTTATAAGAATTGATCCGGGAATAGAGGCACATACACATAGTTATATAAAAACATCTGGACTGACTTCAAAATTTGGAATTTCACTGTTTCAGGCAAACCTGTTTGATATAGTGAAGAGAATCAATAACAGCCAATATCTTGATTTCAGAGGATTCCATACACATATAGGTTCCCAGATATTTCAGTCAGTATTCTTTATATTTGCACTGGAAGAAATTTTCAAATATCTTGATAAGCTGAAAAAGGAACTTGGAATAGTAGTACATACAGTAAATATGGGTGGAGGATTTGGAGTATACTATAAAGAGGGTGATGATCCTAAACCTATAGAAGAAGTACTGAAGGAAATAATTACATATACGGAAGCAATGGAAATTAAATATCAGATAGGATTCTCAGAGTTAAATATAGAGCCGGGAAGAAGTATTGTTGGAAATGCAGGGACAACTCTTTATACAGTAGGAGGAATCAAGGAGACTGTCGGTGGAAAGAAATATGTGTTTGTAGATGGTGGAATGTCTGATAACATAAGAACGGCACTTTATCAGGCTGAATATGAAGCAGGAATAGTAAATAAACTGGAAGAAAAAGCCGAAGATGAAGTTACAGTGGCAGGAAAGCTTTGTGAATCAGGAGATATTCTTATACAGAAAGGTAAACTTCAAAAGGCTGAAATAGGAGATATACTTGCAATAACAACGACAGGAGCTTATTGTTATACAATGTCAAGCAACTATAACAGAATGATAAAACCTGCAGTTGTATTTGTAAAGGACGGAAAAGCCAAAGTTGCAGTAAAAAGGGAAACTGGAGATGACCTCATAAGAAATGATGAAATCTTTGAATTGTAATTAAAAATGATGTATAATTACATCTGTAAGATAAAATTAGGAAACAGTTTTAAAATGTAAATATGAAGTTTTTCAGAATTATGGAAAGTAGGGTTAAAAGTGATAATAGTTCATAAATACGGAGGTAGTTCAGTTGCAACAACTGAAAAAATATTGGATATTGCCAGATATCTGGGAAAAGTGAAGGATGAAGGCAATGAAGTGGTTGCAGTAGTGTCTGCAATGGGAAAAACAACAGACGGTCTAATAAAACTCGCAAATGAAATAACAGAAAATCCTGATAAAAGGGAAATGGACAGACTTATGTCGACTGGAGAGCAGCAGACGATAGCTCTTTTGAGTATAGCATTGCAGTCGTTAGGATATCCGGCTATTTCCCTTACAGGAAGACAGGCAGGAATAAGAACAGGCGGGCATCATACAAAAAATAGGATTGAAGAAATAAAAGGTGAAAATATAAAAAAACATTTGAAGGAAGGTAAAATAGTAATTGTTGCCGGATTTCAGGGAGTTAACGAAAAGGGAGATGTTGCAACACTTGGAAGAGGAGGTTCCGACACTTCGGCAGTGGCACTTGCGGCGGCACTTGGAGCAAAATGTGAAATATATACAGATGTGGACGGGATATATTCCATTGATCCGAGAGTTTATTCTGAGGCAAAGAAACTTTCAGTTATTTCATATGAGGAAATGATGGAGCTGGCATTTCTTGGAGCAGGAGTAATGGAGCCAAGGGCAGTCGAACTTGGAAACAAATATGGAGTTGAAATATATGTTGGAAGGTCTCTTGGCGAAAAAAATGGTACAATAATAACTTCAAAGGAGAAAGTAATGGAAGAAAAAATAATAACAGGAATATCAATAAATGAGAATATTCTTATGGTAAATGTTGAAGATATTCCAACTTATGCGAAAAATGTTTACGCGATATTTGAAGAGGCTGAAAAAAAGGGAATAAATATAAATATGATAAGTCAGAATGATGTATCAAGTGAACATGGAAGTTTTGCATTTACTACTCCTAAAACAGATAAGGCTTCACTTGAGCAGGTAAGTGAAATTTTACAGGAAAAATTTGACAGAATAAGCATTATAATAAACCCATATGTTGTGAAGGTATCTGTTGTAGGTATTGGATTAATAAGCAATATAGGGATTGCTGCAAGAATATTCAGAGTCCTTTCAGAAAATAATATAAGCTTCCATCAGGTTGCGACATCTGAAATAAGCCTGTCAATAATAGTTGATGAAGTTATGGGTAAAAAAGTTGCTGAATTACTGGCAAAGGAATTTGATTTATAATAATACTAAAATGAACAGAGGAGGTTGCTGAAATGTTGAAATTTGAGAAATATCATGGTGCAGGAAATGATTTTATAATCATGAATGAAAAAGATCTTATAGAAAAAGGTATACCTGACTATAATGAACTTGCAAAACAGGTATGTGACAGACATTTTGGAATAGGTGCGGATGGGTTGCTGATATTGAAATATGTGGCAAATATGCCTTTCATGTTTTACTATAATTCTGACGGAAGTCAGGCTCCTATGTGCGGTAACGGAATAAGATGTTTTTCAAATTATTTGAGAAATAATAATGTTGAGCAGGAAAACAGCTTTATAGTAAAAACTTTATCGGGAGATCTGGTTATTGAAACAAATATGGATGAAGAAGAAAATAGATTTTTTGTAAAGGTAAATATGGGAAAACCTATATTTGAAGTGAAAAAACTTATAAATACTGACAAAGAAAGATTTTTAAAGGAAAAAATAAATATAGACGGAAAAGAAATTGAAATATCCTATATATTCATGGGAACAGACCATTCTGTTATTTTCGTAGATGATTTTTCAGAATATGATATTGATGATTTAGGAAAGAAAATAGAAAATTATACAGAGCTTTTTCCTAAAAAGGTTAATGTGAACTTTGTAAAAGTGACAGATAGAAACAATATAGAAGTAATCACATGGGAAAGAGGAGCTGGAAGAACTCTTGCATGTGGAACAGGAGCAACTGCTTCAGCTGTACTTGGAAGAATGTTCGACCTTACAGATGAAAAGGTAAATGTAAAAGTACCCGGTGGCCAATTGACAATAGAATATAGTCAAGAGGGAGATGATGCTTTCATGACAGGACCAAGTGAAAAGATAGCTGAAGGAAATTATATTTATAAGAGATAACAGTTGAATTATAAAAAAATAAAAAGGATGGTAGTAAATATGAAATTTGAAGGATCATACGTTGCACTGATAACTCCTTTTAAGTCAAATGGAGAAGTTGATGAAGACAAAGTGAGAGAATTGGTAAACTATCACATTGAAAATGGGACAGCAGGAATAGTTCCGTGCGGAACGACAGGAGAAGCACCGACACTTACATTTGCTGAACATGAAAAGGTTATAAAAATTGTTGTAGAAGAAGTGAAGGGAAGAATACAGGTTGTAGCAGGTGCAGGTTCAAACAATACTGACAGGGCAGTTGAGCTTACAAAATATGCAAAGGAACTGGGAGCGGATGCGGCACTTAGTACATGTCCATATTACAACAAGCCAAGTCAGAGGGGAATTTATGAACATTATAAAAAAATAGCGGAAGAAGCAAAGTTTCCTGTTATGCTGTACAATGTTCCTGGTAGAACAGGAGTAAATATTGAAGCAGAAACAGTTGCAAAACTTGCAGAATTTCCTGAAATAGTGGCAATAAAAGAAGCTACCGGAAGTATTGAGCAGATGATAAGAATTCAGGATCTGTGTGGAGATAAGATAGAAATTTTATCTGGAGAAGATCATTTGATACTGCCAATGCTGTCAATAGGTGCAAAAGGAGTAGTTTCAGTAGTTGCAAATATTATGCCTAAAGAAATGAAGGAACTGATTGCGGCATTTTTGAATCAGGAATATGAAAAGGCCTACAAACTGCATACAGAACTTTATGATGTCAGCAGAAATATGTTTATTGAAGGTAATCCGGTAACTGTAAAAACTGCAATGAAAATTTTAGGTAAAATAGATAATGATATAGTAAGACTTCCTTTAGTTTCATGTGAAGAAAAAACAGTGGATAAACTGACAAAACTGTTTAAACAGAAGGGAATAATATAGTAAAAAAAAAATTAATTAAAATAATAAAACAATAAAATAAATTTAGGAGGATTTTAAAAAATGAAAAAATACAATGTAGCAGTAGTTGGAGCAACAGGACTTGTGGGACAAACTTTTTTAAAGGTGTTAAAGGAAAGAAACTTCCCGGTGGAAAAACTTTATCTTTATGCATCAGCAAGATCAGCAGGGAAAATAGTGAATTTTGACGGTAAGGACTATACTGTAATAGAACTTAAGGAAGAAAATATAAAGGATGATATTGATGTAGCTTTATTTTCTGCAGGAGGGAGCATTTCAAAGGAATATGCACCTAAATTTAAGGCAAAAGGGGCAATTGTTATAGATAATAGCAGTGCATGGAGAATGGAAAAGGATATCCCTCTTGTTGTACCTGAAGCAAACCCTGAAGCACTTGACGGGCATAATGGAATAATTGCCAATCCTAACTGTTCAACAATACAGGTAATGCCAGTATTGAAAGTACTTGCAGATAAATATGGACTTAAAAGAGTAGTTTATTCAACTTATCAGGCGGTGGCAGGTTCTGGTCAGAAGGGAATAGATGATTTGGAAGCCAACCTTAAAGGAGAGCCTTCAAAAAATTATCCGCATCAGATAGCTTTCAATTTGTTACCACATATTGATGTATTTTTAGATAATGGATATACAAAAGAAGAAATAAAAATGGTTGAAGAAACAAGAAAAATACTTGGATTACCAGATCTTAGAGTAACTGCTACATGTGTAAGAGTACCTGTAAAAATGGGACACGCAGTATCAGTAAACGTTGAATTGGAAAAACCTTTTGAATTAAAAGATGTATTTAAAGCATTTGAAGAAAAAGAAGGAGTTGTCGTACAGGATGACGTTTCAAAAAATGTGTATCCTATGCCTATAGTAGCAGAAGATACTGATGAAGTTTATGTTGGAAGAATAAGAAGGGATGAGTCAGTAGAAAATGGACTTAACTTATGGGTTGTAGCAGACAACATAAGAAAAGGTGCGGCTACAAATACTATTCAGATAGCTGAAACTTTAATAAAAAAAGGAGTTATATAATTTGAAAAAAATAGAAAAGATGAAAAGTAGGATAGCTTTACTGGTCATGTTTTTAATGATGCTTGTAACTGGGTATGCAGCAAACGATGAATTAAAAGTAGGTATGGAGTGTGGATATGCACCATTTAACTGGTTTCAGGATAATGATAAAAACGGGGCAGTAAAAATTGAAAATGGGTACTGTAACGGTTATGACGTTGAAATAGCAAAATTGATAGCAAAGGGACTTAATAAAAAGCTTGTTATAGTAAAATCAGAGTGGGATGCACTGCTTGGGCCTGCACTGTCTGCAGGAAAGGTAGATATAGTAATAGCAGGAATGTCACCTACTCCTGAAAGAAAGCAGAGCCTTTCATTTACAAAACCTTATTATGAATCAGACCTTGTAGTTGTAGTGAGAAAAAACGGTAAATATGCCAATGCAAAGTCTATAAATGACTTTAAAGGTGCAAAAATAACAGGACAGCAAAGTACTCTTCACTACAATGTTATAGATCAGATGAAGGGAGTTGCTAAACAGGAGGCAATGAAAAATTTTCCTTCAATGGTGGTGGCGTTAAGTTCAGGTAAAATAGACGGATATGTTTCTGAAAGACCTGGGGCGATGGCGGCAGTAAATTCAAATCCTGAACTTGAATTTATAAGTTTTGAAGGAGAAAATGGCTTTACATATGAAAAATCAGAGCTTGATATAGCCATAGGAGTGAAAAAAGGCGATGAGGAACTGGTAGGAAAAATAGATAAAATACTGGAAGAAATAAATCCTGAACAGAGAACAGAAATAATGAACTCTGCAATAAAAAATCAGCCTAAAACTGATGAAGTTGGAGAAAATGGAGAAAAGACATTTTTTGCATGGGTTGCATTTTTTGTGAAAAATAACTGGAGAAGATTTCTGACAGGTACATGGAATACTTTATTCATCTCTCTTATAGGAACAATAGTAGGATTTATAATAGGATTGGGAGTCACATTAGTAAAAAATATACATACTGATGAAAGAACTCCAAAACTGAAAAAAATAATACTTAAAATTGCAAATACTATTTTCTCAGTTTATGTTGCAGTATTTAGGGGAACGCCAATGATAGTTCAGTCAATGGTAATATACTATGGACTAGCTGATATTTTAAAGTTTTCTCCTATGGGAGCCGCACTGTTTATAGTTTCCATTAATACAGGAGCATATATGTGTGAAATTATAAGAGGAGGAATAGATTCCATTGACAAGGGACAGTTTGAGGCGGCAGAAGCTCTTGGAATGACTCATTTCCAAATGATGAGTAGTATAATTTTCCCTCAGATGTTCAGAGTGATACTTCCTTCAATAGGAAATGAATTTATTATAAACATAAAGGATACTTCAGTATTGAATGTAATAAGTGTTACAGAACTGTTCTATACTTCAAATGCAATAGCAGGAACTTATTTGAGATACTATGAAGTATTTATTATCACAAGTGTGATTTATTTCTTCCTAACATTTACTCTGACTGCAATCCTGAAATATATAGAGAAAAAAATAGACGGACCTCAGAATTTTGAGTTTCTAGAAGAGGTATCGGAAGAAAATTCTCAGAATGTTGAGATTTCAGGAGGTAATGCATAATGGAAAGAGGAAATAAAGTAATTGAAATAAAAAATATAAAAAAAGATTTTGGAAAAAGAACGGTTTTAAAGGACATAAACTTTGATGTATACGAAAAGGAAGTTGTGAGTATTATAGGATCTTCAGGAAGTGGAAAATCTACTCTTTTAAGATGTATAAACTTACTGGAAAGACCTACTGAAGGGGAAATACTGTTTCATGGAAAAGATATTATTTCAGGAAGTATGCCACTTGTAAAACTGAGGGAAAAAGTAGGAATGGTTTTTCAGCAGTTTAACCTTTTCAACAATCTCAGTGTTCTTGACAACTGTGTAATTGGTCAGATGAAGGTTCTGAAAAAATCACGTGAAGAAGCTGAAAAGACAGCAAAGGAACTTTTGGCAAAGGTAGGAATGGAAAGATTTATTCATGCAAAACCGGCTCAAATATCAGGAGGACAGAAACAGAGGGTTGCAATAGCAAGGGCACTTGCAATGGAGCCGGAAGTACTTCTTTTTGATGAGCCTACATCAGCACTTGATCCGGAAATGGTGGGAGAGGTACTGAAGGTTATGAAGGATCTTGCAAAAAGTGGACTTACAATGCTTGTAGTAACTCATGAAATGGACTTTGCACATGATGTGTCGAGCCGTGTAGTATTTATGGATCAGGGAGTTATAGTGGAAGATGATAAGCCTGAAATAATTTTTGACAATCCTAAACATGAAAGAACAAAAGAATTTTTATCAAGAATGTTAAATAAATAATAATACTTAGTAAATGCTATGAAGGTTATTAATCTTGATAAAAACAGTTTTACATAAGAAAAATAAATAAATTAGTATAAAAATATCAATATTTATATTGATATTTTTTTTAAAATAATGTAAAATAATTAAAAACAATAAATATTATAAGGAGAAATTAATGTCTAAAAAAGATGTGAAAAAAGCGAATACAGAAGTTAAATTAACTGCTGAAGAAAAAGAAGAATTAAAAGGGAACGAAGAAGGAATAAGACAAGTTCTTATCAATAAGGCAATACTTGATACTGCAAAAAAATATGAATTTACACCTGAAGAAAAGGAAGAATTTGACTATCATTTCAAAAATGAAAAGGCAAAATTCTTTATAGCAAAAGAAATCGAAGGAAAAATTTCTGTAAATGAAGATGAAGTTACAAGAATTTACAATGAAAACAAAGCACAGTTTGATGCACAAAACATTGGATTCTCTGATGCAAGGGAAATCATCCAAAGGGATTTATTACAGCAACAGCTTGTAGTTCTTGAAGATGAAGAAATAAACAAATTAATTCAGGAAATGAAAAAATCAGTTGAAGTAACTAAAGAAGAAATTTTATTTTCAAAAGGAAATCCTGATATAATAAAAGGAATTGTTATTGGAAAAATAATTGAAAGAAAAATGAAAGAAACTGATTTTGAGAAAAAAGAAGAAGCAAACATAAAAATAATTGAAAGTAATGTATACATAAACTTCTATCTGGATCTTCAAGTTAGAAAAAATGTTGTAGTTACTCAAAAAGAAGTATCAGACATTTATGAAGCAGAAAGAGGAAAATTAGGAAATATTACACCTAACGATGCATACAATCAAATTGCAAACGGATTATTAAACAACAAAGCAAATGAAGAAAGAATGAATATTGTTAATAAAATATCTGAAGAATATAAAGTAGAAGATTTAGTAAAAGAAAACTTAAAATAATAATTTAAAGTGTATAATCTTATAATTAAATAGAAGTAAATTAGCGAAAATTTCTTGACAAATAATGGGAAATAGGATATAATCATTAAATGTAATCCTTTCCCACAAAGGACCGATATATCCTATAAATTATAAGAGAAATTAGGAGGATAAAAAGTGAACAAATGTACTGTAATGCAAAAGAAAGAAGAAGTAACAAGAAACTGGTATGAAATAGATGCAGAAGGAAAAATACTAGGGAAAATAGCTACTGAAATAGCTGTAAGATTAATGGGTAAACACAAACCAAGTTACACACCACATGTTGATGGAGGAGATTTCGTAGTAGTAGTAAATGCGGATAAATTTGCTGTAACTGGTAAAAAAATGTTGAATAAGAAATATTATAGACATAGTGGATATCCTGGAGGATTAAAAGTTAGAAGTCTTGAAGAAATGCTTGAAAAGAAACCTACTGAAGTAATAAGAAAAGCTGTTGAGAGAATGCTACCTAAAAACAAATTAGGAAGTCAAATGATTAACAGACTAAAAATTTACACTGGAACTGAGCATGACCATGTAGCTCAAAAACCAGAAAGAATAGAATTATAGGAGGTAATTTTCGTGGCAGAAAAAATTCAATATTTAGGAACAGGTAGAAGAAAGACTTCAGTAGCAAGAGTTAGATTAATACCAGGTGAAGCAGGGGTAACAATAAACGGTAAAGATATGAGAGATTATTTTGGAGGAAGAGAATTACTTGCCAAAATAGTTGAACAACCATTAGAATTAACAGAAACATTAAATAAATACGGAGTAAAAGTAAATGTTAACGGTGGAGGAAATACAGGTCAGGCAGGAGCAATAAGACACGGTGTTTCAAGAGCCTTAATAGTTGCTGATGAATCTTTAAGAGGAGCTTTAAAAGAAGCAGGATTCCTTACAAGAGATTCAAGAATGGTTGAAAGAAAGAAATACGGGAAAAAGAAAGCAAGAAGAAGCCCACAATTCTCAAAAAGATAATATTATTATTTCATATTCCCTTGAAAACATTGTTTTTCAAGGGTTTTTATTTTGGAAAAAGATTTCTTGTTTTAATGTACAAAATTTGATATAATACGTTTAAACTAGATAAAAAGAGACAGAATTATGTGAGTTGGATGTGTTGTGGCTTTAGTTGTAGGTGCAGGTGTACTTATAGATGATATTAAGAAAAAGAAAAAAGATAAAGATGAAAAAAATAAGGAAAAATCAAATGAGAAAAAATAGAAATATTTAATTTGAAAAAACTTTATTTTTTTATCAAATATGACATATATTATTTTGAAAGAGGCTAGATTTTTTTAGCCTTTTTTCTTATAGTAATATTCATAAGTAAAAGTCAAAAAAATGATATTGTAAAATTAGAATATTAATGGTAAAATTAAAAATAGAAATAAATTTATAGTTGAAAGGACTGAAATATGGAAATACTAGGAATGTTAGGTTCATTTATTGGAGTGATACCTGGAATTATATTATATGTAGTGTTAACGAGAATAAACTTTTATGGTTCAATTGCGGCAATAGTTATGTATTACGGTGCTGTTGGTGGATATCATTTTTTAATAGAAAAACTGAAAAAGAAAGATTATGATGAATTTCAGGAAAGAAAAAGTAGATTTAATACAATAACAAGAGAAAATTTTTCACCTTTTGGTATGGTTTTTTCAGCAATTCCTGGAATTATAGGTGTTTATCTGGCAGAACTTATTAACTTTATTTTAGATCTGAAAGCAAACAATCCTGGAGTACCTATTGGGAAAATCACATCATATGCAATGGAAAATATATTCTCGTCTGAATATCCCTATTTAGTATATGGAGTTATAAGCTGTGGATTAATCGTATTTTCGGCGGGAGTATTAGTTTATCAGAGCTGGAAAATGAAAAAAAACTAAAATCTATATATGAGGTTATAGAGTATGAAAACAATTTTAGAAGACAATATATCATATGATACAAAAATAAAAGATTTTGGAGTAGATTCTGTAAATAAGAGAATAATAACAACAGGAGATAAACTGATTTTTTTAAAAGAAGGAAAAATAGAAAAGGAAGTCGCGGGAAAAATAAAAAATTGTGAAGTAATCCGGTATATCAAGGAAAAAAATCAGCTTTTTGTTTCCAGCATATTTTTTGTTTCTACACAAAATGGGAAAGTATACAAATGTGACGGAAGAAGAAAAAAAATAATAGAAGAAGTGTATGATTTTGAGAGAACACCTGAAGTAGTTGATTTTACAACAGGTGGAAAAATAATTTTTATTGAAAATAATACACTTTGTTCGTATGATGTAAATACGAAAGAATCATATATTACTCAATCTTTTTCAGAAAATATGACTAAAGGAAATTATAGAATATTCACAAGTGGGGAAAATGTAATACTGAAATATAGGGAACTGCATGAAAAAAGCAATAAAATAAATATTTTTGACAGCAAGCTTGAAAAAATATTTGATATAAAAACGGAAAATAATCATATTTATTCTAAAATTGTAGGAATTGAATATCTTGCCGGAACAGATGCTGGAGAGATAGAAATATGGAATATAATCGAATCAGAAATGTATAATTCAATTAAGATTTCCAATTCCAGAATAACTTTTATCGAGAAAAATGACAAAAATTATTTTATAGGTACTGGAACAGGGGATCTTATAATTACAGATGAAACTTTTAAAATACAGGTAATACAGAATATTTTTAAAAATGAAATAACAAAAATATGCGTAATAGAAGATGAAATCTTTGTTCTTGGTGTTGAAAATAAAATAGTGAAACTTAAAATAATAGATGAAACAAATGAAGTGAAAAATAATATTCAGAGAATGGAATTTATGGAAAAATATAACATACATGAAGATTATTATGATTTTTTCACTGTGGAAAAAGTGACCGCAATAAATAGTTTTATAAAATGTATGGAAATAAGAAAAATAGAGTACATTCCAAAAAATGAATATATATTTAAGGCGTTAAGAAGTTCAATTTCCTCAAGAAAAGTGTGTATACTTTCCAATGAACCGTATTCTCAAGGTGAAATAGCTACCGGGCTTGCATTTGAGGTTAAAAATACTTCTTGGGTTAATCATGAAATAAACATTTCATTGAAAAATATATTAAAATTACTATATAAAACTTATGCTGGAAAAATGGAAGATATTGAAAAGATAAGAAAAGAAATATGTCATAACGAGTTTAATATACTTCCGCCAAATGAACTGTTTAAATCGTGGGAAAAGCAGGGAGTTCTTCTTTTAAATTCATCACTGACAGCTATCGAGGAAAAAACAGGGGAACATAATAAATTCTGGCATCCTTTTACAAGAGATTTAATGGAGTATATTTCAACAAAAAATGAAAATATGGTGTACTTGCTCTGGGGAAAAGATGCAGAACAGTTTGAAAAAAATATTTTAAATGGAGAAATAATAAAGAGTAATCATCCTGCAAAAGGTGGACATTCAGAAGGTGAAAAGGATTTTCTGAAGGGAGATTTTTTTGAAAAAACAAAAGATATAATAAATTGGCTAGGAATAAAAGAGATTATATAAAAAAATTTTTGGAGAAGTGAGGAAGAAAAGGAGAAAATATAAATGAATGGTTGTGAAAAAATAAAAATTGATATTGTTGTGCCCCCATATAGTGGGCATTTGAATCCTGTATTGGGATTAATAAAGGATTTAATAAATGATGAAAAATATGATATATGTATTCATACAGGAGCTAAAAAAAAGGAATTTTTAAATAATCTGGGAATTAAATGTGAAGTTGTCCTAAAGGATAAACCTTCAGTATTTGAAAATATTGTAAATACATCAAAACAAACGAATATGTTTATATATTATAAGCAGTTCAGATCGAATATGGCTCTTGTGCCGGAGCTTGTAAAGGAACTTGAGGAAAAGTTCAGGGAAAGAAAGCCGGATGTGATAATAGCTGATTTTATAGCTGCACCTGCTGGTATGATAGCTGATAAGCTTGGAATTCCTTGGATTTCAAGTATGCCAACTCCTTTTATAGTAGAAAGTAAAACGACAACCCCTACTTATATGGGTGGATGGTATCCGAGAGAAGGGTTAATATACAAAATTAGAGATGCTGTAGGAAGATTCGTAATCAGAAATTTCAAGAGGGCAGTGTGTTTTTTAGCCAGAAAAGAGCTGAAACCTCTGGGATTTAAATTATATGATAAAAATGGGGAAGAAAATATATACTCACATTATTCAATGCTTGGGCTGGGAATGAAGGAACTTGAATTCAGGGATGACTTTCCTAAGCAGTTTATACATGCAGGCCCTTGCTGTGAAGGATTTGATAAAAATAAATATGAATTTCCTGATACAAAAAAATATGGAAAAGTTATATTTCTGACAAGTGGAACTCATGTTCTCTGGGGGAAAAATGACCTGGTAGAAATTGCAAAGGAACTTTCAGAAATATATCCTGATACTTGCTATATTGTATCCTTTGGAAATTATGCGAAAAAAGATGAGCCTGTGGAAAAACCTGCTGACAACATATTTGTTTATCAGTATGCAGATTATGACACTTTCCTTCCAAAGGTAGATTATATAATTCATCACGGTGGAACAGGTATTCTGTATAATGGAATAAAATTTAACAAACCATCGGTAATTATTCCTCACGACTATGATCAGTTTGACTATGCTGTAAGGGCTGAAATTGCAGAAATCGGATTTCCGGCAAGCCTTAAGTCAAGAAAGTCTGTAATAGATGCTGTTGGAAAAATGTTAAACAAGAAGGAATGGAAAAAGTTGGAGAAAATGTCGGAGGATTTTAAGAAATACAATCCAAGTGATGTTCTCAAGAAGGAAATAGAAAGACTTGTAAAGAAATAAAATATTTTTTGAAGAAGTTATTTTAATTATGGAAAAAACGTTATTTGTCTGTTTTTTCCTTAAGATGACTTCTGTTTTTATTTATTGAATTTTATAGAAATGATATTTAGAATAATATGAATAAAATAATATAATATTTTAGGGAGATGATTTTCTTGTCATTTTTTATAATCGTAATTTTAATATATATTTTTTTAGGAATAATTAAAAATAATAATAAGACAATTGAAATTCAGAAAGATATTCAGGGAAAGGAAGAAGAAAATGAAAAAAGAAGGGAAATATTGGATATTCTGGATAAAATTAAAAAAGTTGATTTTGAGCCATTGGAAGCAGAACTTCAAAGTCATAATATAAATGAAAAATTTTTAGATAAAATATTAGAAAAATATGTAAAATTGACACAAATTACTGTAAATGATATTGCATTGTATGAAGATATTTGCTCAGTGGAAATTAAAATAAAAAAACCGGACATGGAAATTTTAAAATTTGATTTACTTTATGTCTGGAGAGATATGGAAGAAAAAATTTCAGAAAACTGCATTGACGGAAAATTATTAAATGAAATGGCAGACATTTTTTCAGATATAATTAAAAATGAGAAAATTTATTATATAGAAGAAAAAATGACTATTTATTTTGATAAAAAGAATTATTTATGGGAAATGTCTGAATATAATCATGATGAATTGATACATTCATTAACATCCTTTGAAAATTTTATGGAAATAATAGATGAAATAAGAATTGAAAAATCTTAATTAAAAAATAGAAATTGATTTATAGGAATAATTTATAAGTATTGTAAAATCCACGTTTTTAGTTTATAATATTCAGAGAAATGCAGGTGATATAAATGAAAAAACTTGATTTAGGAGAAATTAGGAACAGAATAGATCATATTGACAGAAAATTAGTTGAATTGATAGAAGAAAGAATGGAAATTGTAAAGGAAGTTGCGTTATATAAAAAAGAAAATGGCATGAAAATATTCGACAGAAAAAGGGAAGAGGAAGTAGTAAATAAAAATCTTTCAAATGTCAAGAGCGAAGAGCTGAAACATTATATAGAAGGCATACTTAAGGATATAATGGATTCCAGCAAGGAATATCAGAAGTTTAAAATAGGTAGTCCAAAAGAATATGTAAATGATCTGAATTTTAATGGGAAAAAGCTTGGATATACAGGGGTTCCGGGGGCATATGCATATGAAGTGATGGTTAATCTGCTGAAAAATAGTAAAAATTCAGAAGGTCATATGGGAGCCAAGGCTGAAGAAATTTTAAATTTTAATACCCACAGGGAACTAGTGGAAGGAGTTGAAGCTGGAAAGATTGACTTTGCAATTCTTCCAATAGAAAATTCAATAGTGGGGGAAGTAAGAGACAGTATAGACCTTATAAATAAACGTAATATTTATATTGTTGGGGAAGTAAAACATAAGATAGAGCACAATCTTCTTGGAATTAAGGGAAGTAAAATAGATGATATAAAAAGAGTTTATTCCCATGAACAGGCACTTATGCAATGTTCAGAATTTTTAGGAAAGTATCCTGAATGGGAAAAAATAAGAATGAACAATACAGCGCTTAGTGCAAAATATATAGGAGATACAGGAAATAGGGAAAATGCATGTATTGCCAATATGGAAACAAGGAAAATGTACAATCTGGAATTGCTGCAGCCTGACGTAAATAACGAGAAGGAAAATTTCACAAGATTTTTTATTGTTTCGAATAAAAATCTTATTTGCGAAAACAGTGAAAAAATAAGTGTCATTACAAGTACAAAAAATGAGGCGGGAGCACTTATGAAGCTTTTGAAGGTATTTTCAGATTATGGGCTGAATATGGTGAATTTAAAGTCAAGACCGAAAACAAATAAGCCTTGGGAATACTATTTCTATATAGATTTTGAAGGAAATCTGGAAGAGGAAAAAGTTGAAAAAGCTTTGGAAGAAATAAGAGAAAAGTCCATATATTTACAAATTTTAGGAAATTATAAGGTATATAACGTAGAAATTTAATAAAAAATGGTAGGAAAAAGTATGAGATTAGATAGATTTTTAGCCAATTCGGGCGTAGGAACAAGAAAAGAAGTAAAAGATATATTAAAAAAAAGAAAAATAAAAGTAAATGATGTTATAATGTTAGACGGGAGTGTTCACGTAAATGAAAATGAGGATATTGTAAAGTATAATGATGAAGTTATAAATTACAAACCTTTTGTATATATAATGATGAACAAACCTGACGGAGTGATTTCAGCAACAGAAGATAAGGAACATAAGACGGTTATAGATTTACTGGGAAACAATTACAGGACATATAGCCTTTTTCCTGTAGGAAGACTTGATATAGATACTGAAGGACTTCTAATTCTTACAAATGACGGAATTCTTACTCATAATCTGCTTGCTCCAAATAAACATGTGGATAAAAAGTATTATGTGGAACTGAGAGATCCGGTAACAGAAGAAGCTGCCAAAAAGCTTGAATCAGGAATTGAGCTTGAAGGTGACTTTGTTACGAAAAATGCTAAAGTTGAGGTAATTGAAAACAGTAAAGAGCCGATAAATAAAAAAACAGGAGAAAGAAATCCTAGCAAAGCCTATATTACAATAAGTGAAGGGAAATATCATCAGGTTAAAAGAATGTTCAAGGCTGTAAATAACAAGGTGGAATATCTGAAAAGAATTCAGATGGGAAATCTGGTGCTTGATGAAAACTTAAAAATAGGAGAATATAGGGAACTTACTGAAAAGGAACTGAAAATACTAAAAAATGAAAAATAAGATTTTTTAGAAGGGAGAAAAATGAAAAAACTGGGACTTCTAGGAGAAAAGCTGGGACATAGCTATTCGAAGGAAATTCATGAAATATTTTTTAAACTTACAGGAAAAGATGCAAGTTATAAGCTGATTGAGAAAGAAATGGAGGATATACCTTCTTTTATGCAGGAACTGCGTGAAGGTAAATTTGACGGAGTAAACGTTACAATTCCATATAAGAATGAAGTAATGAATTATATGGACAGTATTTCAGACTCTGCGAAAAAAATAGGGGCAGTAAATACAATAACTGTTAAAAATGGAAAACTTATCGGGGACAACACTGATTATTTTGGATTTTTAAAAACTTTGCAGCAGAATGATATTAATGTGAAGGACGGAAAAATCCTCATGCTGGGAACAGGTGGAGCGGCAAAGGCTGTGTATAATGTTCTTATAGATGAAGGAGCTAAAAATATATATTTGGCTACAATATCAGAAAATGATTCTTTTGAAATAAGAAAAGGAGACAGGCTTATACACTATTCTGAAATAAGAAATGTGAGAAATGTAAACCTGATTGTAAACTGTACGCCGGTAGGGATGTATCCTGCTGTAAATATGACACCTCTGGAAGAAGTGAATATGATAAACACTGACTGTGTAGTGGATATAATATATAATCCTGAAGAAACGGTTCTCATGAAAAAGTATAAGGAAAGAAATGTAAAAGCTGTAAATGGTCTTACAATGCTTATATTTCAGGCAATAAAATCAGAAGAAATATGGAATGATGAAAAATATGATGATGAAGTGCTGAAAAAAGTTCATGAAAAATTATCAGAAAAACTTTACAAATAAATAAAAATAAGGGAAGGTAAGTAATAATGAAAAAAATAATATTAACAACTTTAATGGGAATATCTTTAATAGGATTTTCCCTTACAAATAAGGAAATAATAGAGCAGGGGGGAGTAAGACAGAAACAGACTTTTGATAAGTATTTTAATGGAAATTCAGGAAATACTAGAAGGGATTCAAATCTTTTAAATAGAGTGTATCCTGAAATTATTCTTGGATTATACAATAGAAATAAGCAGACATTTGATAACGAAATTACGAGACTTGGAAAAATGAAGGACGGAAGAAAAAATATATTGAAGCCTCTATTGCCAAGTTTTAATGAATATATTAATGAAAATTCGATTTTTACAAAGAATTTCCTGAAAAACTTTTTAGAAGAAAAGGATGATTTTCAGTCATATATTTACACTGCAACTTCTATAAGTCTTGAAAATTTTTACTTAAATATGAATACATTGCTGGAAGCAGAAAAAAATGAAAGTTCATTAGAAGAAAACGTAGATACGGTAATGGATTATTTGTATCATAGTGGAGATGAGAAAACAAAGGAAGATTATATTAAAATGAGTAATAGCGAGCTTGACAGACTTGTTTCAAATGAGTTTGCAAAACTGAATGCTGAAATAGATAAAAAAATGTATTCTGGAAGCAGCAGAGCCAGAAGTAATGGAAACAGTGTAAAATCAAGTTTAAGAAAAACTGAAAAACTATACAGTAAATATCAGGAAAATTTTGATGCCTATATAAACAGTTCACGTTTAAAGGCTGAATCAAAAGAAAAAATAAAAAAGATGATAAGATTTGAAAAATTATCTGATTTAAAATTTTTAATACAAAGTTTAAAAACACCGGAGGTAGAAAAAAATGAGCAACAGCAGCAATAATGGAGATAACAGATATATGGCAGTAGATAGGGAAATATATAAGGAAGTGGATGACTTTTCAGCTGAAGTTCTGGATGGGGATGAACTTCTGAAATATGTGGAAGCAAGAAGAGGTTTTTTTAACAATCCTGAAAAAACAGTACAGAAATATTTTGTACCTGGAGAAATTAAAGAAGACCTTGTAACTTATGGAGATTTCTATTATCATTATATGGCAAAATACAGTAAAGGATATTTGTATAAAATTGGACATACAGGATATACAGATGGTTTTAGACAATTACTTGAAAAATACAGTCTGGATCCGGATTTGCTGGATATAAACTGGGAAAATGTAAAGAAAAAGGAAGCAACGTATGAAACGGATCTTGTGGATGTACTTTTTGCAATGATAAATTATGAAATAGGAAAACATGGATATACAATGTTTGGAGTAAATATGGGATTTGATTCGATTATATACTTTATTGTAAAGGAAGATTCATATGAAAAAAGAATAAAGAAAAGCTATAATTTATTTACATTGTTTGATCTTGAATTTCTCGAAAATATTTACAATGAAATATACGAAGTAACAGGGGATTTAGGAATAGAAAAAATAAAAGTTGGAGATTTCCTTGAGAAAAAGGAAGATGGATTCCATACAATGTTTAAAAACAAGGCTTCAAATATTGTTGTAAATGACATTGATGAAAATAATGGAAAATTAATGCTGATTCTGTAATTGTTCACAAAGTAAAAGTCTATTTTATGAAACAACTTTACAGATGCTAAATATACAAGAGTTTAATAATGAAGGAGAAAGAATGTTTGATTTTGAAAATGGTGATATAAACATAATGCTAAGCATGATAAATATGAAATTGAGAGATGAATTTTCAAGTCTTGAAAGCTTTGCAAATTATTATTCCCTTTCAAAGGAAGAAATTATAAAAAGACTGGAAGAAAAAGGATATCAGTACAACGAAAATGAAAATCAGTTTAAAAGAGTGTAGAATATGGAAAATATAAAAATAAATAGAAATATAGTCCTTATAGGAATGCCTGCAAGTGGGAAAAGTACAATAGGAAAACTTCTTTCAAAAAAGATAAATTATGAGTACTATGATGCGGATAAATATCTGGAAAGAAAAGAAAATGTAAAAATAAGCACTTTGTTTTCAGAAAAAGGGGAAGAGTATTTTAGAAATCTGGAAACAAAATATTTAAGAGAACTTTCTCAGAAAAATGGAATAATAATTTCTACAGGTGGCGGAGCAGTAAAGCGTGAAGAAAATATGAAAATACTTAAGGAAAAAGGTATAGTTGTATTCCTGAGCAGGAAAATAGAGGATATAGCGAAGGAAAACCATGAAGCAAGACCTCTTCTGAAGGATATAAATAATATTTATAAATTATATGATGAAAGAATAGAACTTTATAAGAGATATTCTGACATTATTATAGAAAATAACGGAACATTACAGGAAGTTACAGACAGGACAGCTGAAGAGATAGAAAAGATTTTTACAAAATAATCTTATGTAATGGAAAGGAAGAAATGAAAAAAATATTTATTATAAATGGGCCAAATTTAAATTTTCTTGGAATAAGGGAAACAGGAATTTATGGAAATGATAATTATGATTCCTTATGTAGTTACATTCAGGAAAAATTTCGTGATAAAAATATAAAAATAGAAATTTTTCAGTCAAATTATGAAGGTAGGATAATAGATATTATTCAAAATGCATATTATGAAAAGATTGACGGGATTGTTATCAATCCAGGTGCTTACACCCATTACAGCTATGCAATCCACGATGCAATAAAATCAGTATCTATTCCAACAGTTGAAGTACATCTGAGTGATATTCACAAAAGGGAAGACTTCAGAAAAATTTCAGTGACTGCCCCTGCCTGTGTACTTCAAATATATGGAAAAGGTAAAGAAGGATATGTAGAAGCTGTTGAATATATTATGAAATCTTTTGAAAAATAGATAAATATTTTATTTTTGTAGTATTCGTAGTTTGTCTGTGTATCGTATTTTATATTAATAGTGAGGAGAAATATGGAATTTAGGGATAACAAAAGTGTTGATATATGTAGAATAGCTTTAAAAATGTCGATTTCTTCAAGGGAAGAAGAAAAAAGACTCATAAAAGAATATGCAGAGAAGAAAATAAAAGTGGCTGCTGTTGATGTTGGAGGAGCTATACCTAGTGCAAGATTTAAGTTTATAGAAAGCACTCTATTGGCAGCAAAAAGAAACGGAATTATTCAGGATGAGCATGTACATGATGGAGCTGTAATAGGTGCCATCAGGGAAGCCATGAATCAGATAGAGTCTAATATAAATGGATTAAGCGTTGGTGGAAAAATTGGGATTGCAAGGAATGGAGAACATTTAGGAGTGGCAATATTCCTAAGTGTGGGAATACTTCAGTTTAATGAAGTTATATGTGCTGTGGCACATAGATCAGTTGCAATTTTACCTAATGAACAAGAAGGAGGAATTTAATGAAAAATAAAGTGCTGGATACTATAGATTTGTTCATATTTGATATGGACGGAATATTATTTGATACAGAAACAGTTTATTTGGAATATGGAAAAAAGCTTTTAAAGGAATTAGGCTATGAAGTTACAGATGAACTTGTGGAAAAAACAACTGGATTGACTAATGAAGAAGCAAAGGAAATTTATCTTGAAGAATTTGGAAAAGATTTTCCATATGATGAAATAACTGCAAAAGTATATAATTATATAATAGATGAAGCAAAAAAAGGAGATATCCCTTTAATGACAGGAGCAAAAGAAATGCTTGATTTTCTCGCTTCAAAAGGGAAAAAAATGGTTCTGGGAACATCAGCAGACAGCTTTATGGCTAATACATTACTGGAAAGTAAAGATATAAAGAACTACTTCAGCCATATAATAACTGCTAATGATGTTGAAAGAGGAAAACCGGACCCTGAGGTATTTTTACGTGGTGCAGGTAAATTGAATATAAATCCTAGTAAAACAGTAGTTTTTGAAGATTCTGTAAATGGAGTAAAAGCGGCATATGGTGCAGGAATGATGCCTGTAATGATACCTGATAAACTTACTCCTGCTGAAGATATAGAAGATATGCTTTACAAAAAATTTGATAATTTTCATGAAGCAGTAGAATATTTTAAAACACATTAAGCAAAGATAAGATAGCTTTAAAATTAATGAAAAACTTCATACATAAATAAAAAGAAAGAAATAAAAATATAAAAAAAATTTTAAAAAATCTTTTTTTTTTAAAAAAATAGGGTATACTATAATGTAGAGAATATGATGGAGGTAGTGTTATGGAAATTTTAGCTATGATTTTAGCAGGTGGAAGAGGTTCTAGACTTGATATACTTTCTGAAAAGAGGGTTAAACCAAGCGTTCCTTTTGGAGGGAAATTCAGAATTATTGATTTTGCATTGAGTAACTGTTCAAATTCAGGGATTTACGATGTAGCGTTATTAACACAGTATTTACCACTTTCGTTAAATGAACATATAGGTTCAGGAAAACCATGGGATTTTGACAGAAGGGATACAGGAGTTACAATGCTGCAACCTCATGAAAAACCGGGAGGAAATGCATGGTATCAAGGTACTGCTGATGCAATCAGACAGAATATAGAATTTATTAGAAATAGAAAACCTAAATATGTACTGATTTTATCAGGAGATCATATTTACAAAATGAATTATAAATGGTTACTGGCTGATCATTTGAAAAGCAACGCTGAATTGACAATTGCAGTTCAGGAAGTACCGATAGAAGAAGCAGGAAGATTTGGAATTTTTGAAGTTGATGAAAATAAAAAAATTCTTAATTTTGAGGAAAAACCTGCAGAACCTAAGAGTAATCTTGCATCTATGGGAATTTATATTTTCAATACAGAAGTACTTCTGGAATATTTGGAAAAAATGCCTGAAGAAGATCTGGATTTTGGAAAACACGTTATTCCACAGATGATTCATGAAGAAAGAAAGGTTTTCGTTCACTGCTATGACAGCTACTGGATGGATGTAGGAACTTATGATTCTTATCTTGATGCTAACCTTGATTTAATAAAGAAATCAGAAGAAATAGGAATAAATCTCTATGATCCTGAATGGAAAATTTACACAAGAAGTGAAGATTTGGCACCTGTAAGAATAGGGGTAACAGGAAGTGTGCTGAATTCATTAATCTGTGACGGTTGTAAAATAGAAGGAAGAGTTGAAAACTCAGTATTGGGGCCTGGAGTAACAGTGAGAAAAGGATGTACTGTTAAGAACAGTATTATTTTCTCAGGAACTTATATAGATGAAAATACTAACTTAGATACAATGATTATAGATAAGGGAGTATACGTAGGTAAAAATTCCATATTAGGTTATGGAGATGATTTCAGTGCAAATCATGAAAAACCTGATTTGTTGTCAAGAGGTATAAGTGTAGTAGGTAAAAAGGCAATTCTTCCTGACGGATCGATTGTAGGAAGAAATGTAAGAATATTCGGAGGAGTAAAATTACACGATGGCAATAAATTTGTTCACAGTGGTGAAACAATAAAAGGATAGGAGTGATTAGCTTGAAAATAGTTTATCTTGCCTCAGAAGTTTATCCTTTCTTTAAAACAGGGGGATTAGCTGATGTAATGCAGGCTTTGCCTAAAAAAATGCAGGAATTAGGACATGAAGTTTCCATAATAATGCCGAAATATGATAAAATTCCTTTAAAATATCTTGAAAAATTAGAATGGGTTGCAAGATTGGAAAGCCATGGGGATGTATTTAATCTGGTAAAATATCCTGACGATAAAATAAATTATTATTTCATTGAAAATAAGGCGTTGTATGAAAGAGGACGTGTTTACGGAGATAATGATGAAGATGTTCAGTATGCTATGTTTTCAGAACTTGCATTAAGATTTTTAAAGGAAATTAATTTACAGGCTGATATATTACACTGTAATGACTGGCAGACAGGCCCGGTACCTTATTTTCTTAATGTAAGATATAATAATGATCCTTTTTACTGGGATATGAGAACAGTTTACACAATACATAACTTAATGTATCAGGGAAGATTTTCAAAATTTTCATTTGAAAGAATGGGATATCATATAGGTGGCCATGATTTAAACTTTATGCAAATAGGAATAGGGTATGCAGATGTTGTAAATACTGTAAGTCCTACTTATGCTGAAGAAATAAAATATCCTTATTTCAGTGAAGGTCTGGAATGGATAACAAATGCGAAAAAGATTTATGGTGTACTTAATGGAATTGATGTTGAAGAATTTGACCCTGAAACTAATCCGGATGTTATAAATTACAATAAGGATACATTGTATAAGAAAAAGGAAAATAAATATAGACTTCAGGAAAAACTGGGATTACCTAAGTCAGATAATCTTCTGATTTCCATGGTTACAAGACTTGTGGAAGGAAAAGGACTTGATCTTGTATCGGCAGTACTGGAAAATTTATTACAGTATGATGCTGTTCAAATTGCGATTTTAGGTAGCGGTGATAAATTCTATGAAGATTATTACAACTATCTGACAGTTAAGTATCCTGACAAGTTTAAAGTATACTTAGGATATAATCCACATCTTGCAAATGAACTGTATGCAGGAAGTGATTTATTCCTGATGCCTTCAAGATATGAACCTTGCGGGCTTAGCCAAATGATAGCCATGAGATTTGGAACAATACCGATTGTAAGGGAAACAGGAGGATTGAAGGATACAGTAAGACCGTATAATATTTTTACAGATGAAGGGAATGGATTCTCATTTACAAACTTTAATGCAGATGATATGCTGTTTACAATAAAAGTTGCTGAAGGTGTATATTATGACAAACCTGAAATCTGGGAAAAACTTGTAAAAAGAAATATGGATCTGGATTTTTCATGGGACAGATCTGCGAGAGAATATTTGAAATTATATGAATTAGTAAAAAGCTGGTAATAATAAAAAGCAGGATTAACTCAAATATAATGTAAATAAAGATGTTTTTATTCAGAAGAATGTGTTTATTTGAAACAGTAGATTTGAGTAGTCCTGTTTTGTTATTTGTATGAAGGAAAATAACTTTTTAATGTTTAATTTTTATTTTGAAGGAGAAAAAAATGAAAAAAGAAGTAACTCTAAAAAAAATAAGTGAAAACGATTTTAAACGTTTACACTCTATTGTATATCAGGGAGAAAGCCCTGAGTGGAAGAAATGGGACGGCCCATATTTTGATGATTATAAATTTACTGATTATGAAAACTTTTTGAAAGATAAAGCAGATTTTTTTAAGTCTGATAATATAAAAGGAATTTATATTGACGGAATTCTAATGGGAACAGTAAGTAGATACTGGGAAGATAGAAAAACTAGATGGCTTGAAGTTGGAATAGTAATCTATGACAGCAATTACTGGTATGGAGGATATGGAAGCGAAGCACTTAAAATCTGGACAACAAAAACATTTGATGATTTTCCTGAATTGGAACATATTGGTCTGACAACCTGGAGTGGAAATATATCCATGATGAAAAGCGCTGAAAAAATTGGATATAAGCTTGAAGGAAGAATAAGAAAAGTAAGATATTATATGAATGAATACTTTGACTCTATGAAATATGGGGTATTAAGGGAAGAATGGGAAAGTTTAAAATAAGGGGAGAAAAAATGGAAAAGATAATAAAAGAAGAAAATCCATTTGGATATAAACCGGTAGGAAAACTGCTGGCTTCAATGGCAATTCCGGCAGTAGTGGCAAATTTAGTAAATGCACTTTATAATATAGTGGATCAGATATTTATAGGGCAGGGAGTGGGATATCTTGGGAATGCCGCTACGAATATTGCATTTCCAATTACAACAATATGTCTGGCAATAGGGCTTATGATGGGAATAGGTTCTGCAGCAAATTTTAATCTTGAACTTGGGAGAAAAAATATCGACAGGGCAAGGGAAGTTGCAGGAACAGCTGCCGGAACACTTGTAATTATAGGAATTTTACTTTGGATTACAATATTGATTTTTTTAAAACCTATGATGATTTCCTTCGGGGCAACTGAAAAAATATTGGATTATGCGATTGAATATACAGGAATTACATCTTTCGGAGTTCCATTTCTGCTTTTTTCAATAGGGGCAAATCCTCTTGTAAGAGCAGACGGAAGTCCAAAATACTCAATGATGGCAATAGTTGTAGGTGCGATTTTAAATACAGTTCTAGATCCGGTGTTTATGTTTGTTTTTAATATGGGAATAGCAGGGGCAGCCTGGGCGACAGTTATAAGTGAAATTGTTTCAGCACTACTGCTTGCTTATTATTTTACAAGATTTAAGACTGTAAAGTTTCAGATGAAGGATTTTATTCCTAAATGGAGATTTGTAAAAGTTATAGTTTCACTTGGTATTGCTTCCTTCATATTTCAATTTTCAACAACAATTATACAGATTACAACAAATAATCTTTTAAAAACATATGGAAGTGCATCAGTTTATGGCAGCGATATTCCAATTGCAGTTGCGGGAATTGTTGCAAAAATAAATGTCATATTTATAGCTATTGTAATTGGGATTGTACAGGGGGGACAGCCAATATTTGGTTACAACTATGGAGCAAAGAATTACAGGCGTGTAAGGGAAACGATGAAGGTACTTCTAAAGGTTACGTTATTTCTTTCAACAGTGACTTTTATTATTTTTCAGAGTTTTCCAGTTCAGATAATTTCTCTATTTGGTTCGGGAAGTAAACTTTATTTTGAATTTGCAGTAAAGTATATGAGGGTATTTCTGATGTTCATATTTATCAATGGAATACAGATTTCCGCATCAACATTTTTCCCTTCAATTGGAAAGCCTGTAAAAGGTGTGATTATTTCCCTGACAAAACAGATAATAGTATTATTACCATTACTGATTATATTTCCAAAAATTTTTGGAGTGGATGGAATAATGTATGCAACTCCAGTTACAGATTTTATTTCATTTATAGTGGCGGTACTTTTTCTAATAAACGAATTTAAAAAAATGCCAAGGGAATAGAAAAGACAGGATACTATTAATTCCGGATATAAAAAAAGACTGTTTCAGAATGAAAAAATATAAATAAAGTTTTATATTTTCTCTTGAAACAGACTTTTTTCTTTTTAAGAGGCTTATATATAATTCATAGGAGAATTATTTTTTTAATGAGTTTTCTTCATTTTTTACAAGCTCATATGCTTCTTTTCCATTTTTTAAAGCAAGTTCAGTTGCAAATTTTTCAGCTTCTTTAGGTGACATTTTTGCAATTTTTTTGTTTAATGCATTTTGTTCAGCAACTTTTTTCTTTTCATAGTCTTTTATTTTTTGTAAATATTTATTTTTAACATCATCAGATGCATTTTCCATATTAATATTTACATTTTCAGCAACCCAGTAGAATGAATCTGGATTATATGTAGTTCCTTTTACATGATAAGTGTCATAAGTGGCTTTTATATTACCATAATAAGGAACAAATGGAGAATATTTAGCTCCAGCCATTGCCAGCCACATAACTCCTCCTACATTTGCAGGTAAGTCTTTTTTAATTTGGAAAATATGAGTTTCGATACCGTTTTCGTTACTTATAGGATATTTAGCAGTATCATTGTTTTGTTTTCTTTTTGCAACTGTAAAGTTTGTATTTTCAAGACGGTTTCTTAAAACAGCCATTACATCCTGTACAGATATTTTTTTGTCTCTAGTTTGGAAAAGTTCGTAAACTTCGTCAGTATAAGTGATATTTGCTTTTGGATTTAATTGTAGGATTCCTGAATAAGCACGTGAACGGTTTCCGTCTGTCATTTCAGGTGCGTAAGATTTTGCTAAGTGCATTTTTCCGTCTACTGTAACGTAGCTTCCTGCATCTTTTGCAACTTTTTCGATATCATCAGATTTTATAACATTATTTTTATCGTTTAAATCAACAGTTCCAAGGAAATAAGTATTTGAGAATACAGAGAATTTGTCATCAGGGTATTTTATAGCAACAAATTGATGTCCTGAATAGATTTCAATGTACCACATTTCTTTTTTATCAGCTATTACAAGTACATTTCCTTCGGCAGCACCTTTAGTCTTAATGATTTCAGCAAGACGTAGAACTCCTTCCCTTGCAGTTTTTACATATGGAAGAATAACAGTAGGTATTGCAGATTCAGCAAGACCGTCTTTAACATAAGGGTCAACCTTCTGAATTTTTTCATTAGCATCAGCTGAAACTGTAGAATCTATTGCTACACCAAATTCATTGAATCCTGCTTCATCGAATATTCCTTCTTCAGGAGTAACATCAGGAACGGCAGTGTATTTATATCTAGTTTCAGGAATTGGATATGTGAATCCATTGCTTTCATCTTTAAATACTGCACCAGGCTGATTTTTCCCTCTTTCATAAACAACAAAGTTTTTATTATGATCAGGCTCAGCTGTGAAATCTTCATTTCTTCCGAAAATATAACTTCCGTCAGTTGTTAATCCTTTACCTACAATAACTCCTGTACATGCAAGAACATATGATGAAAATTCAAGCATCAGAATAAATAATGTCAGTAGGAACATTGTTTTTTTAAACTTCATACTATCATCTCCTATAAAAAAATTATAACGTTTGTTATATAATAATAGTATATTATGAAAAAAAAATCAGTAGGGAAAATTTTTAATGATTTTTTTGTATAATTGATATATTTTAGAAAAAGTAAATTGTAATTGAAAAAAATATGTAAATATAGTAAAATAAGAAGTAAACGAATAGAATTTTTTTCATTTTACACATTTCACAAGGTAACATATAAATTTATTTTGAATTGGAGGGAGAAGCAGTGTTCAAATACAGCATTGGAACATTAATCTCGAAAGAAGAAATCTCAGAAAAGGTAAAAGAATTGGCACTTCAGATTGACAATGACTATAAAGGGGAAGAAATCCTGTTAATTGGACTTTTACGTGGATCGGTACTTTTTTTAAGTGATCTTGTAAGGGAACTGAAAACAGAAGTGACTCTTGACTTTATGATTGTCTCAAGTTATGGAAACGAATTAGAAAGTTCAAGGGATGTAAAAATTAAAAAGGATTTGGAAGAGGATATCAGAGGTAGAAATGTAATAGTTGTTGAAGACATAATAGACACAGGCCACACATTGAAAAAAGTTCTGGAAATGCTTAAAACCAGAGAACCAAAAAGTATTAAAATATGTACTCTGCTTGACAAACCTGAAAGAAGGGAAGTTGAGATAGAAGTGGATTATACAGGATTTAAAATACCTGATGAATTTGTAGTCGGGTACGGAATAGATTTTGCACAGAAACACAGAAACTTATCTTATATTGGAATTGTAAAGAAAGAGGAGGAATAAGAATGGAAAATAATACTTTTGTAATTATAGGAACACAATGGGGAGATGAAGGAAAAGGGAAAATAATAGATGTTCTCTCACCTAAGGCTGATTATATTGTGAGATTCCAGGGAGGAAATAATGCCGGTCATACTGTTGTTGTAAATGATGAAAAGTTTATTTTGCATCTGCTTCCTTCAGGTATTATAAATTCACAGGGAAAATGTGTCATTGGAGCAGGAGTAGTTGTTGACATTGAAGTGCTTTTAAAAGAAATAGAAGCATTGGAAAAAAGAGGAAAAAATCTGGATAAATTGTTTATAGATGAGAGAGCTCATGTAATAATGCCTTATCACATTGAGATAGATAAAGCAAAGGAAGAAGCAATGGGAGCAAATAAGATAGGAACTACCCAGAGGGGAATAGGACCCTGCTATATTGACAAGATTGCAAGAAATGGAATAAGAATAGGAGATTTACTTGAGCCTGAAAGATTTAGGGATAAGCTGGAGTGGAATGTAAAAGAAAAAAATGATATGCTGACAAGATATGGAAAAGATACATTTGATTTGGAAGAATTATATGAAAGATTTATGAAACTTGCTGAAAAAATAAAACATAGAATAATAGACGGAGTTGTAGAAATAAATGAAGCTATTGAAGAAGGGAAACAGGTTCTGTTTGAAGGTGCACAGGCATTAATGCTTGACATTGACTATGGAACATATCCTTATGTTACATCATCTTCACCTACAGCTGGAGGAGTGACAGTAGGTACAGGAGTTTCACCTAAAAAGATAAACAGAATTCTTGGAGTTATGAAGGCTTATACAACAAGAGTAGGAGAAGGGCCTTTCCCTACAGAGCTTAATGATGAAATTGGAGAAAAATTAAGAACAGTAGGACATGAATATGGAGCAACTACAGGACGTCCTAGAAGATGTGGATGGCTTGACCTTGTAATAGGAAGATACGCTGTGCTGATAGATGGCCTAACTGACATTGTACTGACAAAACTTGATGTACTTACTGGATTTGAAACGATAAAAGTGGCAGTGGGATATGAAATTGATGGAAAAGTTTATCATTCTTATCCTGGAAATTTAAGAAAATCTAAAACATTGAATATAGTTTATGATGAACTTCCTGGATGGACTGAAGATATTACACAAATAAAAAATTACGATGAACTGCCTGAAAACTGTAAAAAATATGTAGAATATATAGAAAAGAAATTAAAATGTAATGTATCCATGATTTCAGTAGGACCTGAAAGAAGTCAGAATATTTATAGATATGACTTGACTGAAATTGTGAAATAATTTTTGGAAGTTGGTGGTATATTGAAGAAGTTATTAATTTTAATTAGCATATTACTCTTTTCAACCTTTGCAATGGCTGAAAATGGTGATAAAGAAGTAGAACAGGCAAGGGAATTTTTTTATCAGAAAGACTTTAAAAGTGCAGAAAAATTATATTTGTCTGCAATTGATAAAGGAAATATAATAGCTTTAAATGATTTAGGAAATTTGTATTATTTAAAAGGAGATTATTCAGAAGCTAAAAAATATTTTCAAAAATCAGTAGATAAAGGTGGAACAGTTGCATTATTTAATTTAGCTGAAGTTTATAGAATTGAGAAAAACTTTCCTCAGGCTGAAAAATATTATTTGCAGGCAATAAAGAAAGGCGAAACACAGGCATACAATAATTTAGCACTTCTTTATTCTGAAAGTGGAAAACTTGAAAAAGCAGTAGAGTATTATTTAAAAGCTGGAGAAAGTGGAGATGTCAAAGGATATTACAATTTAGGAAATTTGTATTTTTATAACTATGAGGATTTGAAAAAAGCTGAAAAATATTACTTGAAAGCGGCAGAACAGAATCATCAAAATTCTATAAGAATGTTAGGATTTGTTTATCAAGGATTAGAAGATTATAAGAAAGCTAAGGAATATTATTTAAAAGCTTTGAAAAATAATGAAAATGATGGTCTTCTTGTAAACTTAGCTTTAGTTTATGAAAAATTAGGAGAAACAAAAAAAGGTGAAGAAACTCATTTGAAAGCAATTGAAAAAGGGTTTGTCGGAAGTATGTATAACTTGGCAAGGTTTTATGAAAAAAAAGGAAAAATTGAAGAGGCTAAAAAATGGTATAAAAGAGCTTTGGAAAATGGAGTAGAACCTGCAAGGGAAGAACTGGAAAAATTAGAGGGAAATAAATCAGGTAAACTTAAAAATAAATCAGCTTCCAGCATTTCTTTTGAAACGCTTACATTAAAATTAGTTGGTCATGGTTTATTGAAAACCAATGAAAATGAGATAGAATTAGAATATCAGAATTTTAGGGCAATTGGAAAAGATAAAAAAGTATATACTGAAAAAGATTTTCAGATAAATGGTAAAAAGCCTAAAATTGTAGTAAGCAAGGCAGTATCTACTAAAATGATAAGAAATTTTATTGAAACGGATGAAAAAATATACATAGTTGGTTTTTTAGATGAAACTAATGAAAGAAAAAAAGGAGTCAGATATGAACCTTTTGATGTAAAGTTCAATGAAAATGAGGATTGGGTAAAGAAAATATATTTTAAGGATGGAACAATTTATATTTGGAATAATTAAATTAAAATAAAAAATAGAATGGAGATAAAGATGAAAATAAAAAAAATTACAATGCTGACAATAGTTGGATTAATTTCTGTATTAGGAATTTCATGTGGAAAAACAGGGAGTGAAAAACAAATGACAAAAATGTCAAAAGAAGTAAAGGAAGTAAAAAAAGCAGAATATAAAAAAATAACATCAGATGAAGCTAAAAATATTATGTCAACTCAAAACGCAATAGTTGTAGATGTCAGAAGCTTAGAGGAATACAATGAAGGACATATTCCAAATGCAATTTCTGTTCCGCTTGAAACTATTGAAAATGAAGCAGAAACAAAATTGAAAAATAAAGATGATTTGATTTTAGTTTACTGCAGAAGTGGAAGAAGAAGCAGAGAAGCTACATTAAGATTAATCGAAAAAGGTTATACAAATGTAATTGATTTTGGTGGAATACAGGATTGGAATGGAGAAATTGTAAAATAGCATAAAAAGTTTCTTACTTAATTCTAAAAAATATGTTATAAAAATTAGGATTTTCATATCTTTTTATAATAATAAAATTCAATTAAAAGTGTTACTTACAGGAGGAAAAATATGAAAAAAATTATAATTGCAAGTTTGCTACTTATAGGAGCTGGAAGTTTTTCAAATACTTTAGAACTACGTTATGGAGCAGATATCAACAATAACAGTAATATAGAATATCTCAAAACAGATAAAAAAATTTCTGGAAATGGAGGTTCCGTAGTTATAGAATATCATGATAATATTACTGAAAGATTGGAAGGCGGATGGGGAATAGGATATCGTTATTCCAAAATGAGCAAGGATATTTTAGATTACGAAAATGAAAAGACGAAAGGTCTTCATTCTATACCACTTTATCTTACAGGAAGATATAATTTTAGAAAAGAATCTGACTGGACACCTTATGTTTCACTTAATCTTGGAATTATAGGGCAGAAAGGAAGATATTCAGGTTATACTGGAACAGAGTATAGAAGAGTAAAGACAGATTACAAAATTAATTCAGGATGGATATACGGAGCATCAGTCGGATTTAAATACAAGGACTATATTGTTGATTTGTCATATAATGTTAATAATTCTACAATTGAAGGATTTCATGAACTTGGAAATTCACGTTATATTAGTGCGCCTTATTTAAAAACGGAATTTAAAGATAAAAAAATAAAAAGAAGTACAATAACATTAAGTTTTGGATGGGTTGCCAGAGATATTTATTTACCATAAAATTAAAAATAGAGTATTCAAAGTAGAAAAATATAAATATATTTTAATTAATAAAATAGCAGAATGTAGTTCTTAGTTTCAACTAGAGATGAATATTTTAAAATGAAGTAGCGAAAAAGTGAACTCAATTTTAATTATTTCTAACAAAAAAGAAAAGTAATAAAAAAATAGGAGGAATTTCAAATATGGAAAATATGGACATATATTCAAATCCATTGGCAGAGAGATATTCAAGCAAGGAAATGCTGCATGTGTTTTCTCCGGAATTCAAGTTTAGAACATGGAGACAGCTGTGGATAAATCTTGCGGAAGCTGAGAAGGAACTTGGGCTTGATTTTATTACAGATGAACAGATAGCAGAACTAAAAAAATATAAAGATGATGTTGATTTTGAAGTTGCGGCAGAGTTTGAAAAAAAATTAAGACATGATGTAATGGCACATGTGCATACATATGGTGAACAGGCTAAAAATGCAAGAAAAATAATACATCTTGGAGCTACAAGTGCCTATGTGGGAGATAATACTGACTTAATCCAGATAAAAGAAGGACTCCTTATTATTAGAAAAAAATTACTTACGTTAATCAAAAGAATGAAGGAATTTTCTTTGGAATATAAATCCCTTCCTACTTTGGGATTTACACATTTTCAGGCTGCACAGCTTACAACAGTAGGAAAAAGAGCGACTTTATGGCTTCATTCATTACTTCTTGACTTTGAAGAACTGGAATTCAGATTGGATAATCTGAGATTCAGGGGAGTAAAAGGTACTACAGGAACACAGGCAAGCTTTAAGGAACTTTTTGACGGAGATTTTGAAAAAGTGAAACAGCTTGATAAACTGGTTACTGAAAAGGCAGGATTTAGTAAAAAACAAGGAGTTTCAGGACAGACTTATGACAGAAAGGTTGATGCCCAGACATTGAACCTGCTTTCAAATATCGCACAGTCAGCCCATAAGTTTACAAATGATTTCAGACTTTTACAGCATCTGAAAGAGCTGGAAGAACCTTTTGAAAAGAATCAGATTGGTTCAAGTGCAATGGCATATAAAAGAAATCCAATGAGAAGTGAAAGAATTTCTTCCCTTGCAAAATATGTGATTTCAAGCTCACAGACAGGTGCACTTGTTTTTGCCACACAGTGGTTTGAAAGAACTCTGGATGACTCTGCAAGTAAGAGATTATCTATTCCTCAGGCATTTTTAGCTGTGGATGCAATTCTGATTATATGGCTTAATATTATGGACGGAGTTGTTGTTTATCCTAAGGTAATTGAAGCAAATATTCAGAAAGAGCTTCCGTTTATGGCAACTGAAAATATTATTATGGAATCTGTGAAAAAGGGGATGGACAGACAGGAAGTTCATGAAATTATTAGGGAACTTTCAATGGAGGAAACAAAGGAAATTAAACTGAATGGAAATCCTAACAGATTAATTGATAGAATTATAAAAGACGGAAGACTGGGACTTAAGGTGGAAGATATGGAAGGAATCCTTGTTTCAGCAAATTACACAGGATTTGCACCTCAACAGACAGAAGACTTCATCAGGGAGGAAATAGATCCTATCCTTGAAAAATATAAGGATGAAGTGACAGAGGAGAGGGAAGAACTGAGGGTGTAAATATAAAAAAAAATAAAAAATAAAGTAAAATGGGGGGAAATATTTAAATTTACAGGTAAGATTTTTATAAGGAAATTAAGATATGAAAAAGAAGAAGCCCCTCACAAGAAGCCAGAATATGGCGAGAATAAAATCAAAGAATACAAAACTTGAAGTCTATATCAGAAAACTTCTGTTTAAAATGGGTTATAGATACCGTATAAATTATTCCCTGCTTCCAGGAACACCGGATATTTACATCCTGAAGTATAAAACAGCAATATTTGTGAACGGTTGTTTCTGGCATAGGCATGAAAACTGTAAAATAGCTACATTTCCTCATACACATGAAGAATTCTGAAGAAAGAAGTTCAGGAGAAATGTGGAAAGGGATATGGAAGTTAAGGAGAAGCTTTTTGAAATGGATATAAATGTCATAACTGTCTGGGAGTGTGAAATAAGGGAAATGCAGAAAAATGAAAATTACAGGAAGCAGTACCTTGAAACATTGAAGGATAGAATTGAAAGGGTATTTAATTATTGTGAGAAGGATATTTCTGTTCAAATGAAAATTTCTGAGTGCAAAGAAAAATATAACAAAAAAATATAAAAAAACAAATAAAAATAAAATAAAATTTTGAGGGATAGAATATAAAAAATAAAAGTGATTATGTATAAATTATTTTTATAAATCCTATAAATTTATTAGTAAAACAAATAATAAATACAATTTAAGAAAGAGAGGAACAGTCATGAAGAAAATTTTAGTGATATTAACTATGCTGGTATTAGTAATATCATGTGGAAAAAAAGGAACGAAAAATGATCCTTTTAAAGATTTAGGAAATAATAAAGGAGGAAGCAGTAAACAGGTAAATGAAGTTGAAAAATACAATTTCTATGTTGGAGTTCACAATCAGTTGCTGAGTTTTGAAAAGAGTGCAGGAGATTACTTTGAAGATGCAGGATCAGAAGCTCAGTTTAAGAAACCGGATGGAAGTATAAATGTTAATCTTTATCAAATTCCTCAAATTATTCAACAAATGCAGAAAGCAAAAGAAGCTAAACCAAAATGGGATGATTTAGATAAAAGTTTGGATGCATTGCTTCCAATATTTGAAGAATTGCAACCACTTGCTCAGGATATGAAAGGGTATTATGATGGAAAAGACTACACAAGTGACAATTATAAAAAAGCACAGGAATACCATACTAAATTCCTGGAACTTATAAAGAAATATGAAGCGGCAGTTGTTCCATTTAGAACTGCAATGGATAAAAAAGTTGCTGAACAAAAAGAATCAGAAGCTAAAATGTATCAAAAAGAAGGAAGAATGATAGCATATAACAGAATGACAATTATGAATGTTGCAGAAGAAGTATTGGCTGAAATCAGTGCTCAGAAGCTAAACGGCGCTAACTTTACAAGTGCTGGAGATGCATCTAAATTTAAAGCTTTACAGGAAAAATTAATTAAAGCAACAGCTGACTATCAAACTTCTATAAGAGATGAAAAACTGATAAAAATGGAAGGGAAAAAAGCTACTGATACTCATAGCTTTGAAAGATTCCTGGATGAAGCAAATGACTTCAAGGCGGCTCTTGTATCTCTTATAGAAAGAATAGAAACTAAAAAAGCAGTAGATGAGCATACTTTACGTAACAGCTTTTTCCTTGAAAATGAAGACGGAACTCCTGAAAATATAGTTAAACAGTTTAACGAACTTGTAGGAGAATATAACAACAGTATCAGATAATTTTACTGGAAATAGAATTTATTTATGAGGGTATTTGGAAAAATGAGCAGAAGAAATATTTATTATATATTTTTTGCCATGGGTTTCTCAGCCCTCATTTTTTATTGTTGTAAACTTTATAATATGTATTGGGAAAAGAGAATAAAAAAATAGCGAAAACTTTTTAAAATAAATTGATTTCGCTAAATTTATTCTATTATAGGTTATTAGAATTAAAGGTCACCTGCAAAATTATGATGAACTTTTTGAACATCATCGTCATTTTCAAGAACATCGATTAATTTTGCCAATTTTTGAAGATCGTTTTCTTCAAGAGTTTCCACCTCAATAGATGGAAGGTACTGAATATCAGCTTCAAGCAATGTATATCCTGCCGCTCTTAAAGCATCGGCAACAGCGTCGAAGTTTGAAGTTTCTGTAGTAATGTAGAAACTGTCTTCTAAAGTTTCCATGTCTTCCATTCCTGCTTCAAGGGCAACTTCCATTAATGCATCCTCATCAATATCAGCAGTTTTCTCAATAATGATTTCACCTTTTCTTCCAAACATGTACGAAACTGATCCTGAAACACCAAGGTTTCCACCATTTCTATCAAAAGCAGTTTTTACAGATGCGGCAGTTCTATTTTTATTGTCAGTCAGTGCTTCAACAATTATTGCAACTCCTCCTGGTCCATATCCTTCGTAGTTTAATGTTTCAAAAGCATTGGAACCATCTGTTCCTGCACCTTTCTTTATAGCTCTGTTAATATTATCGTTAGGCATATTAATTGCTTTAGCTTTTTCAATTGCATGTTTTAGGGCAACGTTAAATTCAGGATTATCTCCACCTCTTGCAGCAACAGTTATAAGTCTGACAAGTTTTGTAAAAGAAGCGGCTCTTTTTTTATCCTGAGCTTCTTTACGCCCTGCTATTGTACCATGTCTTCCCATAAAATCCTCCATTCGTAATTATATATCTGATTATATCATATTTTTGGATAAAGAGTAAATATCTTGAATAAAATTTTATTGCTGTGTGCAAATATAATGAAAAAATTTATTAAAAATATTATTAAGACTTGTTTTTTTTCCTTTAAAAAGGTACAATATATATTAAGTAATAATAAAATTATAAAATAAATTTTTTGGAGGTCAATCAATGGCAGATTTAATAGCTTTTTATTCTAGAAGAGGACAAAATTATTTTGATGGAGAAATTAAGGAAGTAAAAAAAGGAAATACAGAAATTGTTGCGGAAAAATTACAGGAAATGACAGGAGCAGAAGTTTTTCAAATAAAACAGCTTGTGGAATATTCTGATAACTATAAAATATGTGCTGAAGAAGCAGAAAGGGATTTTAATAATAACGCAAGACCTGAGCTTGACGAATATCTTCAGGAGCCTGAAAAATATGACACAATTTATCTGGCATACCCTAATTATTGCAATACAATGCCAATGGTTGTTTTTACATTCCTGGAAGAATACGGTTTTGAAGGAAAAACAATTAAGCCAATATGTACAAATGGAGGAAGTGGACTTGGAACAAGTGTAAGAGATATAAAGAAACTTTGCCCAAATTCAACTGTTACTAAAGGACTTTCAATAGACAGTTCTGAAATTGAAAAAGCAGAAGATTTATTGAAAGAATGGCTTGAAAAATAAGCTGTAATAAGAAATCATAAGGAGGATGTAATAATGGATATGTTTTTGAAGGTAAAAGAAAAACTGGATGAACTTGTCATTCCTTTTGAACTTGTGGAGCACGAACCTGCAGTAACTACAGAACTTGCAGATAAATTCATTGAAGGGATAGAAGGAGTCCGTACAAAAACTATGTTTCTGACAAATAGAAAAAAGACGGAGTTTTATCTTCTTATTATGGATGACAGTAAAAGGCTGGATATGCTTAGATTCAAGGAAATAGTTTCTGCGAATCAGATAAAAATGGCATCTGAAAAAAGTCTTTATGAAAAAATGATGCTGCCACCGGGAACTGTATCGCCATTTGGCTTATTAAATAATAAAGATAAGGATATAAAGGTGTATATAGATAAGGAAATAATAAATGAAGAACGTATGAGCTTTCATCCAAATACAAATGAAAAAACAATATTTATTAAAACATCCGATTTATTAAAATACCTTGAAAACATCGGCTGTGATGCGAATGTGATTGAGATTTGAGAAGTGGGAATATAGATTATAAACATTATGGAAACATGACTTGAGAAAACGATACAATGATAAAAGTTTTGAATTTCAAAAGTCATGTTTTATTTTGATGTTAGCTATAAATTATGATAAGAGGATAAGTTTATGAATTACAATGCAAAAAAATATGAAAAAATAGTAGAAAAGGAAAATAAGGAAAAAAGTATATTCAAAGAAAGTTTAAGAGATATACTGTTTATCAATATAATTTATATGATAATAAAAGTAGATGATAAAAGTATTTTAGGTTTAATTCTCATATGTTTACTTTATATTACTATATTTATAATTTTTTTAAGGTATCTCATATTTAGATTAAAAAATAAATATGCTAATGTGACTTTAAGTAGAAAAATATTAGATATTGGGTTACTCATATTTTTCATTTTTTTTAGTATAAATTTTAAAAATAAGAATTTTTATAAAATTTCAATAATTAAAAATTACTGTATTGAAATGAAAAATATAAGAAAAATTATTGAAAATACAGAGAATTTTAATGTGAATGGTAAAAAGTTAAAAGAATCTGATAAAATAAAAAAATGGTTGCTGAACAATACGAATTTATTTAAAATGATAGGTTACCAGATAGAAAGTAATATATGGGAAAAAAATAATGAAGAAATGAAAATGTTTAAGCCAAATTTGTTGTTAAAAAATGATAAAAATGAAGAATTAAAAATGGAGGTTATTGCTGGAAATAAGTGCCAAATAGGAACCATCGAGATGGAAGTAATGAAAGGATATCATATATCCTTAAAAGAGGTTTTAGAAGAGAAAAACCAAACTGAATGTGAAATTTTAAGAAAATATGTAGATTAGAAGGAATTCTGATTTATGTATTTTTTTATTAAAATTTCATTTAAATTTTTGTATATAAAAAATATATTGATTTTTCCGTTTGTATTTGGTATAATTTCCCTTAGAATTTCGTAAGAAAGAATGTCTGATTACTGATAAATAGAAGTGTTAAAAAAT